>WBZX01001656.1_pt1 | contig 16404 bp, 11 predicted proteins | sample 5204211 | NCBI WGS metagenome assembly WBZX01 (sample SAMN12344362, study PRJNA552823) | activated sludge metagenome | biome: Activated sludge suspended growth; feature: Nitrification reactor; material: Wastewater; isolation source: activated sludge from nitrification reactor of wastewater... | reverse complement strand
CGCCCGTGGTCACGCTGGGGAAGATGCTCACGCCTTGCAGCGTGTTGCGGTCGTTGATGCCCACCGCGCAGGCGGTACCGGACACGTTCGTGATCAAACGCACGGCCAGCGCGTTCCCGTTCGAGTAGATGTCGTCGTTGGGGATGTAGATGGCGCTGGTGATGCCGGGCTGGGGCACGGTCAGGTCGTCCACCACACGGATGTGGGCGGCACCTGCGTTGCTGAAGAGGGAGATGCTACCGAAGTAACCGTTCGGGGCGAGGTCCACCGGGGTGGCGAAGCACACCTGAGCCAAACCGCTCGTGATGTTGTTCGCGGTGATGTCCAACGGATCGGTCTCGGCGATCACCGTGGTCATCGCGGGCGGCGTGGCGAACACGGCCGTGGTATCGCGCAGCGAAGCGATCACATAACCACCTGCCACCGTAGCGCTGTTCAGGGCCACCTCGATACCGTATACGGTCAGCGGGTTGTGCACCTCGTAGTAGTTCAGGAAGATCAGACCGTCGGTAGCGCCGGTGAAGCTGTTGGTGCCCAGCGAAGCGGTGGATTGGTTGGCGGCGGGGTGGATACCGATGCCGTCCACCGAGTAGCGGTTGGGGGTCACTTCGAAGTTGCGCAGGAAGGTGTTGTTGGTCGTCACTTGGTCGGGAGCGTCGGCGGACACCGTGAAGGTGCCTTCGTAGAGACCATCGCTCATCGGGCTCAAGGTGAAATCGGTCTCCACCGCAGCGGAAGCACCGGGGTCGAGGGAAGCGAGCGTGGCGCTAGCCGTGATGGGCGTGGGGCCTGCGATGTCAGCGCTCACGACGATGTTCGTCTGGGGCTGTGCACCGTTGTTGGTCACGTTGCCACCGAGGAGCAGCGTGCTCTCGAACTGGCTGGCGGGAATACGGCCGTACTCCTCACCGTCGCTGGTCTGCGAGATGTAGGCGGCGTCCAGCTTCATGTCATCGCTGTAGAGCTCGATGAGCTGCACGTCATCCACCTGCCAGTGGTAGGCAGCGGCGGTGGCGTTGTGCTTGAAGCGGAACTTCACTTGGGCGGGGTTCGCAGCGATGGCAGCCGTCAACATCACCTGGCGCGTTTGCGTGCCGGGGTCGTTGTTGGTCTGGATACCGCTGGCGGCTTCCAGCGTGGTGGGCCAGGTAAGACCACCGTCCGTGCTCACCTCGATGGCGTGCGGCGAAGTGGCCTGGCAGCACCAACGCAGGCGCTGTTCCCACTGCAGCATCACGCTCGGCGTGGCGCTCAGGTCCAACAGGGGCGATTCCAGTGCACCCTCCCACTCAACGGGGGAAGCAGGCCACACGGGGTGCCGCTGGTCCAATCGCAGTTGGCGGAATCGCTGGCGAACAGGGCGAAACCGTTGGCCACACTGGTGGATGCGATGATCTGGGTCACCTGGGTGTAGGCACCACGGGGACCGGTGGTGGTACGCTTCCAGATGTTGCCGTTGGGGCCGCCCGTGGTCCAGGCGCCGAAGCCGTTGTTGCCGTCGAAACCGTTGGAGAAGTCCTCGGAGAAGATGATATCGCCACCGTCGCGCATGGTTCCGGTCGCAGGAGCGGCCTGCTGCACAGTGCCTTCGTCGTGCTGCAGTGCATAGCGGTTGATCCTGGTCGACTGGGCGACGCAGGCACCGGCTACCAGCAGCGTGCTTAGTAAGAGGTATCGTTGGTTCATGTGATTGGGTTTCCGTTTTGAAGGGCTACGAAGCTAGGGATCTACGCTATAAGGACAACCGTTCGGCACGCACCGTTGTTCCGAATGGTTGGGGATCCCATTCGTGGTCGGTCGGGAGCAAGGAACGGTCAGGATCGGCAGCGAACGGCACCCTCAATGGGCTACCACCATCCGCCCCACGATCGTTCCGGTGGGGAACTGCACGCGCAGCACATAGGGGCCGGAAGGCAGGTCGCCCGCTTCCAACTCGAACGTGGAGGTGCCTGCGGTGAGGTGGCCAAGTGGCTGGGAACGAACGAATCGTCCCGTCATATCCCACAGACCCAGCTGCGCGGCTCCGCCATAGGGCGTACGCACCACCACTCGGGCGTTATCGTGCACGGGATTGGGTCGTATGTCCAGTGCACCTTCTTCCACAGGAAGTTCGGTGACCCCCACACCGTAGTCGCCGAGGTGCAGACGCACCATGGGCGTGGCGTTCAGCCATTGGATATCGAAGGTGGTGCCGACCAAAAGGGCAGAGGCGCCCGTGGCGCAAGCTCCGCCCGTGGCCACTTCCACGTATCCGCTGCCCGAAAGACGTTGCAGGCCCACAAAGTAGTCGCCGGGTAGCAACGCGGTTGAAAGCGTGAACGGAAGGTGGATGGGAAGCCCACCATAGGCACCATCGATGTCCGCCTGGGTGATCGCGTAGCGCGCGCTGGTATCGATGAAGGCGAAGTTGCCGTCCATGAGGATGGCGCGTACCTCTTCACCCACGGTGCTGTTCACCCCAAGGACAGCTGTAACGGAATGGGCGGTGCTACCTGCGTTCGCGATCTCGAACCGGTTCGCGGCGATGAACCCGGAGGTGCTACCCACGGTGCCTTGGGTCATTCCGTTATCGCGGGCCATGGCGTTATATCCACCATCCCATCCCGGTCCGGTGATCCAGATGCTTGTCGTGTCACGGTTGTCCTGCGGTTCATCCTCTCCAGCAGTGGAGGTGAGTTCCACTTCGAAATCCCAGCGCCCCAGTTGGTCCGGGGTCATGGTCACCAGCGCCACCCACGAGCTGGTCTCACCAGGTGCCAGCGCATCGCTCAAGGGGATGTCCGTCACGTTCGTGATGGCGCCGTTCAACGTGGTCGTCACTTGTGCTTGTGCGCTATTCTCGGCCAAGGCGACCGTACCGCGGTTCTGCACCCGTACCATGGTGGTGGTCGAGCTTGCCTGCTCCAACGGTATCTGCCGATAGCTCAGCGAGCGGACACTTTGGTCGAAGGGGTCTGTTGTGATCGCATGGTTCACGAGTTCCACGATCCGCAGGTCATGCTGCGCGCGCTCGAAGAAGCAAACGTCATCGACCGCGAATCCGCTGGCCCAGTTGCCACTGTCGCTCCAATGGAAACGCAGTTGGAAGGCCGCGCTTCCGTCGAAAGCACCGAGGTCGATGAAGAGGTCCTGCCAGCCACCGGTCATCGCCTCGATGGAATCCACTTGCGACCAGTCGGTACCGTTGGTGCTCGCTTCGACCCACGCGGCTCCACCGTTCAAGGCCATTTCGTGGAACACGCGGCACTCCAGCGCCACGGCTGTGCGCCCGCCGAGGTCGATCACTGGTGTGGTGAGGAACACCGCGTCCATGGAGCAATCGCATGGCGCAGCGTCATCGTTGGCCATGGCGAAGCGGTTGCCGATCGGAAGATCCGTGACCGGGAAATACCCGTTCACGTCGGCCTGTGCAGCGGTACCTACGGTCCATGCAGCAGTAGTACTGCCATCGGCCGCGGTCACGTCCGTGTTCGTCCATCCGGCCGGGATGCTCCCGTCCTCGAAGTCCGCGCTGAAGAAGCAGTTCTGTGCCGATGCGGTGTGCATGCAGCACACCGCCATCAAAGCGGGGGCGAGGGTGTGGAGCTTGGCGTGCATCAGGCTTCCACGGTCATGTAGTCCTCTATCGGTGGACAGGTGCAGATGAGGTTGCGGTCGCCATAGGCGTTGTCAACGCGGCTCACCGTGGGCCAGTATTTCCACTCGCGCGTCACCTGCACGGGGAAGGCGGCTTTCTCGCGGCTGTAGCTATGGTTCCAGGTGTCGCCACAGACCTCTTCATTCGTGTGCGGCGCGTTCTTCAGCACGTTGTCGGCTTTGTCTGCTTTGCCGTTCTCTAGTTCAGCGATCTCCTGACGGATGCCGATCATCGCTTCTATGAAACGATCCAACTCAGCCTTGGCTTCGCTCTCCGTGGGCTCCACCATCAACGTTTCCGCGACCGGGAACGAAACGGTGGGAGCGTGGAAACCGTAGTCCATCAAGCGCTTCGCGATATCGCTCACGTCGATGCCCGCTGCGCGTTTGAAATCGCGGCAGTCCAGGATCATCTCGTGCGCCACCATGCCTTCGCTACCCACGTAGAGGATGGGGTAGTGCTTCTCCAGTTTTGCCTTGATGTAGTTGGCGTTCAGGATGGCGTAACGCGTGCTGTCGGTGAGGCCCACGCCGCCCAGCATCTTGATGTAGCCGTAGCTGATGAGCAGGATCAGCGAGCTGCCCCAGGGTGCAGCGCTCACGGCGTGTACCGCTTGGTCGCCGCCGGTCTTGATCACCGTGTGGCCGGGCAGGAAGGGCTTCAGTTTGTCGTTCACGCAGATGGGGCCCATGCCAGGACCGCCACCGCCATGCGGGATGGCGAAGGTCTTGTGTAGGTTGAGGTGGCACACGTCGGCACCGATCTCGCCCGGACTGGTCAAGCCCACCTGTGCGTTCATGTTGGCGCCGTCCATGTACACCAGGCCACCGTTGGCGTGGATGGTGCTGGTGATCTCCTTGATGCTCTCCTCGTACACGCCGTGCGTGCTCGGGTAGGTCACCATCAAACAGCTCAGTGTGTCCTTGTATTGTTCGGCTTTCGCCTTCAGGTCGGCCACGTCCACGTGCCCTTCGGCATCGGCCTTCACCACCACGATGTTCATACCCACCATGGCCGCACTGGCCGGGTTGGTTCCATGTGCGCTGCTGGGGATCAAGGCCACGTTGCGCTTGTGGTCGCCGCGTGCTTCGTGGTACGCGCGGATGACGAGCAGACCAGCGTATTCGCCTTGTGCACCGCTGTTGGGCTGCAGGCTCACCGCCGTGAAGCCGGTGGCTTTCGCGAGCGCATCGCTCAATTGGTTGAAGACCTCCTGATAGCCCTGCGTCTGGTCAACAGGGGCGAACGGATGCAGGCTTCCCCACTCGGGCCAGCTCAACGGGAGCAAGGTGCTCGCAGCGTTCAGCTTCATGGTGCAGGAGCCCAGCGGGATCATGCCGTGCATCAAGCTGAAGTCCTTGTTCTCGAGACGCTTGATGTAGCGCTGCAATTCCAGCTCGGTGTGGTGCGTGTTGAAGATCGGGTGGGTCAGGAAATCGCTCGTGCGTTGCAGGTTGCTCGGCACGGCGGAGCCTTCGGATTTGGTCGCGCTCGCTTTCGCGCCGATGGCTTCTGCAAGAGCGGCCAGCACATCGTCCACATCCTGCGGACGTGTGGTCTCGTCGAGGGCGATGGTCACGCGGTCGTTCGCATAGCGGAAGTTGATGGAACGCTTTTCCGAAGCATCCTTCACCTTGGCGGCATCCTTGACGCCGCTTAGCGTGATCGTGTCGAAGTAACTGTTGTTCGCCACGGTGTAGCCCAGCGCCTTTGCGCCCTCAGCGACACGGCGCGTCATCGCATGCACGTTGGTGGCGATGCGCTTCAATCCATCAGGGCCATGGTACACGGCGTACATGCCGGCCATCACGGCGAGCAGTGCTTGTGCGGTGCAGATGTTGCTGGTGGCCTTGTCGCGACGGATGTGCTGCTCGCGCGTCTGCAGCGCCATGCGCAACCCTTGTTTGCCGCGACGGTCCTGGCTCACGCCGATGATGCGGCCGGGCAGCAGACGCTTGTACTCTTCCGTGGTGCAGAAGAAGGCGGCGTGCGGACCGCCATAACCCATCGGTACGCCGAAACGTTGGCTGTTGCCCACGACAACATCAGCGCCCCATTCGCCGGGGGGGGTTAGGAGCACCAGCGAGAGCAGGTCGGCGCAGACGGCGGTGCGCACACCAGCGGCCTTAGCCTTGGATACGATATCGCGGTAGTCGTTCACGCTGCCATCCAGCGCGGGGTATTGCAACGCGAGACCGAAGTACCCGGCGTTCGGGTCGAAGTCCTTCACATCGCCCACCACCAGCTCCACGCCGATGGGTGCACAACGCGTGCGCAGCACATCGATGTTCTGCGGGTAGAGGCCCTTGTCGGCGAAGAACTTGTGCGCGTCGTTCAGCTCCTTCGGCCGGGCGGCGTAGAGCATGTGCATGGCTTCGGCGATCGCTGTGGATTCATCCAACAACGAGGCATTGGAGATGGGCAACCCGGTGAGGTCGCTCGTCATGGTCTGGAAGTTCAGCAGGGCTTCCAAGCGGCCTTGCGAGATCTCGGCTTGATAAGGCGTGTAGGCCGTGTACCATCCGGGGTTCTCGAAGATGTTACGCTGGATGGGCGGCGGCAGGATGGTGCCGCTGTTGCCCATGCCGATGTAGCTGCGGAACACCTTGTTCTTCGCGCCCAGCGCACGCATGTTGTCCAGGTGCTCGCGCTCGGTCAACGCGGGACCCACGTCCAGCGCGCTCTTGCTGCGGATGCCGTGCGGCACGGTGCGTTGGATCAGTTCGTCGAGCGAAGCCACGCCGATGGCTTTGAGCATGGCGTTGGTCTCGCTGGCATTGGGGCCGATGTGGCGCTCTTGATAGGTGACGGAGTTCATGCGGTCGCTTGATGAAGCGGGCAAATATACCCCGGGGCACCCGCCTATCTTTGGCCACCTTTCCCGCCCTCGCGGTATGCAACACGTACGGTCGCTCCTCCTCTTCGCTGGTTTCCTGGTGGCTGCCGTCTGTTGCGGGCAAACACCCTTCCGGCCCGATCACATCCTCCTGATGAACGGGGAGATCATCGACACCCGGGTGCTGGGGCAGAGCACCTTGGAGATACGGTACCTGGAGTTCGGCAAGGATGGTCGCACCAAGGAGCGGGCGGAACCTACCGAGAGCGTGTTCTCCGTGACCGACAGCTTGGGCCGCGAGCGCATCTGGTACTTCATGGACACCGTCTTCGGGAACGACATGACCCTGGATGAGATGCGCTGTTTCATCAAGGGGGAACAGGATGCACGTTCCGGCTACAAGCCGCGCATCGCCGTGTGGGGCGGCTTCCTCTTCGGTGCGGGTACCACCATCGCGGCCAACCTGGAGGTGAATTCGCTCTTCTTGCCACCCCTCTATGCCACGGCCATGATGTTGCCTCGCGTGCACGTGACAAAAGGCTCCATCAAGGACCCGACCATGGAAGGCAACGGGGACTATGCGTACGGCTACTCCAAGGTGGGCAAGAGCAAGCGCGTGGTGCGCTCGCTGCTCAGCACCTTCGCGGGGGTGGCCGTCGGGCTCGGGGTGCGGCAGTTCCTCATCAACCCCAACCTGGAGGGCTACAACTAGCGGCGCCATGGCCGAGGTGATCAAGGGCCCGCTCCTTCGGTTCGTGGTCCATGGTCATGCGCTGCTGGCGGCTGGTGCCGCCGCGCAGGTGTGGTGGGTGAACGACCTGCTGTTCCATGCGGATGCCACGCTCCCTTGGTTCGCTGCCCTGGTCACCTTCGCCTGCTACGGCGCCATGCGGCTGTTGCGCATGCACGCGCCCGGCTTGGAGAACGATGCGATGATGCAGTGGTACCGCGTCAACGCGCGTACCATGGTGGTGCTCGTGGCACTGGCTGCACTGGGCGCGTTGGTGCTAGGCTGGCCGCTTCGCAGGTCCATCCTGCACGCGCTCTGGCTGCCTGCGCTGCTGTCCGCAGGCTACATACTGCCGTTGCGCCTTTCCGGTGGTCGTCCCATCGGCTTGCGCCGCCTGCCGTTGCTCAAGGCCTTCCTCATCGCGTGGGTGTGGGCATCGTTGGTGGTCCTCCTCCCGGCGGTGTGGGAATTCGAAGGTGAAGTGCATCTGGGGTCCGACGCCTGGATCATCGCTGCCATCTGGGCCGGGTACTTCCTGGGTATCGCCATCGCGTTCGACATTCGGGACCTGCCCTTCGACCACCCCGGCATGTGGACCCTGCCACGCTTGCTGGGCGTGCGTGGCGCCAAGGTGCTGGGTGTGCTCGCGCTCACCCCCTTGTTCTTCATGTTGCTCACCATGCTGGCCATCTCCTACACCCCCTTCGAACCGGGGTGGCGTGAACCGCGCATCGACCTCTCGTTGCTGCTTCCGCTGGTCGGTGTTGTGTACACGATGGTGCTCATCGTCCGATCGAGCGCCACCCGGCCGGGGTGGTTCTACGCCGTGGCCCTCGATGGCAGCCTGTTGCTGATACCCGGACTGGCGTGGGTCGGCGGCCTGCTGCATGGGAGCAACTGATATTCGGCACGTGGGGCGGGGAACGCCCGGCTATTTTTGACCGCAACGCATGAGCACCTTCGAGCATTCACTGGACTTCGCGCAGCGCATGGACGCGGCGGACCCTTTACGCGCCTTCCGTCAGGAATTCCTTTTCCCCCAACACAACGGCAAGCCGGTCATCTACTTCACCGGCAACTCGCTCGGCCTGCAACCCCGCGGTGCGGCCGCGGCGCTTGCGCAAGAACTGGATGATTGGGCCCACTTCGGGGTGGAAGGCCATTTCAAGGCCAAGCACCCGTGGGTCAGTTATCATGAAGAACTCGCCGCGAGCACGGCCCGGTTGGTGGGCGCATTGGAGGAGGAAGTGGTGGTGATGAACCAACTCACGAGCAACCTGCACTTCCTGCTGGTGAGCTTCTATCGCCCTTCAGGCAAGCGCCGCAAGATCCTCACGGAGCAGCGTCCGTTCCCCAGTGACACCTATGCCTTCGCCTCGCAGATCCAGTTCCACCATGGCGATGCCGACACCGACCTGGTGGAGTTGCAACCGCGTGCGGGTGAACACACGCTGCGCACGGAGGACATCGTGAAGAAGATCCGGGAACTCGGCGAAGAACTGGCCCTGGTCTGTTTCGGTGGCGTGAATTTCTACACCGGCCAGGCCTTCGATATGGCTGCCATCACCGCTGCGGCGCATGCCGTGGGCGCCGTGGCCGGCTTCGACCTCGCGCACGCTGCGGGCAATCTCCTCCTTCGTCTGCACGACTGGAAGGTTGACTTCGCCTGCTGGTGCAGCTACAAGTACCTAAACAGCGGCCCCGGTAGTGTGGCGGGAGCGTTCGTGCACCAAGTCCACCTGACCGCGGACCTGCCGCGCTTCGCGGGTTGGTGGGGGCACGACAAGAAGGAACGCTTCAAGATGGAACGCACCTTCAAGCCGATGCCCACCGCCGAGGCGTGGCAGGTGAGCAACGCGCCGGTCTTCAGCATGGCGGTGCACCGCACGGCGCTGGAGCAGTTCGATCGCGCGGGCATCGAGCGCCTTCGCGCGAAGAGCGAACAGTTGACGGCCTACCTCGCCTTCGTCATCGATACGGTGGCGCGCGCAACGAACACGCGCTTGGAAGTGATCACACCCGCCGACCCCGCGCAGCGTGGCTGCCAGCTCAGCATCCTGGCGCACGGTCACGGCAAGGCGTTGTTCAATAAACTCACCGAAGCAGGGGTGATCGCCGATTGGCGCGAACCCAATGTGATCCGCGTGGCACCCGTGCCGTTGTACAACAGCTTTGAGGATGTGTTCCGTTTCGGACAGATACTGATGGAATGCCTCGTCGTCAAGCACTGATCCCGCTACAGGGCATCTGTAGCGTTGACCCGTTGGGTCGACCAACCTCACGTACGCAATGAAGAACATCACAATCGTCGGCGGCGGTCTCGTAGGCAGTTTGCTCGCCGTCTTCCTCGCCAAGCGCGGTCACAAGGTGGACCTGTACGAACGTCGTCCGGACCCGCGCAAGACCAACGTGTATGCGGGTCGGAGCATCAATCTGGTGGTGAGCCATCGCGGGTGGACCGCCTTGAAGGCCGCCGGTGTGCACGAAGCCGTGCAACGCATCGTGGTGCCGGTGTACGCCCGCATGACGCACGACCGCGACGGCAAGCTCACCCGCCTTCCGTACTCCATCGACAACAAAGCGATCCACTCCGTTTCGCGCGGCGAGTTGAACAAGGTGATGCTGAGCGAGGCCGAGAAGCTACCGAACGTGAAGCTGCATTTCGACCATGCCTGTCTGGAAGTGGACCTCGACAACGCGCGGTGCACCTTCAAGCACACGATCTCGGGTGCCGTCTCCACCATCAAGTCCGATGTGGTCTTCGGATCCGATGGAGCACCCAGCGCCGTGCGTCAGGCCATGATGCGTGGCCGTTTCAACTTCAGCCAGAGCTACATCGAGCACGACTACAAGGAGATCGCCTTCCCATCCAACGCCGATGGCACACCGCGCATGGACCCGCAGTGCCTGCACATCTGGCCGCGGCGGTACTTCATGATGATGGGGCTTGCCAACCAGGATGGTGGTTTCACCGGCACGCTCTTCATGCCGCATGAAGGTGAGTTCTCCTTCGACCGCATCAAGGACGAGCAGGACCTGCTGCGCTTCTTCGAGGAGCACTTCAAGGATGCCATCCCCCTGCTGCCCGACCTCACCGAGCAGTACTTCCGCAACCCGCAGAGCAACCTCGCCATCATCCGTTGCGGCCCGTGGACGCACAAGGACAAGGTGGCGCTCATCGGCGATGCGGCGCATGCCATCGTGCCCTTCTATGGCGAAGGCATGAACGCCGGCTACGAGGATTGCAAGGTCCTGAACGACCTGCTGGACGAGCACGGTGACTACAACTGGGGGGTGGTGCTGGACGCGTACAACAAGGCGCGCAAACCGAACGGTGACGCCATCGCCGACCTATCGCTGCGCAACTTCGTGGAGATGCGCGACCTGGTGGCCGACCCCACCTTCATCCTGCGCAAGAAGATCGAGGGCCGCCTGCAACAGCGCCACCCGGACAAGTGGCTGCCGCTCTACAGCCAGGTGAAGTTCAGCGACATCGGCTACAAGGCCGCTTGGGACGAAGGCCTGCGCCACGACCGCATCATGGAGCAGGTGCTCGCCATGCCGGGCATCGAAGAGAAGTGGGAGAGTGTGGAGGTGGAGAAGAAGGCGCTGGGGTTGTTGGAAGACGCCCACTGAGCGATCATGACTCGCATGAGGGTGACGCTTGCGCTGGGTCTATTGCAGTTGGTGCTTTTGCTGTCTGGGTGCAAGGGCCGACTGCGTTTAGTCGACGCTTTTGAGGATGCGTCACAGCACTTTCTGTATCTATTCGAGGATTCGCTCTTCGTAGCGAAAGTCGGATTTGATGCTGAACGATTCTACCGGCGACCGGCCTTTGCTTATGGTCATTGGTCCATTGATGCCGATTCAGTCTTGATGCTGAGGTCGAACTGGACACGGAATGTGAAGTGGGAATTCGTAGAGGATACGTCCATTCGAGTTACAAAAGGCATGGCTGTTCGTTTCGTGGATTCTAGAGGCAGGCCCTTCTCTGATTGGTGGGGCATGGTGCGTGATGATCGGGACTCTTTGCTTACGATGAGCAACAACTATTCCTGCTACGTGTCTGACACTTGGAGGCCTTGGATTAGGTACGTTGACAGCTGGGACATGATCGAAGTAGATACGATTTGGATGCCGGACAGTTCGCAGCGATGGAATGTTGTGAAGTTGAATTGGCAAGCCCATGATCATGATGGAACTGTCTTAGTTCTCAGGGATTATTTGCTTCAGTGGAAAACCGACCACTATTTCCCAGTGAGTGCTTATGTGGGAGTTCCTCAGCAGGACCCGGGGTTTAGCGAACTGCGGCGGTTGCGAGTCATGGAGAAGGACCGGTTGAAGTTTGCGGAAAGGATGGGCAGGAATTTGGAGAAGTATGGTCGCCCTTTCCGGTAAGCACCGCGAACTCGGTTGGCGCTGCCTGCCGAAATAGGGTCCAACGCTGCGTATTATTCCATCTTCGAAAGCCAGGACATCATGCCATGACCACCGCCGCCCTCAAGAAGAAGATCAAGGCCCTCGTGGATGAGAAGCGCGATGTGAAGTCGCTCCAACGCATCCTTGCACAGCTCAACGACCCGGCGCTCGGGGCAGATGATCGGTCGCTTCTTGAGCGCTTGGACCGTGCTGAAGAGGATTTCAAGGCAGGTCGAATGACCGGGATCGGAACGGGGCGGAAGCGATTACGGGCCTCGTTGAAGAAGGTGCGCGCAGCACAGGCCAAGCGCGCATGAAGCTCGTCATCGCAGACTCGTCGCGGTAGAGCTTGGCGAGTGTTGGCATAAACTCCGTGTGTCAGACCTCTCCGACGCGCCGGCACCCGCGCAAGATGAAGGGCTGACCCCACTGCCCACATCCCGGCGTTCACACTTTCCCTGCTGCCCGGCCGTTCTTCCTTCGCTAGGTCCTCCAACTTTCGGCCATGCGGCGTAGTTCCCTGCTGGTGTTCCTGTTCCTGCTCTGCTCGTTCGTGCAGGCACAACGCCTCATGCAACGCAAACGCCCGGACCTCATCCCGCTGGAGGGGCAGGCCAAACGCATCGGATGGTTCATCGGCCCTGGCGTGACGTGGACGCATACGCGCACCAAGAACGAGGAGGAGGAAGTGTTCCGCAACGCGGACACCAGCTACACCGCCACCTACGACCCCGCAGGCCGCATCGGGTTGTACCTCGAAGGAGGCCTCACCTGGTTCACGCGCGACCCGGTCATCGTGGACTACTTCGACCTGGGCCTGGCCTACAAGAACCTGCGCGGCTCGGAGAGCTTCGAGAGCACGTTGCTCCGGGGTGATTCGGCCGCGGCCTTCACCGGCGAAGGCAAATTCGCGGAGCGCTTCATCACCCTCGCCGCCAACGCCAACAAGTTCATCCAGACCGGCGACTACCAGTTCGTGCAACTGAGCCTGGGGGCCAACGCGGACTACCGCATCGGCAGCAGCTACGAGCACAGCGGAGATGCCGTGCTCAACCAACATGCCTTCCCGCCCGACCTGCTGGCGCAACTGCACGTCAAGCTGGGCTACGGCTTCAAGCTGCGGAGCAAGTTGCTCGTGATCCCCGCTGTGGAGACACCCGTGTTCAGCGTGGTGCCGGAGGACGATGGTCGCTTCGGGCAGTTGCAGTGGTTCAGCAGCGACTACCGCCCGCTGATCGTGAGCGTGCGCTTCCTCTTCCTGCGTGCGCGCAACGGCTTCGATTGTCCGCCGCCCATCAAGCACAAGGGCGACATCAAGACCTACCGGCAGGACGGGTACTACCCGCAGAAGTAGGACCTACTGCCGCAGGAAGGGGTTCTTCTTCTTCTCCCGGCCGATGGTGGTCTCGGGGCCATGTCCGGCGTACACCACCACCTCATCCCCCAAGGGGAACAGTTGCTCGCGGATGCTCTTCAGCAGCGTGTCGGTATCGCCACCCGGCAGGTCGGTACGGCCGATGCTGTCGCGGAAGAGCACATCGCCCGCGATGACGAAGCGTTCCTGCTCCGCGAAAAGGGCGATGTGGCCGGGTGCGTGGCCGGGCACGAAGAGCACGCGCAGGGCGTTGCCGCCGAGGTCGAGCACCTCGCCTGCTTCGAGGAAGCGGGTGGGCTCCGGTGCCGGCTCGCAGTGGACGCCATACAACTGGCCCTGGCGCGGTGCCATGTGCAGCAGTTGGAGGTCAGCCTTGTGCAGTTCGGGAACGAGGCCGTAGGTGGTGTGCGCCCACGCGCAACCCAGCACATGGTCGATGTGCGCATGGGTGAGCACAAGACGGACGGGGGTTATCCCGTTATCCCGGAACCAGGCCTCCAATTCGCGCTCCTCGGCGGTGTTCCAGCAACCGGGGTCGAAGAGGATGGCCTGGGTACCATCATGCACCACATAGGTATTCTCCTGGAAGGGGTTGAAGGTGAAGGGAACGACGCGCAGCATGGCCGGAATTGCCGGAACTTCGCCCCTGCTTCAGCACCGCTTTGCAGGACGCTCCGGCGACGGTGACCAAAGTAGCTATCTTCAACTCGTGCCCTTCCGCTCCGCGCACCGCATCCTCTTCGCACTCCTTGTGGCGGTGCTCCTGGCACCCTGCGCGCAGGCCCAGTTCTACTCGGGCTCGCAGCAGGAGTATGGCAAGAACCGGGTGCAGTACCAGGAGTTCCTGTGGCAGCAGTACCGCTTCGCGGACATGGAGGTCTTCTTCTACAAGGAGGGCCGCGACCTGGCACGCTACACCGCGCAGGCCGCCCAGAAGCACCTGAAGGAACTGGAGAAGGAATTCGACTTCGCCATCGACGAGCGCCTGCAGTTCATCGTGTACAACTCGCTCACCGATTTCCGGCAGAGCAACATCGGGCTGGAGGGCATGACCGGCCAGAACAACATCGGCGGCCTCACCCGCATCGTGGGCACCAAGATCTTCGTGTACTACGAGGGGGACCACACCCTGCTGGACCAGCAGATCCGTTCCGGCATCGCGCATGTCATCATCGACCAGATGATGTTCGGTGGCAACTGGCGGGAGATGATCCGCAGTGCCACCTTCATGAGCCTGCCGAACTGGTACACGGAGGGGATCATGAGCTACCACTCCCGCCCGTGGGATGCCACCCTGGCCAACCGTGTGCGCGATGGGGTGGTCTCCGGGCGCTTCGACAAGTTCAATCGCCTGGAAGGGGAGGACGCGCGCGATGCGGGACACATGATCTGGAAGTACGTGGCCGATGTGTACGGCCCCAGCGTGATCCCCAACATCCTGTACATGACGCGCGTGAGCCGCAATGCGGAGAGCGGTTTCCTCTTCGTGCTCGGTGTATCGCTCAAGACCCTTACGCAGGAGTGCCTCGCTTACTACAAGGGTCGCTTCGCGGAAGAGGACCGCTTCCGCAAGGACATCACCCTGGAGCCGCTGCCCATCAAGACGCGCAAGCAGCGCACCTACGCGCAGTTCAAGCAGAGCCCCGATGGGCGCTACCTGGCGTGGACCAGCAACGAGCTGGGGCAGTACAAGGTGTGGGTGATGGAGGTGGCCACCGGCAAGGTGCAACGCATCGTGAAGGGCGAGAAGAAGTTGGACCGCATCGTGGACCGGTCCTACCCCGTTATCGCGTGGCACCCCAGCAGCAAGGCGCTCAGCTACGCGCTGGAGCGCAAGGGTAACCTCTTCCTGCGCACCTGGACGCTGGACGATGGCAAGACCACCGTCTTCAGCGCGGTGCGCGATGGGCGTACCGACCTCTACCTCTACTACGTGGTGGGCAACCGGCAGGACCAGCTCACCGATGACCAGTACGATGACCTGGACCCGCACTTCGTGGACGATGACCGGCGCATCATCTTCAGCAGCGACCGCACGGAGGACACCCTGCGCAGCAACGCCGATGTGCAGATCATCAACGGCAGCAAGGACGTGTTCCTGTACGATGTCATCAGCCGCTCGCACGTGCTCACCCGCCTGAGCCGCACGCCCGGGGTGAACGAATCGCAGCCCGCCCAGTACGACAGTGCGAGCTACACCTACCTGAGCGATGTGGACGGCGTGCTCAACCGCTTCCGCGTGCGGTACGACAGTGCGGTGAGCCACATCGATACCACCGTGCACTACCGCTACTTCGCGGTGGAGGAGCGCTTGAGCGACCTGAAGCGCTCGGTGCTGGAGCAGGACGTGAACGCGGCGCGCGGACGCTACACGCTGCTGCAACGCAAGGATGGTCGCTACTGGTTCTACACGGGTCGCACCGCCGAAGGGCTCACCTCCAAGAGCGGTGTGGAGCCCGCTGGCCCTGGAACGCAGCAACCCTTGGTGGGCGGTGCGTTGGACGATGACCTGGGCCGCGTGGTGAAGATCCCGCCGCAGGTGCCACGCCACACCGGTGATGATGCCGTGGACGTGCGCAACTACGTCTTCAGCGATGAGACACCCGGCAGTGCGCCGCTGACGGAGAAGCCCACGGCACCGGCGGCACCGGTGCGCGTGGTGGCCGATGCGGACACGGCCGCGCGCAAACCCTTCACCTATCCGGAGCAGCGCAACTACAACCTCAACTTCACCGTGGACCGCGTGGTGACGCAGGTGGACAACAGCTACTCCAACCAGTTCTACCAACCCTTCACGGGCCAGGCCGGCTTGAACCCCGGCTTGAGCGGCCTCACCCGCATGGGCGTGAGCGACCTGTTCGAGGACCACCGCATCGTGGGTGGTTTCCGCCTGGCGCTCGACCTCAACAACAACGACTACATGCTCATGTACGAGAACTTGAAGCACCGCTTGGACAAGCGCTTCTCGTTCCAACGGCAGTCCGTGCAGGGTGTGAGCGAGACCGGCGTGGTGAAGGTGCACACGCACAACGCGCGCTACCAGGTGAGCTGGCCCTTCAGCGAACTGGCCAGCTTGCGCGCCTCCGTCATGTACCGCAACGACCGGTACGTGCAGCAGAGCATCGACCCGCTGAGCCTGGTGGCCCCCAACTACAACGACCACATGGCCGGCGGCAAGCTCGAGTACATCTACGACAGCTCCATGCCGCGCGGCCTCAACCTGTGGACCGGTTGGAAGCTGAAGTTCTTCGCCGAGTACTATCAGCAACCGAAGGACGGTAGCGACATGGAGGTGGTGGGTATGGACCTGCGCCACTCCTTGAAGGTGCACCGCGAACTGCTTTGGATCAACCGCCTTTCAGGAGCCAGCAGTTTCGGTAGCCGCAAGATCATCCACTTCCTCGGTG
>WBZX01001655.1_pt1 | contig 16405 bp, 6 predicted proteins | sample 5204211 | NCBI WGS metagenome assembly WBZX01 (sample SAMN12344362, study PRJNA552823) | activated sludge metagenome | biome: Activated sludge suspended growth; feature: Nitrification reactor; material: Wastewater; isolation source: activated sludge from nitrification reactor of wastewater treatment... | reverse complement strand
CAATGAAATCCAACTCGTGACCTTGCTCCGAACCGAGACTGTGGCCGCTCACAATGAGAATGGCACCACAAAGTATTGGCCAGAACTGACGTTCTGGTTTCGTGATCTGCCGGTTATCCAGGAAAGCGAAAGCTATTTGTTTGAAGCGAGCACCGATCCTTCGAATTTGCAGTTTGAGCACTGGTCGCCGCAGCAGATTCTTCAGAAGGGTTTTGAGTGGCGGTTGTTTGAGAAAGAGGGGGATTTTCAAATCGCCATGTTCGGTCTTCTAGTTCGCCCGCTGCGCCTGAAGTTTGTCAGACCGCCCTCGGCTTCATGACAGACGAGAACGGCATGATTGATCAGGGCGGGTTGATCGCTCTGACATTCTCTCGCAATTCTGACAGGTTGACTCTGACCGAGGTGACTTCGCATGGCGACCACGTGCCGTCAGTACTCAAAGCGGCACTCCTGGCCACCACCGACGATCCGTTCGTCGCTCGTATGCAAAGACTTGTAGAGGTCGAGTTTTCGATCGAGGGAACGACCGTTTGCGCGGCCAAGATTCGCACAACCCTCTTTGGCGTCGAGATTGAACAACCCGTGACGGGACTGCTCGATGAACATAATCGACTTAAACTGAACCTCATTGATAGCCCTGTGGCACAACCTTCCAGCGGTGGGGAAATCCTGCTAAAGAAACTCAGTCTCATCCCAACCGGGACCGGTCGAACTGCCTATCAGTGTTCAGTCGAACTGGGTTTCAAGCACTGTGTACGTTCTTCGGAGCCCACCTGGTTGCAGGTACTCGCGGCCAGCGTCGGGGAAACCAACCAAGTCACGATTCTGGGTGGAGCCATCTGCCATTCAGTGAGGGCCGAAATTGACGAGGCGAATCGGGCAATTACGCTGTATTGGAAGAATGGGGCCATCACCGGCTCGTTGGTAACTGATCTCTTATCGGAGACCTGGACCAGCAGTGGCGTACTTGCCGTTACCGTAGGTGGGTCGTTTGACCAAGAAAGATCTTGTTTCAAGGCACCCATTGGCTTTGCCGATGTCATCGCGCTGGCCCGCAAGGAGGATGAGAATGGTCTGCACCGATTGAAGATGCGAACCAGTTGGGACCCTTCGACCGAATCGATGATCGGAGATCGATCCTGCGAAATTCTGCTCACCGGAAGCATGATGCAAACAAGCGCGATTCGATGGCCGCAGATCGAGTTGCCTCGCGCTAATGGTGGCAAGGTATCGATCGAGATACCTGAGTCGGCACCTCGACTTGTCCACTCAATATCGGTGGAATTACGTGATGTTCCGCTGCCTGTCAGCCTTCTGAGTTCAGCAGCGGAGGACCAATCAACTGTTTTGCTCGCATCGCCCTGGGCGATGGTTGTGGGAGTCATACATCAGTTGCAACAGCTTGAGAACACCGCAAAGAAATGGATCTGGCACTCCGCGGATTCGATTGCAATATGGCCAGCGAGTTTTCAGGGAGATGCTAATTTCAGTTTTGTCCCTACCTATCGCAAGGACGTTCCTCATGGCATGGACAAGACCGAGCTGCCCGCCGCTGGAATCGGGCGCACCGACAAATGGTTCGGCGGCGCGGACAGTGCTGCGTTCGCTAGCTGGAGGAATGGAACCGGGCTTGGCAACGTGCCGGTCTTGGTTGGAGGCTATCTGGGACTGTGGCCCACAAAGGCTGACTCAGACTTGTGCCGAGTCGTACGACTACCATATGTTTGTGGAGTTCAACCGGGGGGCCACGACGGTGGCGGCGACTACCCGCATTCGAAGTTCACGGTGGCTTGGGCAGACGGGCCAGGGACAAGCCCGATTCGAATCTTCTCATCCACCATCCCTGCGGTTCCGATGGAACGGGTCAGTGTCGATTGTATCGGAGCGACAAATCGTCTGACTGATGCCAGTGATGCTCGGTCGATCCTCGCCGTTGGCCGAATGGTCGAATCGATGCTATTCCAGCCTGTCGAGAATGGTGGTAGCCCAGATTCCCTCTGGCTTGGATCGGCAATTGCATTGAATCAGGCGCTTGTTTCGAGTGCAGATGCAGCGGACGCGATTTCGGTTCTGACCGGGCGCGAGAGCGGACCACACAGTAGCGTCCCAGGGCGGTTCTCATTGGTTCGCGTTCATCCGCTGGACGTTCGAAGCAATCGGACCAGTCAAGTAGTCAAAACCGAACTCATTTCGGCTGGAGACGGGATCGATATCCGCTCCTGGCAGGACTCGTCTGACGACGAAACTCGTCGTCATCGTGCCTGCGAAAAGGCATTCGCGATTCACTACCGGCCACGTTTTGTTGTTGTACGAAAGAGCGAAGAGTTATTTCTTCCGTTACGACTGCCATCTCCAATGGCTGCGGATCTGGCATCCGCGCTGTCGATAACTGCGCGTGAAAACAAGTTGGAGTTGTTCGAGGACGCTGGGCTTGGCTGGCCGGCCTGTCCATTCAGATCCCCCTCCCACCCCCACACCTCCGCCGGGGAGGAGCCGTGGCTGTCAAACATCTCGTTGTCGAATATTGTTCCGATTCAGGATGCGTCAGACGCAAGCCGCTCCGGTTTGGCTGGCCTGTGTGAAGAATTCTCCCCGCCAGCCTGGGCAGGGAGCATGGATACCTCTGGGAACGCAGCCGTGGCGATTTGCGAGTTTGCCCAGCCCGATTATCGACTGACAAAGATCGATGGTGTGCGCGCGTCGCCGGTTCAATGGCTCTCGCCCCAATACCCCAGGAAGCGCCAGGGGTCGAGACCGAGCTTAAGCAATGAAGCGCAAACGCAACCGTTTCTCCCGCGGAACATTCGTAGCTTGACGGTAGGCGAGCGCAGCGGAATCCGCACCATTCGCCGACGCTGGCTCGAGACTCGCGTGCCAGATTGTAAAGCTCTCGACCAAACCGAGCCACGATTCGGATGGCGATCCCAGGCGGGCCCTAGCGCGCCGAGGTTCATGCGAACGCCGCGGCCCGGTGCAATTCCTCCAAACATCGGCGACCTTGCCTTCGACCGCAGTGTGATGGCTGCCCCTCAACTCTATGAGAGAAATTGTCTTGTCCTTCCCGGGCCGGCTGACGTCCTCCGAATCGACTGTGCGGTGAATGGGGGGCTTACCCTCTTCGCATGGATTGAGGGCGAGCAGCGTAAACCCTTCCGCGTAAACACAGACTGGAACGGCGAATTGCCGGTGACATTCATGCTGGTTCGGAGTGGCAAGACGACCCAAGAGCACGATACCCGGTGCGGAGGCAAGGAACTCGTGGAAGTTTTGTTCCACTTAAGGAGTGCTGGAACCCCACCCGCCGACTCTGAAATTGGACCGCGGTTATCGGATCCTGGAAATGAAACATGGGCCATGCAAGCAAAGCTATGGCATGAGGACAGTCCCGTGTATGTAAACCGCGACGATGGCACTACCATCCGCCTTGATCGCGTGCTCGCCCATCTCGCTTGTGACGAGGCGACTGCGAGCAAGAGTGTTGCGACGTTACGCCAGTCGAAGAACCCATTTGTCGAACTCATTCTGGCAACGGAAAGCGATAGCGCGAGGGGCGCTGGCATCACGCTTGACCAAACGTTTACGCTGAAGCTAAACATTCCGGTTGATCCGCCTGAGGCTTCTGCATTTCCGCTCCGCAACCGAACGGTTATCTTTTGCGACCCAGCTTATGACCGGATGATCTCCTCACCGCTGGCTGCCAGCTTACCGGTTCCAATTGCGGATGCCGGTGATCGAGGAAAGTTGTTTGCCATTGCGTTGTCGGATTCGAGTGCTTGCGGCAGCTCGGACCGTATCGCGCTGATGCTGGATCTTCGATACGAAAGGCCAGTTGAGACTGGCGCGGATGATCCGCAGATTCCTGACCAAGAAATAGAGTCGCAATTGAAATGGCAACTCAATTGCCACACTAGATCGGGAGTCACCGTCGAGTACAAACCATTCCCGGAACTGAGATTCAAGCCGCAGCATCCATGTATAGTCGACCTGAGAACCCAGCTCTTTGAATTCGAAGATGCTAATGGCAAGGTCCGGACCAGCAGAACGTGTCGATTTGAACCCGGTGATCGTCTCGAATTCGTCGCATCGGGACAGATCACTAAGATCGGCGGGCTCAATGTAAACTCGCCGGCAACACTCCCATCAGTATCAGTCCAGATACTAGCGGAATCGCCGATTCCCCCGCCCCCAGCATCGTATGCCGTAATCACGGCGCGAGCCTCCGACGGACCATTTTCCTGCCCCTTGTGCTCCCAGTCACCCTTGGCTCATCGGATTGATTTTGCTGATCTCACACGCGATCTGCGCAGCGGAATAGTTCATAGACGCGCGGTATTTGCATGGGATCTGTGGGAACCCGACGAGAGAATTCATGCGAAGGTGTATGTGCTGAAGACTGACCGCAACGGTCAGGCCCGATTTCCCGAAAATTTTAACCAATTTGAGGAGGACTTACAGATGCCAGCGACATTCGCTCAACTGGAAGCCAACTACCCCATAGACGATCATAGAGCCCTTTTTATTGACGTGCTCGGGGGAGGTTTCGCGCAATTGGTCGATCATACGGACTACAAAAACACCTGCGCCATCAGGATGTCGGTCGCATTCAACCGATGCGGAACCCCGATACCCAAGTTGCTAGCTGACAAGGATGGCGGACATCGCGATGGTGCTGGCAACTACATCCTCATTCATGTAGCTACGATGAAAAGCTTTCTCGAATCCCTCTATGGTGCCGCAAGCTGGGGCATGAGCAAGAATCCCGGCACCAAACTTGATTTTGGGACGATTCCACGCTGGAAGGGGGTGCTCGCATATGACGCGGGCTTTTCTAATGCGACCGGGCATGTGGACCTTTGGACCGGCGATTCCTGCCATAGAGATTGCCCAGACCCCGATGTGGCTTTGGCATATGGCATTTCCCTTTGGAAGCTGGCGTAGACAGCCTGGATTTCGGACGACGTTCTTGGCGAGGTTGATATGAACATCAGTGGATTGCTCGAGACAATTATTGCGCTGGCCGCGTTGTTCTGGTTGGTGACGACGGCCTGTTCATTTCTTCTAGAGGCGTTTCATGCCATGTCCAACCTGCGTGGCAATGCATTGCGCAGCTTTGTGGTTGAGATGGTGGGTTTCGACAAGACAGGATCGGGTCCCTCGATTGGTAAACAGGTGATGGACCATCCGTTGATCAAGTCGCTATACAAACCGACCGCAGGATCTACTGACTCCAACGGCACGCTACCTTCCTATATTCCGGCGGATCTTTTCTCGCGGACTTTGATCGACGTAGTGATTCGTCAGGGTAAGCCGTCCGTAAATGACCTGAGGCGTGGCGTCAATGTGGCGATAACGACCGATGCATCGGATTCGTTCAAGGACTTTCTGAAGGCGATTCCATTTCAGCGGGAAAGCGGTAAGGTCGGCGTGAATTCGAGTGACGAACAGCCCGCGTGGGACTTTCCTGCGATCAGAGACTGGATTACGGGAGGACTATGTGGCCTCTTCGACGACGCTGTTGCTTCAATACCGTCCGACGATTCGCTGGCAATGCTGTTGTTCCCAGCAGTAGGCAGCGCAAATTCTTCCGCAGAAACGCCACTGGTTGAGGTTGTCAGAAAACTAAGCGCGAGCATCGAAGGGAAAGAGATTGCCGGAGAAAACCTTCAAGATGCATTGGCGAGGTCCCGCGTACTGGGTGCTGCAGGACGGGAATACGCTACATCATTGTCTTCTAATGCGACTGACTATCAGGGTCGCATCCTCACGATTGTCGAGGCGTGGAGTCGCTTTGCCGGCGAGAAGGCGAATGAGGCCGACCAACTATTGGGTTCGAATCTGGTTGAGGATATTTCTAGCGTATATAGGCTGGTTTACTGGACGAATTCCTGTTGGTTTCTCCGCCAGATTCGACGGTTTGCTCGATTCTTCCCCGGTTCTAAGAGCCATCTGGCAAACCTCGGCTCGCCAATTGATCTTGCCCCGGCACTGGTCGGCATTCTGGGAACTTTAGGGCGGCAGCCTGGCGATCTGAGCATCGAAGGCTTGCGGAAGGTACTCTCCGACAGCACCATTCTGCCTGCGGATCTCGTTGCCACTCTGCGGCCATTATTAGACAACGCGGATCAGGACCTCGACAGATTTCGTACGGCAATCGAAAACTGGTTCTCCGCGTCCATGGATCGCGCCTCGGGTTGGTTCAAACGAAAATCGATGCTTTTTCTGTTCTGTATCGGAGGTTTCGTCTCGCTAATCTACAACCTCGACGCGATCGATATAACAAAGGCCCTGCTTAGTCAGCCTTTACTTAGAAGGCAGGGAGCCGATGTGGGGCGTACCATACTGCGAGATCCCAAGGGAATGGAGGTTTGGCCACAACAGAAGGCATATTTGTCGCTTTCAGGCGAGCTCAAATCCAGCTTGGAACGGTACCACAATAAGGAAACGGAGCCTAAACAAAAGAACGAAAAGAAGGCCTCTGAAAATATCACACCAGATGCGAATCAGAAGGTCGACATCGCGCAGGAGGAGAGCCTTGATCCACAAATGAAGGATCATCTTGAAGAAGACATCAAGGCAAAATTGAAACGGTTGCTTCCGACGCTTGCCAGGGATGGTGAACTTGCATTGCTTGGAGACCTAGTTCTAGAGAATAAGGGTTCAGAATCGCCATTATGCAAAGACATTGCGAGAAGATTGGGCGAAGAAATTCCATGTGATAGCTCATCATTCTGGAGCAATTCTAAGGCGTCATGGGATCCGGATTTGGCGAAAGAGATAGCTACCTGTCTCAAGGCAGCGAAAGCTAACTGTCTCGAGAAGAATAGCGAAGGATTGGTGAATAAACTCAATGCGGCCAATGCCTACGCCAAAGCAATGACATCGGCCACGACTGAATATCTGGGGGCGCTTCCTGGAGTGGGGCCGTGGCTTTCGAATGGTCCTTCTTCGATAGGTGTAGATGGCGTTTGGGGATGGATAGTCAAGAGTTTTTCTTCGATAGGTGTAGATAGCGTTTTGGGAGGGATATTCAAGATTGTTGGGTGGCTCATTAGCGGTATTTTCATTTCATTTGGTGCGCCCTTCTGGTTTGAATTGTTGGATCGCGTCGTTAACGTGCGAGGAACAGGTGCAAAGCCGAATGAGGTTTGAAACGCGATCATTAATTCTGCCAATTCGCTCGGGGACAGCGTCATGTTAAACCCCTCAAAGAAACGAGTGGTGTTGTTGGCATTCGGTCTAATTGCGGCGACTGCTCATGTTGGGGCGAATCCATTAACGCCGGAGCAATCGACTGGGCGCCCTAACGAATTGACTGAGACCAATTGCACCGTCAAGGTTCCCACACTGATCGGTAAGCCAATTTCGGCAGCATCGACAATGAAGCATCCCGAATTTGCCTTTCACAAAGTCGGGGTGCAGCACGCGACTCTCCCAAAGGGACAGATCGTTGACCAGAACCCGCGCTCGAACATCCACGCTGTAGCCTGCGATAAAGCGAAAATGATCGTGTACTACGTCGCGGGTGCGCCTCAGCCGAGCAACTGCGAACCCGTTGGGCACACGATTCGGATCGGCGAGCGGCTTGATAAGGTCATTAACGATCTGCCAAAGCGACTCGCGAACCAACATGTGATTCTACGCAATGGTCAGGCAATCAATCTTCAGGGTAACGAGGCGAAGGTTGTCTCTGGTCAATGGCCAGCAAAGTATGGACAACTTTGCGACAAAGACAAGTTCATGTTGTTTGTGGCTTGCGACAAATGCGCTTCGGCGTGCGAAAGGGCTGTTGTACCAGAGATTCCCAAAGCCACATCTTTTCGGGATGCCACTTCAATCTTTAACCGAGCTGGTTTTGCGCGAGTTGAATACCGGGTCAACGAAAGATCCGTAGCATTGTCAGGAGATGCCTGGCGACTGGTAGATATTCAACTTCCTGTCCCCAATTCCTCTGCATGTAGGGATGCGTCAGTTATCTTGCTCGCTATTGAGCCTACCGAAGAGGAACGGAACACGATCGAATATATCCTGATCGGTCTGGGCTTGCTCGGTGGTTCAGTATTTTTGTCCCGTCGCACGCGACCGAACAAATCGAAACCCGAGACTGGAACGGAATCGCTGAGAGCAGGTGACACCACAGTTCGAGTTAGAGTGGACAGGCCTTAGCAGCATGTTGACGACAAACCCAGAATATTTCTTCGAACTGTTCGACGAAGCAGCGATTTCGGTGTGGCGAATTGGAGTGGCGCTGGACAAGGCGTGTTCCGATACCCTAGTAAGTATCGCTGCACGGAAGGCGCTGCTTACGCGAGCGAAGCTCGCATCCCAGTTGCAGTCAAGATTAGGGGTTGGGTTCCGTGTTGGCATTGCTGAGCTGCTCGTTAGACGCGCCGCCTTTGCACGTATCATTGCACCAGACATGGCGCACGGCGACTGTTTTGGCTCGAATTGTGACGCTTACAATGAGCTGCATGGAGAGCCAATTGAAGCGGCGATATGTTCGACACCAGAGTTCGACTTTCTCGAAAGAGGTCAAATTGTTTGCTCAATTTCTGTTCGAGGCTTGCTGAAGCTCACTAGAAAAGGTGGCCAGATTCCGCAGCAGCACGGTTCGATTCTCGTGTTGGGATCTGGTCCATGGAATACAGAATTTTCACTATCCCTCAGAGATAGTGCCACCCATCAGTGGGCAAGCTTCTATGAATGGAAAGGTCGCTCTATTCTATTGCCGGATAGAATAGGTACTTAACCGTACTCGAGTACAGCCCACGGCCGAACTCAAGGCATAGGGGCGATAATGTCAAACTAAGTAGGGGAGGGGGTTAGCCCCATTTTCCGCTGCTCGCGACCGGCCATTGATGGCCTACAGCTTGAAGGACCGCAATTGATTGCGGACGCATGTATTCGGGCAGCCCAACGACTGGTGTAAAGTGGGAACAGCCGTCGCGGGCAGTAAAGCAGCCGAATGGAACTCTCGTCGTAATCGGTGGCTTAGCGTTGACGTCTATGCTTGGATAACAACGGCAGCATGCTTACAGACCTTGCGGAATTCCGAAGGGGCGGGTGTACAGCAGCGGTCGATTTGAGAAACGTCTCTGGTTCACTGCCCCCTTAATTCTTTGCCATGCAGCCACAGTAGCAATCATGCCAACGAAACGCCCTCATGCAGCAGAGGAATTCCATCACGCCTACTTGGCGGCACTGCGAAGTAACACAGAGCCAGCGCACGTACTCGCTGGCGTATTAACCAAGAAGCTCCGCGAGCAGGGGATCGATGGCTCAATGCACTTCGACGCCATTAAACGCACCGCTGAGCAACTCTTGGCCGCGCCATCAACCGCCGAGCAGTCGAGCTTTGTTTTGGCGCTGGACGACGAGATCACAGGCGGTCGCACCCTCAATATTCATCTGGATAGCACGGACCTTGAAAAGGCCGTTGAAGGAATCACCAGAGCCATTGAAACCACATCCCAGGACATCGTCGGCTCCCTGAGCGAAACTGCCTTGCAGAACGTCCTCAAGGACCCTGCGGCCCGCCTACTTGACCTGAAAAATGAGCGTGACGCTTTCATGCGGCGGCTCGATTTGACCTGGGCCGAGCCTTTCAAGTTGCTCGACATTCATGTGGCTCTTTGCCAAGAAATCGGCGAGGTGCGAAATGACTGGCTCAGAAGGCGACGACGTAGGGCCAAGGACATCGCGGTAGTGGACGTTGTCACGCGACTGCACGGTCGGACCGTACAAATCGCGGGGGAAGTGCAGGCCCTATTGCGCAACGGATTCGCTGACGGTGCCATGTCACGCTGGCGAACAATGCACGAGTTAACGGTTACAGCGATGCTGATCGCTGAGCGCGGCCCAGACGTAGCGGAGCGGTACACCGCACATGTTGGTGCAGATTCCATCAAAGCCGCCCGTCAGTACCAACGGTTCGCCACCGTCCTGCAGCATCGACCAATTTCTGCGCGTGACCAAAAGCGTTTGGATGCTCTGGCAGTCGATCTTGAGCGCAAATACGGCAAGCCTTTCCTCAATGACTACGGCTGGGCCGCGGACACGCTAAGGAATCCAAACCCGACCTTTGCCAACATTGAGGCTGCGGTCGACCTCGATCGCCTGCGTCCGTATTTCAAACTGGCGAGCAACACGGTACACGCCGGTGCAAAAGGCACATTCTTTCGTTTGGGTGTTCTCGGCGACCAAGATGGCATTCTGGCTGGCGCCAGCAACGTTGGCTTGGACGAAGCCGGTCGTCTAGCGGCTTTCTCACTTGCTCAAATCACTACGGTTCTGCTTTTGATTCATCCGAACACCGACAGCATCATCTGGTCTCGTGTACTCGGCAGCCTTTCCTCGAAGATTGAATTGCAATTCGTAAAGGTGCAGCGACGCATCGAGCGAGAAGAGCGCCAGCTTCGGAAGTGGGAAGCATGAGTGAGCAGGAATTGCCTCCGGCTGACAGCAGTCCAGGGACGAGCACGTTGGCCAGCGGTCCCGCGGGCACCCATTTCGAGGCCCAGGTCGGTGCGTCATACTTGCTAGCCATGCTCGCCGGGGCACCCGCCCGGGGCCTTCCAGGCACCACGATAGATCGAGTCGCACTACAGCAGGCCAATGCAGGGCGTCCGCTCGACGACGTGGTCATCCACGCCCACGACAACGTGTCCGGAAAACCGGCGGTGCTGGAGGTTCAGGTCAAGCGATCCATCACCTTCGCCGCCGCCGATCCCGTCTTTCGCAAAGTCGTAGGCCAAGTCGTCAAAGTGTCGCAACGGCCCGACTTCCTGACGCAGCGGTACGAGCTGGCGATTGCAACGACGAAGGGATCGCGCAAGATCGATGGGGCATATCAGGATGTACTCACGCTCGCGCGGCAGATTGGCGACGCGGCTACGTTCGCCGCCCAAATCGATCTGGCGGGCGTGGCAAACGACGACATGCGCGCCTTCGTCAAGACATTCAAAAGCCACCTGCGAGACGAAGGCTCGCCAGACGACAACGAGACCGTCTGGCTGTTGCTGCGCCGGCTACAGATTCTGACCTTCGACTTCACGGCACCAGGCTCTGCATCGCACGACCTGGCGCTAGAACGCGCTGTGCGTGTGCTGCATACCGACGATGGATCGCGCGCCGGGGTCTTCTGGGTCAGCCTCATTGAACTAGCAATCGATGTGGCGAAAAGCGGCGGCGACAGAACCCGCGAGACAGCACTGCAAGCTCTCGCGCAGCTTGGCTATCGGTTCCTAGGCGAACGTCGGCACGCTACGGCCCGAGCCGCGCTAGCCGAGTCGTCCCGCTTGGCACTTGCTGACATTCGTAACCGCGTGGGCAATGTCGTGCTTGCACGACAGGAGCGTATTGCCGCAACTCGCGAAGCATTGGACCACGGACGCTATGTGGAGGTCCGTGGTGATGCAGGCGTCGGCAAATCGGGTGTCTTGCGGCAGATGGCCGAGGCCATGCAAGCCGAAAGTCAGGTCATCGTTCTCAGCCCAGGACGATGTGTTCCCCGCGGGTGGACCGCGTTGCGCGCGCAGCTCGGCTTTGACGGAACGCTTCGCGAAGTGCTTGTTGAACTGGCCAATGACGGCGGCGCCACGATCTTTGTCGACAACCTCGACTCTTTCAGCACAGAGGAGAGGCTCACAGTCGTCGATGTCGTCGGGGAAGCCTCTGTCGTTCCAGGAGTGGCCGTGGTCGCCACGGCTCGGCGCGAATTTGGGATTGATGAGCCCAGCTGGCTGCCGAGCGATGCACTGGCACGCCTGGGCCAAACCGACCCGATCACGATAGGTGAGCTGAGCAAGGTGGAGATTGAGCAGCTGAAGGTGACTGATCCTTCGCTTGCGCCCCTTCTAACGGACGGCCATCCCGCACGCCAGGTCGCCAGAAACCTGTTTCGCCTCGCACGGCTGGCGAGTCAGCCAGCATCTGATCCCGTACCACGCACTGAAGTCGATATGGCCGAGCAGTGGTGGACCACTGCGGACGGCGCCCGCGACGCCGGGTGGCGTGATCGAACTCGGCTGCTGCAAGGCGCAGCAGCGCAGACCTTGTCCGGCGCTGACTTCCTCGACGTTACAGGCCAAGCTGCGGCGCCGATCGATGCGCTGGTGTCCAGCGGCACTCTGCGTGATTTGGGCATTGACCGGGTCGCGTTTCGTCATGACGTACTGCGCGAGTGGGCGATTGCAGGCGCCCTGCACGCCGATCCCGAACTCGTCGACAGGCTGCAACTCGATCGGCCAGCAACGGCGATGTTTGCGCGTGGCGTTGAGCTGGCAGCGCGCATGGCAATCGAGCGGGCGACTGATGGCGTAAGGTGGCACGCGCTCGTTGATCGGCTGAGCCAAGCGGGAGTTCATCGTTCTTGGCGCCGCGCCGCGTTGCTCGCCCTAGCTCGATCCGAGGCGGCGGAAGCACTTCTCCAACGCGCATCGCCCGAGCTTCTCGCCAATGGCGCCGAAGTGCTGCGCGAACTCATCCGAACGGTCATGGCTGTCGACGTGCTTCCGGCCGCAAAGGTCTTTGCGGCTGCGGGAGTCGACCCCGCTCTCATACCCGCATCGATCAACGTCCCGCGAGGCTCGGCATGGACGACGTTGATTGTCTGGCTCTTGGGTACCGGAGATAGCGTTCCTAACGAGGCCATTCCAGAGATCGTTCAGCTATACGCGGCATTCTCGGTTGGCACGCTGGGCGCCACCGATATCACGCCGTTTACGACACGACAGATCTATCGTTGGCTGAGGTTGATGGAGCCAAGAGATGCAATGCCGACGCCGAGCGAGGGCCCTGTGTCTTGGGCGCACCTTGATCGCGATGGAGTACGGTCCCTGAAATCGGACCTTCGCGATGCGTTCGTCATGTTCGCGCGGACAACGCCGGATTTGGCCGCCGAATACCTGACGGCAGTGGGAAAGAGCGAGAACAACGAAGACATCGTGCGCAGCATCCTAAAAGTGCGCGGCACGCTGGCGCAAGCAGCCCCGGCAGAGCTGGCTAACCTGACCGCGCAGGCGTTGATCGCAAGGCCCCGGCGACGCGAGCGCCACTTCGGCCGGGAGCGCGAAGATGCGTTTACCTATCTCGATCACGAGTTCCTTCAGGCATCGCCAGCACAAGGCCCATTCCTCGATTTGTTGACCAACTCACCAAAGGACGGGTTGGCCTTGGTTCATCGCTTGGTCGCACACGCAGTCGCACACGGAAGCCGAGGTGCTGCCCCATGGACGAATGCGTTCGACTTGGCTTTGCCGGGAGGTGCGCGCACGTTCCCGTGGACGCAGACCTACTTCTGGTCACGCAATAGCAGCTTCTACGCCGTCACGTCCGCACTGATGGCACTCGAAGCATGGGCGCACCGCCGCATCGAGGCCGGCGAATCACTCGAAGGTGTGCTGACAGACGTGCACGGGCCGCAGGGCTCATGCGCTGCGTACTTGCTGGTGGCAGTTGATCTCATAATCTCGCATTGGCCCAAATCGCTTGACGTGGCGGCGGCCTTTCTCGGCTGCCCCGAACTGCTGTGCATCGATCACACGCGTCAAGTGCATGATCGCGTCGAAATGCCTGACTTCTTCGGGCTTGGCGCCTTGCGTACCGAACCGCGCGGCAGCGTGACCGCCGCTGACCTGAAGCGCCGACCGTCCCGACGGACAACGCTCGACGAACTGATTGGCAACTTCACGTTCCTGGCATCCCCGGATCAACTTGCGACACTGAGGACGCTGTTGGCGACCGCGGCAGCACGCCTGGGCGAACCTGCCGCGAGCGCGCATCTGGGCAACCCGGAATTCATGGTTCGGTACGCACTGAACCTCTCGAATGCCGCAAATTGGCAAGAAGTCGAAGTGACGCTCAAGGACGGATCATCCGCGACTGCGCGCAAGTATCTATCGCCAGCGGCAGAGCAGACCCATCTACAAGTTTTGCGAGACGCCGCGACTGAGCGAGAGTCAGACTTCGCCACGCGCTCTGCGCTGACCCTTGCGGTCGACGATCCCGCCCGGTTGCTGCCAGAAGGTCGGTCGGCAGCGGTGGCTTGGGCGCGGCGTTCTGCGACGGCTACGGCTACGGCAGAAGTCGAATCCGACGACGACGGAGAGCGGTGCATGCAAGAGGAAGCGGTTGTGACGGCCGCGATGATCGTCATGCGGGACGGCGATGACGCCTTGCGCGCCAAGCACGAAGAATGGGCACGATCTCAACTGGACAAGACGCTTGCAGCTCTCGACGACGATCCTGCGCGTCAGATGCGAGGGGGGCTACGCTTCAATCCGACCGCAATCGCCTATGCCGGGTTGATCCACGCCTTGCGACATCGGTCAACGCCGGAAGACGTGCGGTCGCTTCTTGACGTAGCGGCGACAGGGAACCACGCTGCGGCGCACGGCTTCGGGACGTCCGCCGCAGTCCTAGCAGACGTCGATAGTCGCCTACCGAGGGCTATGCTCCGATGTGCATTCAGCGCGAGTGTCGTGGAGAACCGAGCTTGGGATGCGTCGCAGGAAGAGGTCGACGCTCGCAAAGCGCGCAGTCATGAACGGGCACGGGCTGACGTTGCAGCTGAGATGGCATGGCTTGGCGGTGAAGGCGCGGAGCCAACGTGGCCGACATTTCCGGTGGAGCAAGCTCGGCCGAGAATGCGACTACGCTTACCTGGAACCCGGATTGCCTCACAAAAACCACCTGAAGCGCCAGCGCCTTCGCCAACAGAGCATGTAAATCATCAGGCTGCGGCTCTCTGGTTGCGCCAAGTGCGCGCTCTTTCCCACGATGACACGCGCCCTTGGCTCAGCGAGATCGTGAAAGCCTACATGCCTTGGACGGCCCTCGCGAATGGAGCAAACCTAGACGACGGAGACGAAACGGGCCATCCGCCATATGAGTGGAACGATACGTTCTTTGCGGCGGTTGCACGCTGCGTTGTCGGTCTGTCAACGCCTGAGGCCAATGAACTGGCCGTGCGGCACATCGTTGCGCTTCCAGACCGGAATTTCTACGACGTGCTCGTCGATTTCTTGCGCAGCATCGATGCGGTGTACTTCGAGGGCAGCAACATTCCGACGCACGTGGCCGTAGACATTCGGAGCGCTCTCGCCGACCACATGCTGACCACGCGTGGATGGGAACATCTCAGCCGAAGCAGGGACTTGTCCATCGAAATGCACATTGGACCGGCAATCGCCGTCTTGTTCTTTAACGACTACATGTACGGGCAGGGATCGAAGTGCTACCTGTTTGAGAAGAGCGTGGAGCGAGTCGGTCCGTTTCTCCCTGTTCTGGGCAAACTGGTCAGCAAAGGGCCGTCACCCTTCGTCGCCCTGGTACTGCTTAACCTGCTTGAGGTTGCGCCACGAGCCGAGCAACTGGATGTGCTCGTCGGAGCCGGAAGCGTATGGATCGAGGCCTACCCTGATTTCCGACAGCTATGGATCGACCACGGTGTGGGCCGCCGTTGGTGCTTGTTGATGGAGGCCATCCGGGGAGGCAGCCCGACCAGCTTCAGCAAAAGAGCGCCGTTGCGGCCGGCCATCGACACCCTCGTCGCATCGCTTATTGCGCTTGGCGTGCCTGAGGCCACGCGGTTGGAGGAGGAACTCATCAAGCTTTAAACCACGAACGGCCTATTGGCATGCTCTTGACTACTTTCCGCCATACAGTAGTGCCCCAATGCCTCTGCCGTTGGGCGGAGAATCGTTACGCCACGGTGTCCGGCCACAGCTACTGCGACGCCGACGTTGACCTTGCCAGATCGCTCTAAGGACGGCAACGCGTATCAATGCTGCCTCTGTGTACACGTGATCGAGCGACGTCAAGCCGCCGCATTGCGGTTGTCCAGAGCGCAATTTGTCAATGTCCGTTCAGGCCGGGCTCGGCCAAAAGCGCCTACCATCGTATGCGATGTTTTTCTTCGGTCTCTTTGTGCCGACGGTCATCGTCGACATGAAGATATTGGCTCGTCGTGCTTAACGACTCATGGCCCAGATTGTCTCGGACTAGGCGCAAGTCGATCTGTTGATCAGCCATATGCGAACCGGCGGTATGGCGCAACCAGTGTGCCGATGCACGCTCAAGCAGATCGGCGCGGACGGCATACTCATCACCGCGCTGTCTTAGCCGCTCGGCCGCTCCCGCGAAAACTTTTTTCACGATCGAATGCAGCGCCGCCCGAGTCAATGCTTCGCGTGATTTTCCGATCGGCAGCAGCAACGGGGTTTCCTCGTTTGGGCTAGGGTAGGGCGCCAAACCGATTTCACGCCGATAACGGGCTAATTCCACCATCAACTCGGTAGTCGCTGGCACCAAACGTTCTTTGTCTCCTTTACCAAGGACTTCCAGCCACCAGCGCTCGTCACCCTCTCGGTCACGCCGACAAAAGAAGCTGCCCATGGTGTTTTCCGCG
>WBZX01001654.1_pt1 | contig 16411 bp, 10 predicted proteins | sample 5204211 | NCBI WGS metagenome assembly WBZX01 (sample SAMN12344362, study PRJNA552823) | activated sludge metagenome | biome: Activated sludge suspended growth; feature: Nitrification reactor; material: Wastewater; isolation source: activated sludge from nitrification reactor of wastewater... | reverse complement strand
AACTGAGGAACCACACGCAAGCTGATCGGCTGCGCGCTTGCGGAGCTAGACGTGGACGTGCCGGCTTCTCTCTTTTTTAGAAAGTGCGAGGCAAGCATCGTCGCCACACCCGCAACACCAAACGTGCCGGCAGCCACCCACAGACCGGTTGCGGCGCCAGCGAGTCGATTGCCAGCCTGGCACTCGCTGAGATAGCCATCGTAGGAGGCATTTCCGACGAGTGCTGCTGGACCTTGGCAGCTCGATAGGGTGCCTCGATTGGAAAAGAAGCTGGCGTACTCGCTGGCGCGCGGTCCCAGCTCCGAAAGCAGGTTGTCGATGTGACCGTTTGCGCGGTCTTCAGCCTTGCTCATCGCGCCCCACGATCCGAGCGCCGCGATCGCTGAAACGCCTGCCAGTCCATAGAGTGCATACGAGGTGTAGCGAAGAATCGGCACCCAGCGGATCGGACGACTTGACGCTGCGGTCGACGGTGCTTGCGCCCACACCTCACGACTTTGCAGCCGCTCATCGACCGTCGCGGTCTGGTTGCCTTTCACCGAGGCCGTCTTCACAACTTGCTCGTAGCCAGTCAGCTCCAGCTTGATGACGTGGTTGCCGACATCGAGCGCGCCGTTCGAGTACGGAGTCCGACCCACCGCCTGTCCATCAATGGAAACCAGCGCGCCAGGTGGATTGCTATGGACGACCACGCCACCGCGCAGACCTTCTATGAGCAGTGATCGCAGCCAGCGCTGACACAGCTCATCGAGGCGCAGACTCGGCTGCATCAGGATCTGTTTGGGCACCGGCTCGCTCAGCGTCTTTTCGACCGTTCCATCCGACACGTTGAGCTGACGAATCACCACCACATACGAACCAGCCTGACGACGAATCGATCCGTAGATGAGCCGACTGACCTCGAGATTGCGTCCCACTTTGGTCATGCAGTCGGGACGCTCATCACTACAGCCAAACACCATCTTGAACTCGGCCAGGTCTTGGCTGCGCGGCTCAATCCGCATGTCGTGAAGCTGCGGAAGGTTACGTCGGAGCGCATCAGTCAGGATCGCGCCCATACCGGGCTCCACCGCCGAGCCGTCCACCGCGAGCAGCCCAACCGTCGTCGGTGCAGCCTGCGCAAGCTCCGCAATCCCGAGCATCACCACCGAAATCAGCCAGCGCTGATGGGTGCGTAGAGGCATCGACTCGGTTCGCAATTTTAACTCCCGCTGGATTATATCCTGAGTCCTTCACAATTTTTCCGATGCAAGGGGTCGGGAGTGCTTCGGCTGTCGATACGCAGCAAGATCTTGCTTGGTTTTGTCGTGGTGCTTCTCACGTTTGGAGCGGCCACGGTCTACGGCGCGTGGGCGGTTCATACGCTCGGGCAGCAGCTCCGCTTGGTGGCGCTCGGGTATTCGAACCTGCGACTGGAGCTGCAAGATCAGCAGACGATCCAGGCGAACCTACAGCGGCGGCTGCTCGATCCAGACAAAGGACGGCGGCTGAGCGAAGAAGTGGCGGTCGATCGCAAGCTGCGACAAGTGCGACTGGCAACGACTCAGCAGCATGTCGATGAGCTACGTCGCAACCTGCCCAGTGCCGATGCGCTGTTTTTGGAACAGGTGCAGGCGCGGCTTCGGGCGCTGTCGGATCTGTATAGTGCGACCGATCAGCTCCCGCTTCCGTCGGCGGTTCAGGGGGAAGAACAAGCGGCGCGACTGCTTCAGCAGCTGTCGTCGAACCTGACCAACAAGGTGATCGAGGTCGTGAACGCGGGATCTCGATATGAAGCGCGCGCAGGACTTTTTACCGTGGGTCTGGCGCTGATGGCGACGCTGTCGAGCCTGGTGGTGCTGTGGCTGGTGCAGGCAACGCTGCGTCCGCTGCGACGACTGTCCGATGGTGCCAAAGAAGTTGCGCGCGGCAACTATCGAGAGCGGGTGGCAGCGGACTCTCCCGATGAGATTGGCGCGCTCGGTCGCGAGTTCAATGCGATGGCAGCGGCGCTGGCCGAGCGTGAAGAGCGACTGCGCCGATCGGAACAGCTTGCGGCAGTGGGAAAGATGGCCGCGCAGATCACGCACGAGATTCGCAACCCGCTGACCTCGATCGGACTCAATGCTGAGCTGCTCGCGGATGACTTTGCTGCCGACGATCCCGAAGCACGCAAGGTCGCGCAAGCGATCGTAAAAGAGGTCGATCGCCTGACCGATCTGACCGAGCAGTACCTGCGCTTTGCTCGCCTGCCGGAGCCACGTCTAGAGCCGGTCGAGCTTTCGGCGATGCTCACAAGTCTGCTCGGCTTTTTGCGCGAAGAGCTGGGTCGTCGAGAGGTATCGATCGCACTCACGCTGACCGAGTCGCAGCCCAAGGTGCTGGCCGATGACAACCAGCTTCGACAAGTGCTGCTCAACTTGATCCGCAATGCAGCCGAAGCCATGGCCGATCAGCCCGCGAGCGAGCGCACGCTCACGATCGGCAGTCGGCTGCTCACGATCGGACCCAGTGAAAAGCCGGGCATCGCGGTCGACATCATCGACAACGGTCCGGGCATTCCCAAAGAACGTCAGCGCCAAGTGTTCGAGCCCTTCTTTACGACCAAGAAGGGCGGCACCGGACTCGGACTGGCACTCAGCCTCGAAGTCATCTCTCGTCACGGCGGCAAGCTGCTGCTCAAAAGCCCGCTTGGCGACAGCGGCGGAACCTGCTTCACCGTCGAGCTACCGACCACCTAAGCGCGGATCTCTCGGCCAAGCGAGCTGTTGCCAGCGCAAGCCCGCTCAAGGCATCGTCTGGCCATGGCGACTTGGGTTCTACGCGACATTGGAGAGCTGCTGACCATCGGCGGTCCACCATCGACGGGCACAACACGATCTGAACAGCTGCACAGCGCGGTGCAAGCACTCGGAGTGGTTCACGATGCCGTGCTGATCGTTTCTGACGGCAAGGTGCTGTTTGCGGGACCAAGCAGCGACGCACCAGCCACGCACTTGCTGCCGCAGCCCGTCATTGTGCAGACAGCGCGCGGTCAGCTGGTGACGCCGGGACTGTGCGATCCGCATACGCACCTCATCTGGGCCGGTGATCGCAGCCGCGAGTTTGATCTGCGCAACCTCGGCGCGAGCTATCAGACAATTGCCGAGCAAGGGGGCGGCATCACATCGACGGTAAGCGCAACGGACCGAGCCAGTGACGAAGCGCTGATGGAAGCGATGCGCGCGCGGCTCGATACGGCGCTGCTGCACGGCATCACGTCGATGGAGGTCAAGACCGGCTACGGACTGCTTCCAGCGGCGGAGCTGCGACTGCTCCGGCTGATTGTAGCGACCAGCGCACAGCATCCGATCGCGGTGTCACCGACGTTTCTATGTCATGTGCTGCCCGCGTCAGCGAAGGAAGGCGCCGAGCGCGAGCGCTTGGTGGCTGCGCTGGTCGATACCCTGGCAACAGCCCAGCAGCAAGGAGCCGATGCGATCGACGTCTACTGCGATGTGGGCGCCTTCACGCTCGAAGAGACTCGCAGGCTGCTTGCGCGGGCGAAAGCCGTCGGGCTGCTTCTTCGCTGTCACGCCGAGCAGTTCACGTACACCGGGGCAGCGCAGCTCGCGGCAGAGCTGGGTGCGCGCTCGGTCGAGCACCTGGAACAGCTCGATCCGCCAGGACGTGCAGCGATGGCCGCGCATCAAACGATCGCAAACCTGCTTCCCGGCGCGGCGCTGACCTTGCGACTGCCATGGCCCGATGCGGCACAGCTACGGAACGCTGGGGTGACGATTGCGCTTGGGACGGACTGCAATCCGGGCAGCTCGCACACGCCGTCGCAGCAGCTGATGATGTCGCTCGCGTGTACGCAGATGGGCCTGTCATGCGCGGAGTCCTGGCTGGCGGTCACTCAGCACGCGGCACGCTCGATTGGCTGCGATGCGCGCGGTCAGCTTGTGCCCGGTGCGCCCGCTGACTTTGTGCTGTGGGACGCCGATGGATTCCAGCAGGTGTGCCAGCAGCTCGGTCACAACTTGGTGCGATCGGTGTGGGTGGCAGGGACCGAGCAGGTTCTAGACGGCGTCCGCGTATCCGCCGCTGAGTAATCATCCGCACGCTTTCATGCGTGTCAGCCCGTCGCATCCGCCAGAAAATGACTGCCGAAGCCGTGCGCGAGCCTTGACGGATCTCGCCAGGCTGCATCTAATCGGGCCTCATTCCGGGGACACTTTTGGATCGTCGACCAGCAGTCAAATCTCGGTGGTTTGCGCAGCGTCTGTGGGCGGCTTTGTGGCTGCTTGGGCTGCTGCTCGGTGGACTGCGATCGCCTTCGCTGGTCTGGGCCCAGAGCAGTGATGCGGCGCTGATTCAGACGTTACGCACCGGCCAAGAGGTCGAAGCGCGTCGTCAAGCAGCGGTCCGGCTGAGCAAGATCGATGTAACGATCGCGCTGGAACCGCTGATGAAGGCGCTGCTTGCCGATCGCAGTCCGCTCGTGCGCGCGGCCTGTGCGGATGCGCTGGCAACGCTCAGTGCACCAGCGGCCCTGTCGGCCTTGCGCGCAGCGACCCACGACGAAGATCCAGCCGTTCGCAAGAAAGCGGAAGCAGCCGTCGAGAAGCTGGACAAGATCGCTGCCGAGCCCGTCGAAAAGATGGTTGTGTTCGTCGTTGCTCCACCTGCAAAGCCCAGCAAGAGCGCCGCTGCCCATGCGGCCCTTCTGACCCGTGCATACGAAGAAATCACCAAAGAGCTGCAAAACAGCGGCGACATCGAGCTTCGCGATGATCTGAAGTCGATTCAGTCGTCTGACAACGCGTTTTCCATCGAGAGCAGCATCAGCAACCTGTCCCGGCGCACCACGCCGCGCGGCGAGCTGGAAGTCTCTTGCGATCTCAACGTCACGATCTCGCTTTTGCCCGGAAAGCGGGTCGTCGGCATTGTCTCGGGTGGTGCCAGCACGTTTTCCCCGCGTGATAGCGCCGCTCGCGTGACCAAAGCGCAGGCCGCTGAGCTGGAAAGCCAAGCGCTGACCCAGTCCGTACAAGCTGCGACTGAAAACCTGCTGTCGTTCCTTCGCGGACAGCGGAAGACCAAGACGCACTAGTCGTTCCCCGCTCGACGAACGCGACTGGCACTTGGCTTGCTGCGGTCTGAGAAACCGCCGCAATGTCCGTACTGTGCGCACTCCTCCACCAATTGACTTAGCGGTGGCGAAGATGCGACGGTTAAAGTGAAAAGTTCCGCTTGCTTTCCGAGCCGCTGATGGGGACAGCCAACGAAGCCAAGAGCAACCAGCCTCGCTACTGGTCGCCACCGAAGTCGTTCGACGAGTATCGGCTGCTCTGGCCGCTCGGTCGCGGTGGCATGGGCGCTGTCTACCTTGGCCACGACATGCTGCTCGATCGAGCAGTCGCCATCAAGTTCATCTCGGCGATCAATCCTGACTCGGTGTCGCGCGAGCAGTTTCTGACCGAAGCACGCGCCGCTGCCCGACTGCAACATCCCAACGTCGTCACCGTCTACCGCGTCGGAGAGATCGAAGGCCGCCCCTACATCATCCAAGAGTACCTACGCGGCCAGAGCCTGGAGCGGATGAAGAAGCCGTTTCAGTGGCAGCAGGTCCTGGAGCTGGCGATCGGACTTTCGCGCGGCTTGGCCACAGCGCACCGACGAGGCGTGCTCCATCGCGACATCAAGCCAGGCAACGTGATGCTACCGACCGATGGCGGCGTCAAGCTGCTCGACTTCGGTCTGGCCAAGCTGGTCGATGCCAACCAGTCGCAGTCGATGGATGTGGCCTCGATCCTGTCGGTCGACGAAGCCAACCTGCAGCCGCCCGCTGTGACGCAGTCGATGGATCTGCTCGGCGAGACGATGGCAGGCAACAGCACGCCCGATCAGAAAGTCGGCAAGCTTGATCGCAAGAAGGTCGAAGCAGAAGCCAAGGCCGCACAGCTCTCGCTGTCCTCGCGTGAGACGCCACCGGCAAAGCTGCGTCAGAGTCCGTCCGATGTAGAGCCCATCACGCCGTCTTCCGACCAAGACGCATCGAAGGCCCAGCGCTTCGCGACGCAAACCCGCTTGGCTGCTGCGTTTGGCAAAGACCACAGCGAGCAGCTTCCAGACGAGATGTGGCGCGCCGATCCGCTCGAACGATCGAGCACGATCAAGGGCACGCCGCTCTACATGGCGCCCGAAGTGTTTGCCGGCGATCCGGCGTCGCGTCAGTCCGATCTGTACTCGCTCGGGGCGGTGCTGTACGAGCTGTGCGTCGGCAAGCCCCCGCACTACAGCACGTCGCTCCTGGAGCTGCATCGCATGGTCACGAACATCGATGCGGCACCGCTGGCGTCGGTGGTTCCGTCGATCGATCCGCGCTTTGCGGGACTTATCGATCACTGCTTGTCTCGTGATCCGGCGCGGCGCTTCCAGTCTGCCGATGAGCTGCGCGAAGCCCTGGAACACCTGACACCGTCCGCCCAGAACCAGGCCGTGCCGGAAGGCAACCCGTATCGCGGCCTGCTCCCCTTCGAGTCGCAGCATCGCGCCCTGTTCTTCGGTCGTCAGTCCGAGATCGGCACGCTGGTGGATCGCCTGCGCACGGAGTCGTTTCTGGTTGTAGCCGCCGACTCTGGCGTCGGTAAGTCATCGGTGTGTCGCGCTGGAGTGCTGCCGGCCATCAAAGAAACCGGGCTCGGTCGAAACCTGACCTATCAAATCGCGACGCTGGTGCCCGGCAAGCAGCCGCTGCGAACCTTGTGTGAAGCCATCGCGCAGGCCATCGGACGCGAAGAACAGCCGCTCATTGCCGCGCTCAAGACCGATCCGCAGTCGTTCCCGCGTGTCCTGCGGAACATGATTCCAATCGGTGCCGGGCTTCTCATCTTTATCGATCAGATGGAAGAGCTGGTGACGATCTCCGACCCGCACGAGGCCAAGCTCGTGGGAGAAGCGCTCGGGGCACTGGCCAACAAAGCGGGCGAGCTGCGGCTGCTCGGGACGGTGCGCGCTGACTTCGTGTCGCGGGTCGCGACGGTGCCAGGCATTGGCGACGAGATCAATCGCGGCCTGTACTTGCTGCGTCCGATGGGCCCCGACAAGCTGCGCGAAGCGGTCGTCGGGCCCGCGCAGCTCAAAGGTGTCACCTTCGAGACGGAAGACATGGTGAGCGAGCTGGTCGCCACCACCGCCGAGAGCGATGCCGGTCTGCCGCTGCTCCAGTTTGCGCTCGCTGAGCTGTGGGATGTCCGCACGGGAAACTGCATCACCGCCAAGGCGCTTGAGTCGATCGGTGGTGTCATGGGCGCGCTGGCACGCCACGCCGATCACCTGATTGGCTCGCTGCCGCCCGAGCGCAGGCCAGTGGCGCGACGGCTGCTGATGTCGCTGGTGACCATGGATGGTACCCGCGCCCGACGCACGGCAGAGGAGCTGACCTGGAACGATTCGAGTGCGCGCAGTGTGCTGGAGCTGCTGGTGCGGGGACGACTGCTGGTTGCCCGTGAGACGCCCGAAGGTGCAGCGTATGAAGTGGCCCACGAAGCGCTGCTCAAAGGCTGGGGGACGCTGCGACGCTGGCTGGAAGAAAACGCCGAGCGCCGCGCCGTCAAGCACCGCCTAGAGCAAGCGACCGGAGAGTGGAACCGCCTGCACCAGAGCCGCGAAGCACTGTGGTCAGCCAAGCAGCTGGCCGAGCTGGCCCTGCTCGAAGCCGAAGACATAAGCCCCAAAGAAGAAGCGTTTATCAAGGCGTCGCGGGCGGCGATGCAGCGGCTGCAGATCCTGCGTCGGGTGGCGCTGCTGATGATTCCGGTGCTGATGATCTCGGCCTACGTCGGGGTGCAGCTCGCGGCGAAGCGAAAGCTCGAGCGGCAGGTGAGTGTGCTGCGCGCACAGGCGGAACAGACGCTGAGGGAAGCAGCCCAGGTCGATCAGGAAACGGAGCGGCTGCGCAAGGAAGCGTTTGCCCAGTTTGACGACAAGCACAAAGACGACGGCGAAAAGGTCTGGGCCCAGGCTCGCCAGGCCGCACAGAAGGCCGATCGCATCTACAACCGGGCCTCGCAGATCTTGGAATCGGCGCTGACGCTCGATGCCTCACGCGCAGATGTCCGCGAGCAGCTGGCCCTGGCGCTCTACCAGCGCGCCCAAAACGCCGACCGCGATCGTCAGCGTCAAAAGCGCGACGACCTGCTGGAGCGGATGGCGCTCTACGATGCGAGCGGGACGCTACAGCAGCAATGGAAAGAGCCCGGAAAGCTCACCATCGTCAGCACGCCGAGTGGGGTGCTGGTGCAGCTCCAGCGCTACGTCGATGAAGACAGCGGTCGCAAGTCGCTCACGCCCATCAAGAGCCTGGGCGCTACACCAGTGTTCGAACAGCCGCTGGAGCCTGGCTCCTACCTGCTGACGCTGAGCGCCCCCGAGCGGGTCGAAGTTCGCTATCCGCTCGTCATCGGACGAAGCGAAGCCCTACGCATCGAAGTGCCCCTGCCCGCCCGCAGCGAGGTTCCCCCGGGCTACGTCTTCATTCCCAAGGGACGCTTTCTGTTTGGCTACGGCCAAGATGAAAACCTGCGCAAGGTCTTCTTTGGCACCGCGCCGCTGCATGAGGTCGTGCTCGACAGCTACCTGATCGCGCAAAACGAGACGACGTTCGGTGACTGGATCGAGTACCTAGAGTCCCTGCCCCCGAAAGAACGCAAGCAGCGAATGCCCATGTCTGCCAGAGGCCCCTTTGGTGGATCGGTAGATCTCCACCCAGATGGCAGCGCAAAGTGGAGCATCCGTGTGCAGCCACAAACGCAACCCTTTACCGCCAAGCTTGGTGAGCCGCTCCGGTTTGCTACACGCACCGTCCGCAAGAACCAGAACTGGCTGAAGTTTCCCGTCGGCGGAATTAACCAAGACGATGCCAAGGCATATGCAGATTGGCTCCGACTAACAGGAAGAGTTCCTGGAGCCCGGCTGTGTACAGAACAGGAGTGGGAACGAGCCGCTAAAGGTGCCGATGAGCGCGAGTTTCCGCACGGCGAAAGCCTTTCCGCAGAAGATGCCAATTACGATGAAACCTATGGCAAAGACCCCGGAGCAATGGGGCCCGATGTCGTGGGTTCACATCCAGCATCCCAAAGTCCTTTCACCGTGCTCGACATGATCGGGAACCACTTTGAGATGACTCTTTCTTCGTTGGTCCCCGATGAAGTGCTCGGGCGCGGGTGCAGCTATTTCTTCGATGCACTCACCTGCCACATCGCAAACCGCAACGTATTCCCCGCAGAAATGAGAGGAAACGACGTCACTCTACGCATCTGCGGATCGTGGCCCCCCAATCGGTAAAACCCACACAGTCCCCCTGGAACAGCTCATCCGCTCACTGGGCTTGGCACAAGATGTGCGAATGCTTGGTGCAGGAGGGGTGGATCATGAAGGTTGCAAATGGATTGTTGGGTGTGGCGGTTGGTATCGTACTGATGAGTGCCTGCGGGCCGAACGATCTCAACGGCATCTCGGAGCAGGACATCGCAGCGCAGTGGCAGAACGCCGCACACGACAACAGCAGCCAGCTCAACGGCGTCGCGCTGAACGGCCTCCGCTACAACGGCCTCCGCTACAACGGTCTTCGCTACAACGGTCTTCGCTACAACGGTCTTCGCTACAACGGCCTTCGCTACAACGGCACCAGCCTTGCGGGAACCCCTGAGGACGAGAGCGTTGAGGTCGATGGCACGGCTCTGACTGGCATCGACATGGACGGCGATCTCAGCGATGGCAGCATCTTGGCGATGCAGATCGCGTCCATCCAGTGGAACAGCCTCGCGGGCCAGTACCTGTACAACATCCGCTACTACAGTCTCGACTCGTTTTCTTGGGAGTGGCTGTGTGGCACCGACGAGTCCAACCAGCCGATCGCCGCCATCCCGATCATGAAGTCGTACCTGTATCCAACCTTCGACGTCGATGGCGACCTCTCGCGCTTCACGTTCAGCTGCGTCAACGCGGCGCTCGGTAAGTGCGCGCTGTGGGGCTACGCGCCCTGGAAGACGAACTTCCAGGAGACCTACAACGCATCGACGCAGACCCGCGACCTGGCAGCCAGCCACCAAGCCTGTCAGCGCCTGGTCCGCGCCGACTACTGCGGCAACGGCACCCCGCACACCCGCAACGGCACGCCGATCGATGTCTATGACACGTACGGCATCCAGAACCCGGACAACATCGGGGGCAACACGGTCGAGGCCGACTGGCGCTCTGACGGTGCGTACTGCATCAAGCACACCCGCTGGGGCACTGCTGACTCGACGCTCACGCCGGGAGAGACGGACCTACAGTACGTGCAGCGCGTCTGCCCGAGCCGCCTCGCGCAAAACGATGCCTCGTGCAGCAACGATGCAAACTCGACGTTCTTCCAGGCGAACGGCTTTGGACTCAACCCGCAGTCGAGCCGCAAGGTGCTTCGCAACCAGTCGTACCTGCACTAGCCCGACCCGCATCCTCTTCGGTAAGACCCGTCGGTAACGGCCCTGCTTCCCTACCCCATCACCAGCCCAGCGCGACACCGTGCCCACGCTTTGTCACGCCGTGCTCACGCTTTGTCACGCCGTGCTCACGCTTTGTCACGCCGTGCTCACGCTTTGTCATGCCGTGCTCACGCTTTGTCATGCCGTGCTCACGCTTTGTCATGCCGTGCTCACGCTCCGTCATGGCGTAACGACACTTCGTCATGGCGTAACGACACTTCGTCATGGCGTAACGACACTTCGTCATGGCGTAACGACGCTCCGTCATGGCGTAACCACGCTCCGTCATGGCGTAACCACGCTCCGTCATGGCGTAACCACGCTCCGTCATGGCGTAACCACGCTCCGTTACGTCGCGATCGCGGCTTCGTTACGCCGCACTCGCACTTCGATACACGGTGACAGCATCACTGCGCGCAGGTGCTGCGCTCACAGCGTGCGCTGACAGGTCAGCAGCACGTTGCCAGGATGCGTGGTGGCCGCAAGCTCTGCCAGCGAAACCGAAAACCCGAGCGCTGCGAGCGCTGCGGCCAGCTCATCAAGGGGCCGATAGCGCACAGCGGGTCCAACATTCCAGCCAAGCCGCACCATCGCCCGCTCGACAAAGCGCGTCAGCCCTGCCCCACCCTGCCGTGCTGGATCGGTCTCGCGAATAAAGAGCAGTCCGCCCGGACGCAGCGCGCGTGCCACCTGGGCGAGCAGCGCGTCCTGCTCCGCTGGTGGGTAGTAGTGCAGCACGTCGATGAGCGTCACCACATCGGCAGCCGGCACGCCACTTTGGTGGATGTCGTTTTGGACCAGCTCCACCTGCTTCAGCGAGGCCGCCGCCTGCTTTCCGACCGCAATCTTGGCTGCATCCCAGTCGAGCCCGAGCAGCCGCCGTCCACGCCCCGCCTCACCCAGCGCAATCGGCAGCATCCCGAGCCCACAGCCCAGATCAACCAGCTCGGCATCGGGCGGCACCCGCTCACACAGCGCGCGATAGACCGGGTCCAGCCGATACTTGTAGCGGGCGTAGTACTTGTAGCGAGGGTGCGCCTGCGCAAACCGCTGGGTCGCTCGCTCGATGACCTGGGTCAAGGCATCTGGCTCAGTCGATTCGCTCGCTGGGGAATCCACACTGGGCGGCCTGCGTCGCAGATACAGGTAGGCGAGCCCACCGACCACCGCCCCGATCGCGCCACCGAGCACCACGCCGCCCCGCAGCCACGCCCAAAAGAAGCGCACCACCGTGTCGTGCAGCCGATCCGCCGCAAAGTCCGACCGTGACAGCGATGCAAAGTGGCCGTGACGCACCAGCTCTCCCAGCTGAACCGCCGCAAAGCCAATCAGCGGCACCATCGGCGGAATGGAGACATTGGCCGCCGCGTACATGATCGGCAGGTTCAGCCGCAGCAGCGTCGCGAGGAGCACACAGATCAGGATCTGCACGCCAAACGTTGGGGTACAGCCGACCACAACGCCCAGCCAGAGCGCCCAAGCCACCCGTCCGGGGCTGCGGTGCTGCGAGAGGATCAGTCGGCCCAGATCGTGAATCCGAGATCGAAGACCGGCCACGTCAGGCTCCTTCTGGGTCGCCTGCGTCGTCGCGACCAAGCATTGTCAAAAAGCGCATGGCGATCTGCTTGAGCGCGCCGCTGTCAAAGCGCACCGTGGCGATCGGCTCTCGTCCCCCCAGCGAGACCGCAACCAGCCGCCCGCGTCCCAAGCTGGCATGACGCACTGGCTGACCGGGTCGTGGGGGAATGTCGCTGTCGTACTCCACTTCCACTTCACGGTGCGTGCGAAGGGGCCCCGAGTCGTCCTTCCGATTCAGATCGGAGAAACGATCCGCAAGCTGCGCCCGGACCCGCGAGACTTCCGGGCTGCCGTCGTGATCGCTTGCTCGCTGGCGAATCCCATCGGAAGTCGCACTCGGAGCGCGCCTAGGCCGAGGTCCGGCTTCTTCTTCATCACGCACAATCCGCAAAGAGCCGTCATCGGGCTCGGGTGCTCGCTCGCTTTTGTGAAGTGAAGGCGCAGGCTGCCAGCCGCCGTGGTAGCCGCGATCGCTCGGCTCTCCGTCTAACGAGCCCACCAGCAGCCCGCGTGGAATCGCGTGGACAAAGCGGCTCACCTCCATCGGGCGAATCTCCGGTCCCCACAGCCGCCGTTGTCGCGCACAGGTTAGATACAGCCGAGACCGCGCCCGCGTCAGCGCCACGTAGGCCAGCCGCCGCTCTTCGACAATGCGCGTGTCTTCATTGTCGCGTAGAGACGGACTTCCTGCGCGCAGGGACGGAAACAGGCTCTCTTCGAGCCCGGTCACAAACACCACCTGAAACTCCAGCCCTTTGGCGACGTGCGCGGTCATCAGCTGCACGCCCTTGCCGCGCTGGTTGGACTCTTCATCGGTGGCCAGCGCCACCCGCGACAGATAGTCCCCGAGCGTCAGCGGCTTGGGCGCTTCCCACAAAAGCAGCCCTGCGTCGTCTTCGTCGGGCTTGTGCGCGCTCTGCTGCGCCACCGCTTCAAGCGCCAGCCGCTCTTCTTCGGCAATCGACCCGAGCAGCGCATCCAGGTTTTCGATCCGCGTCTCATCTTCGGGGTTGCTGGTGCTCAGCATCAGCCGATAGCCCGTCCGATCGAGCACTTCTGCCGTCAGCGTCGACACCGTCAGGTCTTGGGCCCGCGCCGACAGCTCCTCAATGAGCGTCACAAACCCGAGCAGGTCTTTTTGCTTCTTCTTGGTCAGCAGGCCCCCGCCTCGCGCCGTCGTCACCACCACCTGCCACAGCGAAAGCCCACCTGCCCGCGCCTGCGCCAGCAGCTTGTCCACCGTGGTCTGCCCGATCTGACGCGCTGGAACGTTGATGACCCGTCGCAGCGCCAGCTCGTCTTCGGGGTTTTGACACAGCCGCAGATAGGCCAGCACGTCCTTGATCTCGGCCCGCTCGAAAAAGCGCATGCCACCGAGCAGCGAAAACGGCAGCCCGAGCGTCTGGAGCGCTTCCTCAAACCGCAGCGACTGCGCGTTGGTGCGATAGATCACCGCGAAGTCTTCGGGAAAGAAGCCCTCTTCGGCCTGCATGCGCAAGATCGTCTCGGCCACGTAGCGCGCTTCGGCCCGATCGTCACGCGCCCGAAAAAACACGATCGGATCGCCGCCATCGCGACGGGTGTACAGCCGCTTGTCGTGGCGATCTTCGTTGCGAGACACCACCGCGTGGGCCGCATCCAAGATGACCTGCGACGAGCGATAGTTTTCTTCCAGCTTGACGATGCGCGCATCGGGCCAGTCGCTTTGAAAGTCGAGCAGAAGCCGAACATCGGCGCCGCGCCAGCCATAGATCGCTTGATCGTCGTCGCCGACCACTGCCAAGTTGCGCGATCGTCCTGCCAGGATCTTCAGCAGCCGATACTGCACTGCGTTGACGTCTTGAAACTCATCGACGAGCACATGCGCAAAGCGATGGGCGAGCTGGACCCGCACAAGCTCTTCTCGCTCGGCAATTCGCACCGGCAGAAGCAGCAGATCGCCAAAGTCCGCCGCGCCGATGTGCAGCAGCCTCTCCTCGTAGCGCTTGTAGAGCTTGCGCACCAGATCCGAGAAGTAGTCGGTGCCAGTAAACTCGTCGGCGAGCAGGCCCTGGTTTTTGGCGCGATCGATGTGGGCTCGCAGCGCGCGCGGCGGCAGCATGCGCTCGTCGATCTGCGCTTCGGCCAGCAGCTCTTTGCAGATCTTGAGCTGATCGTCTTCGTCGAGGATGACAAAGCTCTGCGGCAGCTTGGCGTACGACGCGAGCGCACGCAGAAGCCGCGCCCCGATCGAGTGAAACGTCCCAATCCAGCGCGGAAGCTCGGGATACGGCGAACCAGGCAGACGATCGGCCAGCAGAAGCTGCTCAACGCGATGACGAAGCTCCGCCGCCGCTTTGTTGGTAAACGTCACAACCAGCAGCCGCTGTGCTGGCACGCCGCGCCGCAGAAGCTCGGTCAGCCGATACGTAATGACGCGTGTCTTGCCCGAGCCCGCGCCCGCCAAGATGAGCAGCGGTCCGTCTTCATGAAGCACGGCGTCTCGCTGCGCAGGGTTGAGCGAATCGGGGTGGGACATCGTGAGTCCGAGCGTTATGCCCCAGACCGCACCCTTTTTGCAAAAGGACCGATAACTTTGACTGAGCATCGTTTGCCGATGCCAAGGTGAAGCGCCGATGTCCCACGACTTTGAGCAGAAAAAGGACCCAAAGGAAAACCCGTTTCTGGCGGCTTTCAAGAGCGCCGAGCTGGGCAAAAAGAAGCGCGGCTCCGACGACGATCAGCTCAACATCGCGGCGGCTCCGATTCATCTGGGCGGGGACTCTTCAGCCAAGGTGTCGGACAAAGCAGCGCAGTCCGCAGCGTCGGTGATGTCTCACTGGGCGAGCGACAAGCCGCCGATCGATACGATGACGGTGGCCGACCGGGCGCGCAAGCGAAGCAAAGGCGGTCTCGACGACGGTGAAAAGCCCCAAGACGACAAGCTGGGCAAGCAAGACGACGGCGGCAAGCAGCAAGGCCACGAATAGTCCACGCTGCGCATCATCCAATCCCGCCGCCTCCGCACTCGGCTCCTTCCCTGCGGCTCCACGTAGCTCCACACCACCGACAAAGCCTTACGCAATCGCAACTCGACAACGCGGCAACTTGTCCAGGGTTCGCCGCTTGCGCACGTCGGAAGCGGTTCCCATAGTGAATGCGCCGACTCATCAATCCAGGAGACATCATGCGCATCCAGCAGGACGTAAAGACGATTGGGCTCATTGGCAGCGGTCACATCGGCAGTACGGTGGCCAAGCTTGCCGTCGCAGCGGGCTTTGATGTTGTGCTCAGCAACTCGCGCGGACCCGAGACACTGACAGAGCTTGTTCAAGAGCTGGGACCGAAAGCGCGCGCAGCAACGCCGGTGGAAGCCGCCGCCGCCGGAGACGTGGTCGTCGTGACCGTTCCTCTCCGCGCCTATCGCAGCGTCCCGGTGGAGCCGCTCGCGGGCAAGGTCGTCATCGACACCAACAACTACTATCCCGATCGCGACGGTCGCTTCGCAGAGCTAGACAACGGCACCGCGACGGTGAGCGGCCTACTTCAGCAACACCTGGGCACGGCCAAGGTCGTCAAAGCCTTTAACAACATCTACTTCAAGCACCTGGAGACGCTGGCTCGGCCCGCTCAAGCTGCCGATCGCACCGCGCTGCCGATTGCGGGCGACGACGAAGCAGCCAAAGCGACGGTGAAGGCGTTCCTCGATGCAATTGGCTACGACGCGGTCGATACCGGCGGCCTTTTCGAAAGCTGGCGCTTTGAGCGCGACATGCCCGCCTACGGCCTGATCTACTTTGCGAAAGTTCCTGTCGCCGGTGAGCCGTTCCCTGACGGAGCCCCGACTTCCGCCAGCAAGGTCGCAAGCGCCGTCGCAGCCGCCAAGCGCCCTGCCTAGTCTTCGTCTGCAGCTAGCGCGAGTAATACTCGATCACCTGCCGCAGCTCGATGGGAAATGGCACGGAAGTCTCGTCGGGCAGCGCGGTCAGTTGCACGCTCTGATCCGAATCAGAAAGCTGAAGCCACACAGGACGCTGCGAACCAAAGCGCCCAAGCGAGTCCGTCACAAGCGGCGACTTCGCCATCTTCGAGATCAGCGCAAACCGATCGCCCACGCGCAGCCGTGCGGACGGAATGTCGACGCGCCGACCGTTGACACCGATGTGACCGTGTCGCACCAGCTGTCGCGCCGCCACAATCGTCGGAGCCAGCCCCGCGCGAAACACCAAGTTGTCCAGCCGTCGCTCGAGCAGCTCGACCAGCTTGGCACCCGTCACCCCGGAGCTTTCCATCGCCGTACGAACCACCGTCCGCAGCTGGCGTTCCGTCAGCCCGTAGTGATAGCGCAGCTTCTGCTTTTCGAT
>WBZX01001650.1_pt1 | contig 16440 bp, 15 predicted proteins | sample 5204211 | NCBI WGS metagenome assembly WBZX01 (sample SAMN12344362, study PRJNA552823) | activated sludge metagenome | biome: Activated sludge suspended growth; feature: Nitrification reactor; material: Wastewater; isolation source: activated sludge from nitrification reactor of wastewater... | reverse complement strand
GCTCGAGCTGGCAGGGAATGAAGTTCATCGCGGGCGAGCCGATGAAGCCCGCCACGAACTTCGTCGCCGGCGAATGATAGAGATCGTTCGGCGAGCCCACCTGCTCGATCAGGCCGCCGTTCATGACGACGACACGGTCGGCGAGCGTCATGGCCTCGACCTGGTCGTGGGTCACGTAGACCGTCGTGGTGCGCACCTTCTGGTGCACCTTCTTGATCTCGGTACGCATCTGCACGCGCAGCTTGGCGTCGAGGTTCGACAGCGGCTCGTCGAAGAGGAACACCTTGGGATCGCGCACGATGGCACGGCCCATAGCGACGCGCTGGCGCTGGCCGCCCGAGAGCTGCTTGGGCTTGCGGTCGAGCAGCTCGGTGATGTCGAGGATCTGTGCCGCCTGCTTCACGCGGCGATCGATCTCGTCCTTGGGCGTCTTCTTGAGCTTCAACCCGAACGACATGTTCTCGTAGACGTTCATGTGCGGGTAGAGCGCGTAGTTCTGGAACACCATGGCGATGTCCCGGTCCTTGGGCGGTACGTCGTTGACGACATCGCCGCCGATCGCGATGTCGCCGCCCGAGATTTCCTCGAGACCGGCGATCATGCGGAGCGTCGTGCTCTTGCCGCAGCCCGACGGCCCGACCAGCACGATGAACTCCTTGTCGGTGATATCGAGGTCGATGCCGCGGACGGCCAACACTTCGTCGTACTTCTTGACGACTTTACGCAACGTTACCTGTGCCATGTGTCGACTATCCCTTTGTCGCGCCAGCGGTCAGTCCCGCGATGTAATAGTCCATCAGGAAGGCGTAGATGATGAGCGGCGGCGCGGCGCCGAGCAGCGCGCCCGTCATGATCTGCCCCCAGTTGAAGACGTCGCCCTTGATCAGCGTCGTCACGATGCCCACTGGCAGCACCAGCTCGCTCGTCGAGGTAGTGAAGGCCAGCGGATAGAGGAACTGCGCCCATGCCACCGTGAAGGTGAAGATCGTGGCCGCGATGATCCCCGGCAACGCGACGGGGATGAAGATCTTGGTCAGCGTCTGCATCCAGGTGGCGCCGTCGATCAGCGCAGCCTCGTCGAGCTCCTTCGGGATCGAGGCGAAGTAGCCGATCATGATCCAGGTGGCGAACGGCACGGTCAGCGTCGGGTAGAGGATGATCATCGTCCACCAATGATTCATCAACTGGATGCCAAGCGTCTCGTTGACCCAGGCGAACATCTTGAACAGCGGGATGAACAGCAGGGTTTCCGGGATCAGGTAGGTCAGGAACACGCCGGTCGCCAGCGTGGCCGAGCCCCAGAACTTCATGCGCGCCAACGCGAAGGCGGCGACCACGCTGATCATCATGGTCAGCACCACCACGCAGATCGACACGATCGCCGAGTTCCTGAAAAAGACCAGGAACTGGTTCTGCGACAGGAGATCGATGTAGTTCTGCAGGGTCGGGCTGGAGATCCACCATGGATTCGTCGCCGCCGAAATCTCCGCGCTGGTCTTAAGCGAGGTGATCAGCATGTAGACCGGCGGCATCAGAAAGAAGATGGCGAACAGCACGAGGAAGAAATAGGACCAGCGCAGCGCCCAGCGCCGGTCGCGACTCATGCTGCCATATTTGGGGCGCGTCGGGGCGCCCGCGGCGGTCGATACGTTGGCCATCAGACTTCACTCCCCCGCTTGGTGATGTCGCGCAGGATGAAGGTCGCGGCGACGGCCAGGATCGGCACCATGAACAGCGACACGCTGGCGCCGAGGGGGATATCGCCGCCCTCGATGCCGACACGGAACGCCCAGGTGCCGAAGATGTGCGTACTGTTCAACGGTCCGCCCGCCGTCAGCACGCGCACGATGTCGAAGTTGGCGAAGGTGACGATCAACGAGAACAGCGCGGTGATGGCGATGATGTTCCGCATCATCGGCAGGGTCACGTACCAGATGCGCTGCCACCAGGTGGCGCCGTCGATCGAGGCCGCCTCGTAGAGCTGCTCCGGCACCGACTTCAGCGCCGCGAGATACATGATCATGAAGAACGGCGAACCGATCCAGACATTGACCAGGATGACCGAGAAGCGCGCCCAGCCGGCTTCGCCGGTCCACGGGATGCCGTCGAAGCCGAAAAGCGCCAGGATCCAGTTGAGGGCGCTGTAGGACGGATCGAACAGCCACAGCCAGGCGAGCGTGCTCATGGCCGGCGGGATGACCCACGGCACGAGCAGCATGCCGCGCCACTTGCGCTGGCCCTTCGATGGAATGTTGTGGACGAAATGGGCGACCACGAAGCCGATGATCGCCTTGAAGATCACCGCGGTGATCGCGAACAGACAGGATTGGTAGACGACCAGCCAGAACGTATCGCGCCCGAAGAGGAACTCGAAGTTCCCGAAACCGACGAAGCGCGTCATGCCCTTGTTCAGCGTCGCGAGGTAGATCGCATAGCCGGCAGGATAGGCCACCAGGATGGCGATCAACAGAATGAGGGGAAGCGCCATCAGGAAGGCGATGGTCGACTTGCGCTGCATCAACTTGTGCAGGCCGCTGCGCTGGCCGCCTGCGCCGACGGCCGGATTACGGGCCGCGATATCTGCCATGACTTGTGCTCCTGATGGGGTGGCCGATGTGACGGTCAAGGGGACGCCGCGAAAGGCGGCATCCCCAAAGACCGATCAAAGACGACGCATCAGTTGCGCGAGAAGCCTTCGATTTCCCCAGCCGCCCAGTCGAGCGTCTTCTCCATCGCCTCGCCCTTGGCGTAGCGGACGACCATCTGGGTCTGGATTGCCTGGGTGTAGATCTGCTCGGCGATCTTGTGCGGCGCGGGCGCCGCGGCGATCGAGAGCGTCTGGTGATTGTGCGGGTTCGGGTAGTGGTAGAGCGTGCCCTTCGGCGGCGCTTCCTCGGCCCACACCTTGAAGGTGGTCAGGTTGGCGAAGGACGGCAGATCGTAGCCGCCGGACGCCACCACCATCTTCTCGGCCGACGAGGCCTGCGAGAGGAAGGTGAGCAGGCTCTTGGCCGCCGCCTGGTTCTTGCTGAAGTTCCAGACGCCCCAGAAGAACGGCAGGAATGGTGCATAGCGGCCCTTCGGACCGGCCGGGAAGCCGTGCGTCCACAGCTGTTCCGCAACCTGCGGTGCATCGCGCTTGGCGACGGCCCAGGCGCTGGGTGGGTTCATGATCAGCGAACCCTGGCCCGAGACCAAGAACTTGTTGTTGCTGGCATCGTCCCAGGACGGCACGTCGGGCGGCAGGAAAGCCATCAGGCGCTTGTAGTATTCCATGGCCTGGCGCACCGGGTCAGACTTGACCGTGATGTTGCCCTTGGCGTCGACCAGCATCGCGCCGAAGGCGTGGAAGAACGCGCCGGCCGCATCGACATTGTCCGACGTCGTGCCGAGGCCGATGCCGAACGGGTTGCCGCCCTTGTGGCAGGCTTCTGCCGCCTTGATGAAGGTGTCGAGGTTCCAGTTTTCGGCTTTGGGCGGCGCACCGGCCGGATACATCGCCTGGATGTCGATGCCGGCATACTTCTTCAGATAGTCGATGCGCGAGCACGGCCCCTTGATCTGGCTGCCGACCGTGGCAGGCACGGCAAGCCACTTGCCGTTGAGCTTGCCGAGATACTCGACAGTCCCGTTGACCGCGCCGTTGGCCTTGATCAGCGGCTCGACGATGTCGTTCATCGGCACGAGCTGCTCGGCGTAGCGCGACGGCAGCCAGGTCGAGAAAGCGAGAATATCGTGCCCCGACTTGGCCTGCGATTCCGCGGCGGTCGTCAGCAGCAGCTTGTTGCCCTGCGAGGTGATGTAGTCGATCGTGACCTCGACCTTTTCCTTGTCGGCCCACTCTTTCACAAGGTCCGTGGTTGCCTTGTTGGCGCCCGGCACCCAGTGGTCCCAGAATCCGATCGACAGTTTGCCCGCAGCATAAGCGCTGCGAACGAACGGCGCGGCGACGAGCGCCGTCGATGCGACGGCAGTTCCGGCCACGAAACGACGACGACTGACCTTTCTCGAAACCATGTTTCCTCCTCTGCGCCGGTGTGCCGGCTGATGACAGCGCTCACATTTTTACGAAGAGTTTTCGCACGGAGCCTTGGGGCAAATGCTATGCACAACACGCCAAGCAAGCAACGGGTTTTGGCATGCGCCCCGAAATGAGCAAGATTTGACAGTCCGAGAGGACGTCTGGATGCTCCGCGCGCAGCCAATCGAGAAAGCCGCGGAGGAAGACGTCGTGCGCGAAAACACTGTGAAATCGATCTGGAAAAAGGGCGGCGCCGCCGTCAACGGCTGGTTGGGCATCCCCAGCGGCGTGGCAGCAGAGGGCATGGCACAAGGCGGATGGGATTCGCTGACAGCCGACCTGCAGCACGGTTTGATCGATTATCAGGCAGCCGTGTCGCTCTTCCAGGCGATTGCCACCACGCCGACGATCCCGCTGGCGCGCGTGCCGTGGAACGAGCCCGGCATCATCATGAAGCTGCTCGACGCCGGGGCCTTCGGAATCATCTGCCCCATGGTCAACAGCCGCGCCGAATGCGAAGCCTTCGTCGGCGCTTGCCGCTATGCGCCGGCCGGGTATCGCAGCGTCGGTCCGACACGCGCCAACTGGCTGCACGGTGCGGATTATGTGAAGAACGCAAACGACACGGTGCTCACCTTTGCGATGATCGAGACCAAGAAGGCGATGGAGAATCTCGACGACATCCTGTCGACGCCCGGTCTCGATGCCGTCTATGTCGGCCCGGCCGATCTCGGCCTGTCATTGGGCGGCGAAGCGCGCGGCGACCAGACCGATCCCAAGATCGTCGACGCCATCCAGACCATCGTGAAAGCCTGCAAGAAGCACAAGATCTACGCCGGCATCCATTGCGGTTCGACCGACTACGCCAAGAAGGCGATCGGCTGGGGCTTCCAGTTCACGACCATCCTGGCCGACAACGCACTGCTGGTGAACGCCGCCAAGGCAACCGTCGCGGCGATGCGCGAAGGCAACGCGACCGGAGCCAGGAGCTCCGGCGGCAGTATGTACTGAGGCGTCTTTCGTCTGATGAAAACCGTTCCTGCTGCCAATCCCTGGCTCGCCGCCGTCGCCCCCTCGCCCATCGGCGAGACCAAGCGCTGGGTCCTGGGCCGCACCTTCCCCTCGGACCGCCCGCTCATCGATCTCAGCCAGGCCGTGCCAGGCTACCCGCCGGCCCTGGAGCTGCGCAAACACCTGGGCGAGTTGCTGCTCGACCCGGCAATGCACGGCTATACGCCGATCCTCGGCCTGCCGGCGCTGCGCGAGACCTACGCCGCGCATCTCTCGTCCTTCTACGGCGCACGGATCGGCGCCGACGAGGTCGGCATCACCTCGGGCTGCAACCAGGCCTTCTGCCTTGCCTTGATGAGCATCGCACAGGCCGGCGATCAGGTGATCCTGCCGCGGCCGCACTACTTCAATCACGACATGTGGATGCGCATGCAGGGCGTCGAGCCGGTGTCTCTCGACTTCCGGCCGGGGAGCGGCGCGGTGCCCAACACCGAGGATGCCGAGAAGCTGATCGGCCCGCGCACGCGCGCCATCGTGCTGATCTCGCCCAACAATCCGACGGGCGCGGTCTACCCGCGTGCGACCATCCACGCCTTCTACGAACTCGCCAAGAAGCACGGCATCGCCCTGCTCCTCGACGAGACCTACAAGGACTTCCTGCCAGAGGGCGAGCGGCCGCACGGGCTGTTCGACGAGCCCGACTGGCAGGGCACGCTCGTTCATCTCTACAGCTTCTCCAAGGTCTTCGCGCTGACCGGCTACCGTGTCGGCGCCGTCACCGCCGGCGCCGGGCTGATGGCCGAGATCGAAAAGGCGATGGACTGCGTGTCGATCTGCCCGCCGCGGCTCGGCCAGGAAGCGGCCTTCTACGGCCTGCGCAACCTCCTGCCCTGGGCGCGGAAGAATACCGAGGGCTTGAAGGCGCGCGCCGACCTGCTGGGCCAGGGCCTTAAGAAGTCGAATCGCTGGCGGCTGGTCAGCATTGGCGCCTACTTTGCCTATGTCGAGCATCCGTTCGCCGACCAGCCTTCGACCGAGGTGTCCAAGCGGCTGGCCGACGAGGAGAACCTGCTCACCATTCCCGGCGACATGTTCGGCGCAGGCCAGGAACGCTTCGTCCGTCTGGCCTTCGCCAACGTGACGGACGACAAGATCCCCACCGTGCTGGAACGCCTCGAACGTTTCGGCGCCTAGAGCATAGATTTGATCTGACAGTCGGGGGTTGGCGGTTCATGTTGGGCCGGTATGAGGAGGATATCGATGGGATGACCGAAGTGTCGTTGACGGGCGGTCAACGGCTCTTCGGATGAACAACGGGGATTGGACGTGCCACTTCGATCCAAACTGTTCTCTGACAGCAGGGAACTGCAAGCCTGCCTGGTGTCCGATGCGTCACACGTGGTCCCTGGCGCGCGGGGCGACCATGTGGCGAGGATTCAATCGGCGTTGGTACGTTTACGTGTTCTCGAGGTCGGCGATGCAACCGCCGAGGCCGGGCACTATGGCCCGCGCACCACGGAAGCCGTTCTCACCTACAAGCGCGCCTTCAAGATCATCAACCGTAGCTATCAGAGCAGTGCCGACAACGTCGTCGGACGCATGACAATCGCATCGCTCGATCAGGCGATCTTCGTGCTGGATGGAGGCGACCGGGGATGGCGCCTCGCGGCATTTCCCGGCCCTCACCCCGTGAGCCCAACGAACTCGTCGAAGCAGATAGGTTTCGTGCAGCGCACCGCGCGTCCGTTCGCTCCGGTAAGTGCACTCGTGACCGCGCCACTGACGACGGCACCAGGTGGCGATGCATTCGGGCCACCGATTTCCGCTCTCCCGCAAGACATTCAGGATGTGATCCGTCGTAGCAATGACGCCAAGAAGCCCGGATCCGATATGCTCTTGCCGTATATCGAGAAGCATGAAGGACCATTGCCGGGGGCCGAGCTGACCAAACGCTTTGCAGGAGGGCATTCGGTACGGACGGTCGTTCTGACTGAGTTACATGCCCGGATGGCGCCCTTCGATATTTGGAAGAACATCAAGACCATTGAGGAGGTCTTTTTCGGGACTGGCTCCAAAGGCATCTTCTGCCAGCCGTTCGATCACAACTTGTTCCTCGCCCAGATGGATGCCTTGACCAAGGGCCCGCGTATCGGCCCCGATCCCAATGTGGTGCCGGTCAGCGTACCGCTCAGCGACTCCAAATTCTGTCGCGATGCCTTCAACGTACATGGCCCGCGAGACTCCTTCCGAGAAATAGTCAGGCAAGGACCGGGGCTTCATATCTGTATTGCCCAACCCGCCGTCCGTGCCACGATGACTTGCGATCTCCACATCGACGAAATCCAGCAAGGACAAGTATGCTCTCGCGGCATCTGCGTTCCGATCCTGAACGGCCAGACGATCGACCATTTGATCACCGTCGGTCCCTGGCTTGCAAAGAAGGCAAAGGAATGGCTCCCGAAGTTCTAAAGCGGCTGCACCGGGAAACGCCTACGCGGCGGGATAGACGATCGTTCCGTCGGCCCGCACCACGGCGCCTTCCGTCAGACGGGCGGGCACCAGACGGCCCGCGCCCATGATGTGGAAGACGGTCGCGTCGCTGGCGATCAGATAGTCCGCAACGATGCGGCGGTGGCATCGCCACCATACGGCTTCCGAACACATGAGCGCGCAACGCTGCCCGCTCCCCTCGTCGATCAGATGCTCCAGCGCCGACCGGAACGGCGCCGTCAGGGCATAGTCGGCATAGTTGTGGAAGCTCTTGTTTCGCCAGAGATCGTTGACGCTTTCGGGCAAGGCCGGCGCTTCGCCGCGATAGCCGCCGAGCGCCGCCATGTGCTCGTAGCGGATGCCGGTGTGCGCCAGCGCCGCGGGCAGCGTATCGTCGTTGAACTGCGGGTTGGTCCGCGATTTCGGAAATCGTCTGATGTCCGCGACGAGATCGACTTCGGCCCCGCGCAGCAGCTCGACGAACTCCGCAAGAGTCCGGTTCGAGTGGCCGATGGTGAAGAACGGCAAGCTCACGCCTTGCTCCCTCGCGTTACCTTGGAAGGAGCAGGCGTTCGCCGGAGCACGTTTCCCCTGTGGGCGGCGATGTGATCGGTCTTGTCGCTCTTGATTTCGTACTGGGGATCGTCTTCCGACGCGCGATGCGTATGGTTCTTGTGTTCGAAGTCCCGGGTGTGAACGGCGACGATCGTTCCCGATACCCGGCCAGCCTCCGAATTCCAGCTTACGTGATCGCCGATCCTGAACCTTTCGGCCATCTTGCGGCCCCCTATTCCGGCCTCACCGTCACAGCGTGGTTGAGCGGGCCATGGCCGCGGCCGAAGCCGGGCGCGGTCTCGATGGCCTTGCGCACGTAAGCGCGCGCGCGGGCGACAGCGTCGTACAGGCTCATCTTCTGGGCAAGGCCCGCGGCAATCGCCGAGGCCAGCGTACAGCCCGTTCCGTGCGTGCTGCGGCTTTCAATGCGCTGGCCCTCGAAACGGTCGAAGTGGCCCTCGTGGAAGAGCAGATCGACGACACGATCGCCGTCGAGATGGCCGCCCTTCATCAGCACGGCTTTGGCGCCGAGGGCTGCGATCTTCTCTGCCGCGCGCTTCATGTCGGCCTCGACCCGGACCGGAAACCCGGCCAGCACCTCGGCCTCGGGGAGGTTGGGAGTAACAAGGGCCGCCATCGGCAACAGCATGTCGCGCAGCGCCGTCTCGGCTTCGTTCAGCAGCAGCCGGTGCCCGCCCTTCGCTACCATCACCGGATCGACGACCAGCGGCACACCGGGAGCGTGCTTCTTCACTCCCGCGGTCACGATACCGATGACTTCGGCGCTATGCAGCATGCCGGTCTTCAGCGCGTCGGCGCCGATATCGGTAAGGACGACCTCGATCTGCTGCGCGATGAAGGCGGGATCCACCGCCATGACGCCGTGGACGCCTTCGGTGTTCTGCGCCGTGAGCGCGGTGATCGCCGTAGCGGCAAAGCCCCCCATGGCGGTAACGGCCTTGATGTCGGCCTGAATGCCGGCGCCGCCTCCGGAATCGGAGCCGGCCATGATCAACACACGCCCCTTCATGACTTCCTCTACGCCGCCGGCTGCGGGATCGCCTCGATGATCTGATCGACGACGGCACGCACGAGATCGGAATCGTCGCCCTCGGCCATGACGCGGATCAGGGGCTCGGTGCCCGACTTGCGGACCAGGATGCGCCCATTCTTGCCGAGACGGGCCTCGGCATCGGCGATCGCCCGCGTCACGACCTCGGCACCCAGCGCATCGTTGGCATTGGCGACACGGACATTCTTCAGAAGCTGCGGCACCGGCTCGAAGGCACGGAACGTCTCGCTCGCGGGCCGGCCGCTGCGGATCATCGCCGCCAGGGCCTGCAGCGCCGCCATCAGCCCGTCGCCGGTGGTGGCATAGTCGGTCATGATGATATGGCCGGACTGTTCGCCGCCTAAATTGAAGCCGCCGCTGCGCATGCGCTCCAGCACATAACGATCGCCGACCTGAGTGCGGACGAGATCGAGCTTGCGGGCACCGAGATAGCGTTCGAGCCCCAGATTGGACATCACCGTCGCCACGACGCCGCGGCCCGCGAGGCGACCGTCGCGCACCCAGTGATCGGAGATCGTGGCCATCAACTGGTCGCCGTCGATCACCTGGCCGCGTTCGCACACCAGCACCACACGGTCGGCATCGCCGTCGAGGGCAATGCCGATATGGGCATGGTGCGTCACCACCTGCTCCTGCAACACGCCGGGATGGGTGGAGCCGCAGTTGCCGTTGATGTTGAAGCCGTCCGGCGTCACGCCGACCGGCACGACCTCGGCGCCGAGTTCCCAGAGAACGGTCGGTGCCACCTTGTAGGCGGCCCCGTTGGCGCAATCGACGACGATCTTGAGACCGCTGAGGTCGAGCGCCTTGGCGACCGATCCCTTCACGGCCTCGATGTAGCGGCCGTCGGAATCGTCGATGCGCCGGGCACGGCCGATGTCGGGCGAAGCTGCGAGCTTCATCTCCTGCGGCGAGGCGACCAGCGCCCCGATCTGGCTTTCGACGGCATCGGAAAGCTTGAAGCCGTCCGGGCCAAAGAGCTTGATGCCGTTGTCCTCGTAGGGATTGTGCGAGGCCGAGATCATGACGCCGACATCGGCCCGCATGGAGCGGGTCAGGAAGCCGACGGCGGGTGTCGGCACGGGGCCCAGCAGCAACACATCGACGCCGACCGAGAGAAAGCCTGCGGTCAGGGCCTGTTCGATCATGTAGCCGGAAAGGCGGGTGTCCTTGCCGATCACGGCGCGATTACGGTGGGCGCCGCGGCGGAAGACCTGTCCGGCGGCCATGCCGATGCGCATGGCGATCTCGGCGGTCATGGGCTCGCTGTTGGCGCGGCCGCGAACGCCGTCGGTTCCGAAAAGAGTGCGGGGCATTGATTCAGCCTACTTCATTGCCGACCAGACTGCGAGAGCCTGGCGGGTCGCCACGACGTTATGGACGCGCACGATTGTTGCCCCGTGCCGAACGGCCTCGACGGCAAGCCATGCCGAGGCCGGATCGCGGTCGGCAGGTTTGGCGAGGCCCGTCAGCTTGCCGATGAAGCTCTTGCGCGAGCAGCCGATCAGGACGGGATAGCCCGCCTCGGCGAAGCGCCCCGCACCTGCAATCAATTGCAGCTCCTGTGCCACGCTCTTGCCGAAGCCGATGCCGGGATCGAGGGCGATTCGTTCGCGCTTCACGCCGCTCGCCTCGCATGCCGCCGCCCGTTCGAGCAGGAAGGTGCGGATGTCCTCGACGGCATCGACATAGGCCGGCCCGGCAAAGGTGTTCTCGGGCAGGCCGCGCCGATGCATCAGGATCACCTCGGCTCCTTTCTCGGCGACCAGCGGCAGCATCGCCCCGTCGTCGCGCAGGGCGGAGATGTCGTTCACGATCCGCGCGCCCGCCTCCAGGGCAGCCCGCGCGACGGACGCACGGCGCGTATCGATGGAGATGACGAGGCCGTGCTTCGCCAGCCCCTCGACCACGGGCAGGACGCGCCGCAGCTCGCCCTCGGGCGAAGTCGGCTGCGAGCCCGGCCGTGTCGACTCGCCGCCGATATCGAGAATGTCGGCGCCCTCGGCAACGAAACGCAGGCCATCGTCGATGGCCTGCGCTGGGTCGAGGCGTTCGCCGCCGTCGGAAAAGGAATCGGGTGTCACATTGACGATCGCCATCACCAGCGGGCGATGGCGATCGAGCGGGAGCCCCGCGAAACGAGCCGTCAATCTTGCGGCTTCAGACGCCGGGCTGCGGTTCGGGGTTGGCGCCGCCCGGCGCCGTACCCGCATCCTGCCCCGAACTGGTCGGGACCGAGGCACGGCGACGACGTTCGGGGCCCGCCCCGCCGGTATCGTCGCGCACGATCTTCTCGCCACGCAGGATCTGGCCGATCTCGTCGTTGCTGAGCGTCTCGTATTCGAGCAGCGCCTTCGAGATCGTGTGCAGATCGTCCAGGTGCTCCGTCAGGATGGTGCGGGCATGGCCCTCGGCCTCTTCGATCAGGCGGCGGACCTCCTGGTCGATGAGCTGCGCAGTCGCCTCCGAGACGTTTTGCGTCTGGGTGACGGCGTGGCCCAGGAACACTTCCTGCTCGTTCGCCTGATAGCGCACGCGGCCAAGCTTCTCGGACATGCCGTAGGCGGTGATCATGCCGCGCGCCGTCTGCGTCGCGACCTGGATGTCGCTGGCTGCACCCGTCGTCACGTTCTCGGGGCCGAACACCAGCTCCTCGGCCATGCGGCCGCCGAACATGATGGCCAGACGCGATTCGAGATACTGCTTGGTGTGGCTGAGATGGTCGCGTTCCGGCAACTGCATGGTGACGCCCAGCGCGCGACCGCGCGGGATGATCGTCACCTTGTGCAGCGGATCGCTCTTCGGCACGTGCATGGCGACCAGCGCATGGCCGGCCTCATGGTAGGCCGTCAGCCGCTTCTCCTCGTCGGTCATCGCCATGGAGCGACGCTCGGTGCCCATCAGCACCTTGTCCTTGGCGTACTCGAAGTCGCCCATGGTCACGAGGCGCTTGCCGACGCGGGCCGCGCGCAACGCCGCCTCGTTCACAAGGTTGGCGAGATCGGCGCCGGAGAAGCCCGGCGTGCCACGCGCCAGCACGCGCGGCTCGACGTCCGGCGCCAGCGGCACCTTGCGCATGTGGACCTTGAGGATCTTCTCGCGGCCACCGACGTCCGGGTTCGGCACGATGACCTGGCGGTCGAAGCGGCCCGGACGCAGCAGCGCAGGATCGAGCACGTCCGGCCGGTTGGTCGCCGCGATCAGGATGACGCCTTCGTTGGACTCGAAGCCGTCCATCTCGACCAGCAACTGGTTCAGCGTCTGCTCGCGCTCGTCGTTGCCGCCGCCCAGGCCCGCACCACGATGGCGGCCCACGGCGTCGATTTCGTCGATGAACACGATGCAGGGCGCGTTCTTCTTGGCCTGCTCGAACATGTCGCGCACGCGGCTCGCGCCCACGCCCACGAACATCTCGACGAAGTCGGAGCCCGAGATGGTGAAGAACGGCACGTTGGCCTCGCCCGCGATGGCGCGCGCCAGCAATGTCTTACCCGTACCCGGAGGACCGACCAGCAAGCAGCCCTTGGGGATCTTGCCGCCCAGGCGCTGGAACTTCTGCGGATCCTTCAGGAAGTCGACGATCTCTTCCAGTTCGCTCTTGGCCTCGTCGATGCCGGCCACGTCCTCGAAGGTGACGCGGCCATGCTTCTCCGTCAGCAGGCGCGCCCGCGACTTGCCGAAGCCCATGGCGCGGCCGGTGCCGCTCTGCATCTGGCGCAGGAAGAAGATGTAGACACCGACAAGCACGAGGACGGGCAGCCAGCTCACGAAGATGCTGCCGAGATTGACGCCCTCTTCCGCCGGTCCGGCATCGACGCGATCGACGTTCTTGATGAGCAGCGGCATCAGCTGATCGTCGGGCGGCGTGGAGGGCGCGTAGGTGGCGAACTTCTGTACGCCATTGCGCGGCTCGCGGAAGGTACCGCTGATCGTGTTGCCCTGGATGCGGACATCCTGAACCTGGCGCTGCTCGACGGCGCGCACGAAGTCCGAATAGGAGATTGTATTACCGGCAGTCCGGGTCGCCCCCCCCTGGAACACGCTGTAAAGCAGCGCGAGCAGCAACACGATGACGATCCAGAGGGCGGCGTTGCGATTGAACGGGTTCACTTTTGCCTTCCGCTAAGTGGGGCTTTTCTCAAGATGGGTTGCGTCGACGCTGCCGCAAGCGAAAAAAGCAGCAGGAATCAAAGGCTGTCCTCCCTTCCTGCCATTTTCAGGGCGGACAATCCACAACAGGCGGCGTGCGCTTTCGCCTTGGCGCCCAGTTTCGGCGTGGCGCAATGCAAATTGGCAGCCTGACAGCGTAAAATCCCCGGCCCGGCCCGACTTCCCGCGGGTCGGCGGTCCCGACAGCCGTGCGACGGCCCGGTCGAGCCGGTCCCGCCGCGGCGGATGGTCTCCGCCTCCGACCGCCTGGACGATGCGGCTGACCAGGCGCCGTTGCAGATCGAACGGGATTTGCACGAAATCCGCCCGGTCGAGGGCGAGGGTCGGGCCCCGGCTCTGGTCGAATTCCAGCACTGCGACGGCGGCTTCGGCCATCTGCCGCTCCTCGACCGCGCGCTGGCCTTCGGCGACAAGCCGGTCCGGCGGGACGTAGCCTGCCGCCCGCAGGCGCGCCCGCTCGAACCGCGGGTCCAGGTTCGAGGGATCGTCGATCCAGGCAATGCCAAGCGCCTTCAGGGTCGCGGAAAGCCGGGCGCGCGGAACGCCGAGCAACGGCCGCAGCAGGCGAACTTCGGGCCATTCCAGAAGCGCCGCCATGCCGGCCAGCCCGTCGGTGCCACTGCGGCGCGCGGCGCGCATGACCACCGTTTCGGCCTGGTCGTCGGCCTGATGCGCCACCAGCAGGTGAAGGAGGCCGCGCTCCCGGCAGGCGTCGCGCAGGAGACGGTAGCGCGCCTCGCGCGCGGCCTGTTGCACGCCGGTCGCTGGCTTCGGTCCCGTCCAGGACAGCACATGGGCCTCGATGCCCTGGCCTCGCAGCAGTTCGCAGGTTGCCCGCGCTTCGCGAGCCGCCTCGGCCCGCAGGCCATGGTCGACGATGAACGCGGTGGCCCGGCCGTCCCGCTCGCGAGCCCATCGGTCGGCCAGCAGCGCGAGGCAAAGGGAGTCCCGGCCACCCGACACGGCGACCGCCAGCTCGGGTCGCGCCTCGAAGGGCGCGAAAGGCGCCATCAGGCGTTGGAACTCCCGAAGATCGAGCGGTGTCGCAGCGGCCTCGTCGATCACCCGCAGCCGTTCTTCTGACGCTCCTGGTCGATCCGCCGCTTCTGCAGATCGGTGGCGCGCGGATAGTCCTGGGTGAAACGGGCGAACACCGCACAGGCATCGGACTTGCGGTTGAGCGCCGCCATGGTGATGCCGAGCTTCAGCAGATTGTCCGGCCCCTTCTGGCTGGTCTTGTAGGCCTTGTAGCCTTCGGCGAAGGCGGTCATCGCGTTCTGGTAGTCGCGGCGGGCGTAGTAGGTTTCGCCCAGCCAGTACTGGGCATTGCCCGCGAGCTTGTTCTGCGGGTTGCGCTGCACGAACGTCCTGAAGCCGCGCTCGGCGCCGGCATAGTCGCCCTCTTGCAGCTTCTTGAAGGCCTCGTCGTAGAGCTGGTCGGCCGAGCCGCCACCGCCCGACGATGGCGGTGCGCTCGGCGCCGGCGCGGCGGCCTGGGCGCCGGGGCGGGACGCCGGACGGCCGGCACCGCCGGCGGCGCCACCACCGCCGCCCTTTTCGAGCTGCTCGATGCGGTACTCGTAGTCGGTCTGCATCTTCTCCATCTGCTGCTGGAGCTGGGCATTGCGATGCTGGAGCTGCTCGATCTGCCCGGTCATCATGGTGAGCGTCTGCTGGAGCTGATTGAGCCTGTCCTCGACATAGACGGAATCGCCGCGCTGCGCGGCCGCAGCCGTGGGCAATGCGAGAACGAGGGCGGACAGGAGGACGAAGCGCGATGGAATGATTTTCATGGCCAGCAGTAGTTTCACACCAAACGCGGCCATTTTCAGGCATGGCCACCCTGCCTCCAAACGAAAACGCCGGTCGTGAACGACCGGCGTCTGTGCAAAAGGCTGGAAGCCCTTACTGCAGCGCGCTGACGGCGCGGCGGTTGCGGGCCCAGGCGGCTTCGTCGGAGCCGACCGGATCGGGACGCTCCTTGCCGTAGCTGATGGTCTTCAGGCGCGCGGCCGGAACACCCTGTGCAATCAGGTACTGCCGCGCCGAGTTGGCGCGCCGCTCACCGAGGGCCAGGTTGTACTCGCGCGTGCCGCGCTCGTCGCAATGACCTTCGATGGTGACCTGATAATTCGTGTACTTCTTCAACCACTCGGCCTGGCGGTTGAGCGTCTGCCGGCCCTCCGAATTGATGGTCGACATGTCGGTATCGAAGAATACGCGATCGCCGACATTCTGGCGGAAGTCGCCGACCGAACCGGGGGCTACGGACGTGGTCGCGGCTGACGCCTGCTGGTCGTTGGTGTTGCTGCTGCAGGCCGCGATGACAACCATCGCTGCCATGGCCATCCAAGCCTTGATCATGCGCATATTCGATCCACTCCCTGACAAAATCGACCCGGGCGCCAGGTACGCTCGGGTCGACAAAAAAGATCATATATTCCGCTATTGCGGAATCAAGGGCGACCAGGCCGGATCCGAGGCATCGGTCGGCGTCGGCACCTGGCGTTCGAAGCGGCCGGTGATGTCGACCTGATGCAGCGTGACTGCACCCGCCCTGCCCCCGCCGCTCGGCTGTCCGCGGAAGAACATCAGCACCCGGCCGTTCGGCGCCCAGGTCGGGCCCTCGACGAGGAAGCCGCTGGCCAGCATGCGTTCGCCGCTGCCGTCGGGCCGCATCACGCCGATGCCGAAGCCGCCGGAGGAGATCTTGGTGAAGGCGATGAAGTCGCCGCGCGGCGACCAGACCGGCGTCGCATAGCGGCCCTCGCCGAAGCTGATGCGCCGTTCGCCGCCGCCGCCCGAACTCATGACATAGAGCTGCTGCGCGCCGCCGCGGTCTGAATTGAAGACGATCTGCGTGCCGTCGTTGGAGAAGCACGGCGAGGTGTCGATGGCCGGCGTGTTGGTCAGGCGCCGGAGCTGGCGGCCGCGCACGTCCATCTCGTAGAGGTCGCTGTTGCCGTCGGCCGAGATGCTCATCACGACCTTGGTGCCGTCGGGCGAGAAGCGCGGCGCGAAGCTCATGCCGGGGAAATTGCCCATCAGCTCGCGCCGCCCCGAGTCGACGTTCTGCAGGTAGACGCGCGGCGGTCCCTTGTTCTCGCCGAACGCCATGTAG
>WBZX01001648.1_pt1 | contig 16444 bp, 11 predicted proteins | sample 5204211 | NCBI WGS metagenome assembly WBZX01 (sample SAMN12344362, study PRJNA552823) | activated sludge metagenome | biome: Activated sludge suspended growth; feature: Nitrification reactor; material: Wastewater; isolation source: activated sludge from nitrification reactor of wastewater... | reverse complement strand
ACTCGCTCGCGCACGAGCGCGTAGTCGAGGTTGGCGAACACCAGCCGCGGGCTTGCGCCCGCGAAGTCGGCGATGAAGGTGTAGCGCAGCTCCTCGCGCAGCACGCTGCCCACGAGGCCGAGACGTGCGCGGTGGAGCGCGATCGCATCCGTGTCCGGCGCGCGGTCGTTCCACGCATGGACGTGCTCGAGCTGCAGCAGCCCCAGCAGTCGCAGGCTGCTGCCGCCGTCGGCGCTGCGCAGCACCATGGCGTGATCGAGCGTGGCGGCCGCTGGCGCAACGGCCTCGCGTGGGGCCGCGTTCGCGATGCCAGGGGATGCGAGCACGGCGAGCAACCCCGCGACGATCACCGTGCGCATGGTTCGACGGCCCACCAACAACGCCAGCGCGAGCGCGGCGAGCCCGGCCGCGACCGCGAAGGTCGCGTGCATGCCCGAGGCGACCGCCGTCGCCCCCGCGAGCGCGGGCTGGTCGCTACCGGCGCCAAAGGCGAACACGGCACCCATCACCGACGCACCCGTGACGAGCCCGAGGTTGCGCGACAGCTGCAGCACGCCCGACACCACGCCGCGCTGCGGCGACGCCACCGCGCGCAGCACCGCGGTGTTGTTCGCGGCCTGGAACAGCGCGTAGCCGGCGGTCACCACCACGATCGGTGCGACGTAGCCGAGGATTCCGAGACCGACCGGCGTGATCGCCAGCAGGCCCGCGCCCATGGTGACCGCGGCCAGCCCCGCGACGCTCGTGCGCGCGCTACCGATGCGATCGACGATGCGGCCGGCTGGCACACCGACCAGCGCCGCGACCAGTGGACCGGTCGACATCACGAGTCCGACCGCGCCGGCGTCCATGCCCAGCGCACCCGCGAGGTAGAACGGGCCGACGATCATCGTCGCCATCACCACGGTCGAGACCAGGAGGCTGGTGGCGAGCCCGACCGCGAGTTCGCGGTCGCGCAGGAGCGACAGCTGCACCAATGGTGCGCTCGCGCGGGTCTCGATGCGGACGAACAGTGCGCCACCCAGCGCTGCGGTCGAAAGCCACGCGAGCTCGACGAGGCCCACGTGCCCGCGACCGTGGGTCACCGCGAGTGCATAGGCGCCGAGCGACGCCGCCAGCACCAGCGAGCCCAGGAGGTCGAACGTCGCCGCGCGGGCTCGGGGGCGATCGGCGGGCAGGCTGCGGTGGGCGAGCGCGAACGCGGCCGCGCCCAGTGGCACCTCGAGCAGGAACACCGCAGGCCAGCCGAGCGCGTCGATCAGCAGGCCGCCCAGCGAGGGCCCGAGCGCGGTGCCGATCGCCGAGGTGGTGCCGAGCAGGCCCATCGCGGCGCCGGTCTTCGCCGCGGGCACGCTCTCGCCGACCAGCGCCAACGACAGCGCCATCATCACTGCCGCCCCGAGGCCCTGGACCGCGCGCGCGAGCAGCATCACGCCGAGGCTCGGCGCGAGCCCGGCGAGCGCCGACGCGGCGGTGAACAGCGCGACGCCCATCAGCAGCACCCGGCGTCGGCCGAGCAGATCGCCCAGGCGTCCGGCGCCGACGATCGACGAGGTCACCGCGAGCAGGTAGGCCAGCACGATCCACTGCACCTCGCCGAAGCTGGCGTGCAGCGCGATCGCGAGGGTCGGAAGCGCGACATTGGCGATGCTGGTGCCGAGCGCCGACAGCAGCATCGACAGCGCGAGCGCGGCCAAGGTCCAACGCGCAGATGACGCGATTCGCGGGTTCGGTTCGGGGGTCGAAGGAAGCGGCGTCGAAGGGCGGTGCATGTCCAAATCTCCGGGCAGGGGCCTCGCGGGCCGGGCACGGGGAGGAGCGTGGTCCCGTCTCGGACAAGGCGGTAGACGCAATGGACGCACTCGATAGATGCACTGGACGCCATGTCTCGATCGGATACGCTGCGGTCCGGATGTCGCGACCCGATCTCAACCTGTTGGTCGCGCTCGACGTGCTGCTCGATGCCGGCAGCGTGGTCGCGGCGGCTCGTCGACTGCGGCTCAGTCCGTCGGCGATGAGCCGCACACTTGCGCGTCTGCGCGAGGCCACGGGCGATCCGCTGCTCGCCCGTGCGGGCCGAGGCCTGGTGCCGACGCCACGCGCGCTGGAGCTGCGCGAGCGGGTCGGCACGCTGGTGCAGGACGCCGAGGCGGTGTTGCGACCGGTCGCGGCGATCGATCTCGCCGTGCTCGAGCGAACCTTCACCCTGCGCACGAGCGAGGGCTTCGCGGAGACCTTCGGACCGCGCCTGATCGCGCGCACCCAGGCCGACGCGCCGCGTGTCCGCCTGCGCTTCGTGCAGAAGCTCGACCGCGACAGTGGTGCACTGCGCGAGGGCGCCGTCGATCTCGAAACCGGCGTGGTCGGTCGCACCGTCGGCCCCGAGGTGCGATCGCAGGCATTGTTCCGCGATCGCTTCGTGGCGGTCGTGCGCGAGGGGCATCCCCTGACGGACGGTCGGCTCAGCGCGGCGCGCTACGCCGCTGCGCGCCATGTCGGCATCACGCGACGCGGGCTCGATCGCGGGCCGGTCGACGACGCGCTCGCGCCCCTGGGCCTGCGCCGCGACCTCGTGGTGGGCGTCGGCGGGTTCGCGACCGCGATCGCCCTGGCGCGCGACTCGGAGCTGGTCGCGACGGTGCCCGATCGGCACACGCAGGGGCTGCGCGCGGGCATGGCTGCGCTCGCACTGCCGTTCGCCGCGCCGGAGGTGACCGTGGCGCTGCTGTGGCACCCGCGCATGGAGGCCGACCCCGCCCACCGGTGGCTGCGGCAGTGCGTGCGGGAGGCCTGCGGCGAGCGCTCGAGCGGTGCGGCGGCCCGCCGGTCACCGCCGCGACCGACGGCGTCGTCGAAGCGCCCGCGGCGTGCCTGACCGGCGGCTCATCCGTCGTCGGCGTCGGCGTCGGCGTCGGCGTCGAGCCGCTCGGCCCACGCCTGCAGGTTCGCGCTCGACCCTCGCCGCGACTCGGGCGTGTCGGCGAGCTGCTCGACCTTGTCCTTCAAGAGCGCGAGCCCGCGTCGCAAGCGACTGCGGACCGTGCCCGCCGGCACACCGAGCGCGATCTCCAGCTCGTGGCCGCGCACGCGCTCGAAGTAGTAGAGCTCGAGCGCGACCTGCAGGTCGATCGGCAGGTGCCGCAGCGCCACCAGCAACAGCCGCTCGTCGTCGCGGGCCGCCAGCGCACCGCTCGGCGAGACGCCAGCGTCGAGGATCGACGACACCGCCGGATCGATCGGCCCCGCCGCGATGGCCCCGCGGCCACGGAGGTGGTCGTACAGCTTGTTGCGGGCGGCCGCGAACAGGTAGCCGCGGAACGCGTCGGGGTCGCGGATCTGATCGCGCCGCTGCACGCAGGCGAGAAAGGTCTGCTGGACGAGATCGTCGATCCCGCCGTCGACCTTGTTGTAGAAGAAGCGCCGCACCGGCTCGAGGAAGCGGTCGATGAGCTCGCTGCCGGCGCGGCGATCGCCCGCCTGCCAGGCGGTCAGCAGCTCGGCGTCGGTGGCCACGCGGGGGCGAAGGTAGCAGGAAGGGCCCGGCGTTGCAGTCTGTGTGATCGGCCGACCGGCCACGCGAGTCCGACCCTTCGAGCATGCACGCAGCCTCGGCTACCCTTCGATCATGAGCTCCGGCGACGAGCCGATCGGCGCCCGCCTGGAACGCGTCGAGATCCCGAGCGACGCGGTCGCGGCCGCGCGCCTGAGCGCGCTCGTCAAGGCCCAGCTGCTCGACGAGCCGGTCGCGGAGGTGCGCGTCGATCGCTTCATCGTGCTCGACACGCTCGGGGCCGGCGGTATGGGGGTCGTGTATGCGGCCTACGATCCGCAGCTCGATCGCAAGGTCGCGATCAAGCTGCTGCGGCGCTGGGGGCTGGCCGAGCGCGACGCGGATCGCGAGCGACTGCTGCGCGAGGCTCGGGCGCTCGCGAAGCTGTCACACCCGAACGTGGTACCGGTCTACGAGGTCGGTGAGCACGACGGCGGGATCTTCCTCGCGATGGAGTTCGTGCGTGGCGCGACCCTGCGCGAGCGCGTCACGCCACAGACGCCGTGGCGCGAGACGGTCGCGATCTACCTGCAGGCGGGTGAAGGTCTCGCGGCGGCCCACGCATCCGGGTTGGTCCACCGCGACTTCAAGCCCGACAACGCACTGGTCGGCGAGGACGGTCGCGTGCGCGTGGTCGACTTCGGGCTCGCTCGCGGCCACGAGCCGGGCGCGCCCGATGTCGCGATCGCGGCCGCGGCCTCGGCCTCGATCGCGCCCCTCGACGAGCGCCTCACGGCCGTGGGGGCGACGGTCGGGACGCCCGGCTACATGGCGCCGGAGCAGCGCCGCGGCTCGCCCGTCGATGCCCGCGGGGATCAGTACAGCTTCTGCGCCGCGCTGCTCGAAGCCCTCGGTGGTGGGCTGCCGCGGGTCGACGGCGACGGCGAGCGGATCGCGGTGCCGTCGCACGTGCCCACACGCGTACGGCAGGCGCTCGCGCGCGGCCTCGCGACCGCGCCGGGCGATCGCTTCGCGAGCATGCGTGCGTTGCTCGACGCGCTGTATCGTGCGCGCTCGGGCGCACGGCGGGTGCGCATCGCCGCCGCACTCGCGCTCGCGCTCGGCGTGGGGGCCGGCGCGATGTTGAGTCGCTCGTGGACCGCCGCCGATCCCTGCCCCGACGCAACCCCGGAGCTGGCAGGGGTGTGGGACCCGACGCGTGCGCAGGCGCTCTTCGCCGCGGCGGACCTGCTGGGGCCGGTCGCGCGCGCGGCCGCCGAGGGCACCGCGGCCGAGCTCGATCGACACACGGCGGCGTGGATCGCCGAGCGCCACGCGAGCTGCGAGGCGCTGTACGTGCGCCGCACGGACTCGCAGCTGCGCTTCGATCGACGCATGCGCTGCCTCGATCGCCAGCGCGCCGCGGTCGACTCGCTGGTGACCGCGTTGGTCGACGCGCCCGCACCCGCGTGGGCCCACGCCGTCGAGGCTGCGGTCGAGCTCGCGCCCGCGGTGGAGTGCGACGGCGGCGACGTCGATGCCGCGGTGCCCACCAGCCCGGAGCAGCTCGCGACCATCGATGCGCTGCACGTGCGGATCGATCGCGTCGAGACCCTCGGTCGGCTCGGCCGGCTCCGCGAAGCCCACGCGCTCGCCGAGCAGATCGTGGCGGACGCGCTGGCCATCGGCCACCGCCCGAGCGAGGCCGAGGCGCTGCGCCTGCGCGCTGGGTTGCTCGGGTCCGAGCACCGCGATGCCGAGGTGCTCGCGGTGCTGGCGGATGCCGCGTGGCGGGCGGAGGCCGGGCGCGCCGACGAGCTCGCGCTCGACATCCTCGCGAAGTGCCTCACGGTCGCGGCCGACCTCGGCGAGCTCGAGCAGGCCGATGCCTTCGCACCACGGGTGCAGGGCGCGCTCGAGCGGCTCGCACGACCGACGTCGGTGGAGCTGCAGGTGCTGCGTGCCCGCAGCACCCTCGCCCTGGCCCACGGTCGGCTCGACGAGGCCGAGGCGCTCGCGCGGGCGGGCGTCGAGCTGGGGACGCGCCTGCACGGCGCGGACTCCCTGTGGGTGGGTCAGGACCTCAACAACCTCGGCCTCATGCAGTACGAGCAGGGCAAGTTCGCCGAGGCGCGGGTGTCGTTCGACGCGGCGCTGCGCATCAAGCGTGCGTGGCTCGGGCCCGAGCACCCCGACGTGATCATGGCGCGGACCAACCTCGCGGGCGTCGACGAGCGCGAGGGACACGTGGCGCGTGCGCGCGCCGAGCTCGAGTCCGTGATCGCGGACGCGGAGCGTTCATTGGCGCCCAGTCCGTTGTTGGCAGCCGCCCTCGGCAACCTCGCCAACCTCGAGGCGACGCAGGGCCACGGCGCTGCAGCCGTGGCCTGGGCCGAGCGCGGAGTCGACGTGCTGGATCGGACCGTCGAGCCCGACGACCTGCGCTACCTCCCCGCGCTGCTCGTGCTCGGGCTCGCCTACGATGCCGTGGGTCGATCACAGGACGAGCGGGCGGCGTACGAGCGCGCCTACGCGATCGCCGATCGCCGCGACCCCGACCACCCGCAAAAGGCCTACCTGCTCAACAACCTCGCCGAGCTCGACCTCGCGGTCGGCGACGTCGCGGCGGCGCGAGAGAAGCTGGTGCGCGCGGTCGAGCTGTGGACGCGCACGCACGGCGCCGATCATCCCGTCACTGGGCAGCTCGAGCACACGCTGGCGCGGGTGGAGCTGACCGCCGGTGCCCACGCCGAGGCCGCGACCCTTGCCCGCGAGAGCATCGCGATCCTCAGCCGAGGGGCCGCCGCTGACGACGAGCGGTCGCTCGCGGACGCCCGCTGGCTGCTGGCGCAGGCGTCCGCGGGGCTGCACGGGCGCCCCGACGCCGAGGGGCTCGACGCCGCGCGGGTGGCCGCGGCCGACTTCGCGCGGCTGGGCGATGCCGCGAGCGCCGCCGAGGCGCAGGCTTTCGTCGAAAAATTCGCTGCGCCGTGATCAACCGGCCCCCGCGGCGCGACCTCGTGGTCACAAGGACGCCCCGACCGTGAAACCAACCCACGCATCCCTGACGCTGCTCCTGCTCGCGATCACCTCGGCCGGCTGTGCGACCGTCTCCGACGACGCTTGCGTGGCCGACCGCAAGATCGGCCTGAACGGCGTGTCGCTGAACGGCGTGTCGCTGAACGGTGTGTCGCTGAACGGTGTGTCGCTCAACAAGCTCGGCGCCAACGGCCTGCGCACGGGCACGTTGTCGGAGATCGCGCTCACCACGGGCGCCCTCGGTGAGGCGCTCGCGCCCCACGCACTGGACGACGACTTCACTGCCCTGCTGCTCGCGTACACCGTGTCGTGTGCGCTGACGCCCGAGCAGCACGTCGACGTCGTCATCGATGGCGAGACCGAGCGCCTGTCGGGCGGGCTGGGGCTGGCACCCGCGTGGGGCCAGACCGACGGCAGCTGCGACGCCGAGTGCCAGGGCTGGGTCAGCGCATGCCTGGTCGCGCGCACCAACTTCAAGGGCGAGTCGGTGCAGATCTCGCTGCTCGGTGACATCGCCGCGCTCGAACCGACCGAGGAAGAAGCGGCCACGTTCGCCATCGAGGAGGCCACCTACTACGGCGATCTCTTCGCGGACGCGCCGACCCTCTTCGCGTGCACGCCCGATGGCGCGGACGCGCCCGAGCGCACCTGCGGTGGCGATGCGAGCGATTGCTACATCCGCATCGTCGGCGAGTGCTCGGCGGTCTGCGACGCCGACGGCTGCCTCGACGACGTCGGGCGCCGCCACGCGCAGACCATCACGGTGAACGTCCGCGACGAGGCCAACACCTGCGGTTGATCGGCCGGGGTGCGCATCGACCGACCCGCGGCGTGGGACGACGCCGCGGGCTCACGGCAAGACGCCGATGTCGCCCCCGGTCGAGCTCGCGCCGGTGCCAATCGATCCCGGCGCGAGCGCGAAACCATCGAAGCTTGCCGGCATGGGTCCGCCCACGAACGTCGGCTCACCGACGATCTCACCGTCGCCGGGCCATCCGCTGTTCAAGTTGTGGTCATGCTCCACGTCGAGCCCTTCCTCGACGCTGAGGCCACCGCCGCCGATCCACAGGTTGTCGCGCACGACGTTGTCCATGGCGGCACCATCGATCCTCACCGAGCCACCGCCGACGAAGGTGTTGTGTTGGATGAGCCAACCCTGGGCGGCGTTGGCTGCGACCGACCAGGGATAGAACTCGCCCTCGTGGGCGACGAAGACGTTGTTGGTCACGACCATGCCGGGGTTGGGGCCGTCGAAGTCAACGAAGCCACCGGTGCCGTCGTTGTCGTGAAAGTAGTTGCCGGTGACCACGATGTTGCGCGCGCCATAGACTTGGATCGGGTCGACATGCTCGGGATAGTCGCCCTGGTCGAGCTGGGTGAACTCGTTGTCGCGGACGATCACACCGTTGGCGCCGCCGATCAGCTGGACCCCGTCCGAGGAATGCTGCTCGCCGCCCCCGCGGAAGAGGTTGTTGCTGATCACGATGCCTTGATCCGCGTCGACGTCGTAGCCGCGGACCGTGATGCGGCCCTCATAGAGCGCCGCAGCGATGTGCTCGAACCGACAGTGGTCGATGAGCCACCCCATGTCGGCCGCGCGTGCGCGTAGTGTGATCGCCTCGGTGAAGTCGATGTGATCGAAGGTCATGGCGATCGAGGCGGGGTTACCCTCGACCGGATCGACGTCGATGCCGGCGATCCGCATGCTGCCCCCGAGGCCGGTGAACCGCAGGTGCGCGCTGGCGTCGAGGCTCATGCCCTCGATCGTGACATCGGCCCCATCGGCGGGACGGATGGTGACGTCGGACGTCTTCACGACGGCGTCGAAACCGGCGCCGGGGTAGGTGCCGGACTCGAGACAGATCACCGCGCCATCGGTCGCGTCGCCCACCGCCGCGACCAGGTCGGCGGCGATCGTCGTATCGCAGGGCGGCGCCGTGGGCTCGGGATCGGTGCCGGACTCGCCACTACCGGAGCTGCCGGCGTCGGCGCTGCTGCCCTCGCTGGCCGTGGAGCCGGAGTCGGTTGCGGTGGTCGTGGTTTCCGCACCCCCCGTCGCGCCCGACCCTGCGGTCGTGCTGGTGCTCGAGTCAGCCCCCGATCCACCGTCCGCCGTGGCCGGTGCGCCGGCAGAGCCACACGCGGGCACGAGCGATGTGAGCGCGAGCGCGGGCACCAACGAGCGACTCCACAGGCGAGAGATCATGGTGGAACGGCAGTCACACCCGCCGCCACTTCATCCACGCCCGCGGGCCTTCGCCTGTGTGAGACGCCGCACCACGTGAACCTCGATGCCCGGCGCAGCCCGGCGTTCACCACGGGCTGGCACGCGCAGGGGCACGCTCCGGAGCCCCTATGCGCCGGCGTGGACCTGCGGGCGCGCGACCATGCGGCGCGCGTCGTCGAGCAGTCGCGAGAGGTCCTCGCCGAGCGCGAGGGCTTCGGTCACGAGCACACTCGGGTCTTGCGCGAGCGATGCGTCGAGCAGCTCGCGGAGCCGATCGAGGCGCCAGCCCATGCAGTCGAGCCCCGCGCGCAGCGTCACGTGGGCGATGGGGGCCAGGTCGGCAGACACGTGCGCAACCCCGGCGTTCGTGCCGGCGCAGAGCATCACGACGAGCCCACCATCGGCCGGCTCGGCCCACGTGCGCACGTCGAAGCGGTGTCGCCCACCGTCCGGCGAGATGACGTCGACGTGGGCTCGCGTTGGCTTGGACATGCGCACGAACGGGTCGGGCAGCGCGTCGCCGACGCGCACGCCGAGCCAGAGCTCGGCCGCGGCGTTGGCGTACTCCACCACGCCCGCGGCGTCGCAGAGGATCAAGCCCGAGTCGAGGTGGTGCAGCAGGCGGCGCAGCCGAGACGCACTCGTGCGCGCCTGCTCGGCCAGCTTGAGCGCGCCGGCAGCGAGTCGACGACGCACCACCGCGCGGGCGATCGCTGCCGTCAGGGTCGGCCCGGTGATGTCGCGCTTCACGAGGTGCTCGTGAGCACCCTGGTGCACGGTGTCGGTGGCCACGCAGGCGTCTTCGCTGCCGCTGACGACGACGATGGCGGCGTCGGGCGCGTGCTCGCGGAACAACGTGACGCTGTCGACGCCGCGGCCGTCCGACACCGAGAGGTCGAGGATCACCGCGTCGTAGGCCACTGCCTCGGCGTGGGCGCCGGCGTCCGCGAGGTGTGTGACGTGCGAGACCCGAAAGCGCGGCTCGGCGGACTCGACCAGCCATGCACGGAGCATGTGCGCGTCGCCGGGATCATCCTCGACGAGCAGCACGTGCATGGATTCCTCGAGCGCCATGACTTTTCAAGGCTAGCACCCGCGATCCGACACGAAAGCCGAAAGATCGGTGGCGCGAGCCACCGGCGCGCTCGGCTCTCGCACACCGAGCCGCGCCGACTCACTCGATCGGCGGCCGATCGGACGCGAGACGCATCGGCGCGCCTTCGCGTCGCGACTACAAGCCGCAGGCGAGGGTGACCGCATCGGGATTGCACACGCTCTCGGGTGGGCCCTGGAGCGTCGGGCAGTCGGCCATCGTCAAGCACGCGTAGTACTCGTCGACCGCGCTCGCACAGCCGGCCCCGAGGTAGTTCGCGTAGAGCATCATCTGTTGGCAGTACTCCGCCGCGTACTCGCCGACGCCACACTCGTTGGCGTGCATCGCCCACGTCATGCAGATCTCGGGCACGGGTCCGAGGCCGCCGTCGGTGCCGTAGCCACCATCGGTGCCGTAGCCACCGCTGTCATCGGCCGGGCCGACGGTCGGGTCCCCGCCACCGCCGTCCGCACCGGTGGCGCCGGTGCCCGGGTTGCCGCCGCTACCCGGCTGGCCTGAGGGATCGGGCGATCCGTCGTCGTCGTCGCCACCCTCGGTGCCCTGGCTCGCGTTGCCCTCGGTTCCGCCATCACCGTCGGTGCCGTTGGCGGTGGTCGTGAAGGCATCGGTCGCGCTGAGGGCGTCGCCGACGTCGAGCGAGCACGCCAGCGGGACCAGCCCGAGCGAGAGGAGGAAGGTGAGATCGGTGGCGCTGCGGTGCATGGTGTTCGTCCTCGGAGCCGGTCGACCGGGGGCGGTCGTGCGGCTCGCTGTCGACTCGTGCCGTCGACGGCCGCCGAGGTTGGCTCGTCGCGGTCTCGCCATGACGCCGATCACATGCGCTGGCCGTCGCGACCCAACCTCGGCGGATGCCGACGGCACCCACGAAGCACGATGCGTGCTCTCGGCGTGCCATTGGCAGGGTTCATCGGCGTCTCGGCCTGCGTCCACGTACGGCCCGACGCCCCCGCGGTCGAGGTCGAGGCGGCCACGTCCGACACCAGCGCGGGGGCGGAGTCGGTTGCGTCCAGCAGCGATGACGACGCAGGCGTGCGTCTCGATCTCGGGGTGACCGATGTCGGCTACGAAGGCGAGGGCTGTGCGGCGATCGACTTCGTGTTCGTGATCGACAACTCCAACTCGATGGAGCTCTACCAGGAGCGCCTCGCGGCCGCGGTGCCCGGGTTCCTCGCGGCACTCGCCGCGTTCGCGCCGACCGGCGACGCGCGCGTGATGGTGGTCGATACGGACGCCGAACGCCTGCGCTCGTACCCCTGCGTCGACGATGCGTGCTGCGCCTATGTCTGCGAGCACGGCAACCCTGCGGGCCCCTGCGATGGCCACGCCTGCCCCGAAGACCCGCCGCCGTTCGCATGCGACGACGTGATGGGGGCTGGTCTGGTGAACGACGCCGACGGTGTGGCGTGTGGCGTCGCCCCCGGCACGCGTTGGCTCGAGGCCGATGCGCCCGACTTCGCGGAGGCCTTCACATGTCTGGCGATGATCGGCGCCAACTCCTACTGGCAGTGGCCGGCCGCCGCGATGACGCAGGCGATCTCGCCAGCGCTCACCGAGCCCGGTGGCTGCAACGAGGGCTTCCTGCGCGACGAGGCGCTCTTGGTCGTGGTGTGGCTCGGCGACGAGGACGAGCCGCTGCCCGGTGAGCATCCGTGGCCGAGTGCCGGTGACCCGAGCGCATGGTACCAGGCGCTGCTCGACGCCAAGGGCGGCGATCCCCGGGGCGTATCGTTGCTCGCGATCGGCCCCGACCCGAGCCCCATGATCGGCGACGTGGTCACGTCGCTCGGCGCCAACGCTTTCCGCGGCTCCATCCACGGCGACTACGCGAAGGCGTTCGCGAATGCCATCGCGACCGTGGATGGCGCATGCGCGCGGTTCGTTCCGCCGGGGTGATCGTGCGGCGCGTCGACTCGCTGACCGTTGCAACCGAGGCCGCCGGTGCGATCGAGCGCACGCCGGTATCGGCGGGCGCGCTGCGCGTGTGGGTGCGCCGACGCCTCGGTGTATCCTCGACGTCGATGGCGGCGTCGCCCGAGCCCGACGATCTCTCGCTGCTGGCCGCGTGGCGCGGCGGCGACCGACCGGCGGGCAATGCCTTCGTGAACCGCCACTTCGCCACGGTGTACGCGTTCTTGCGCCGCCGCCTGCCCGACGACGCCGCGGCTGCGAAGGACCTCGCGCAGCGGACCTTCCTGGCCTGCCTCGAGGCCGGCGAGGCGTTCGCGCCCACGGGGAGCGTGCGGGTCTACCTGGTCGGCATCGCCCGCAACATGCTGTTGCGGTACTTCCGCGAGCGACGTCCGAGCGAGGCCGAAGCCACGCTCCCGGGCGCCGTGACCTCGCCGAGCCGTGCCTTCGTCCGCGCCGAGGAATCGGAGCTGGTGCGCGCGAGCATGGCGCAGCTGCCCGAGTCGCTGCGCACCACGCTCGAGCTGCACTACTGGGAGGAGCTGCCGGTCGCCGAGATCGCGGTGTTGCTCGAGGTCGCGCCCGGCACGGTGAAGTGGCGCCTGCACGAGGGGCGCAAGCAGCTGCGCGCGCTCATCGAGCGCGCCGAGGTCGGCGTCGAGCTCAGGGCCGCGACGCTGCGGGGGCTCGCGTCGTGGGAGTGAGCGGCGGTGGCGGCTCGATCGATGCGGCGATCGGCTCGCCGAGCATCGACCCCTTCGAGCTCGAGCGCGCCCGCGTCGACGTCATCGCTGCGGTGTTCGACGAAGCCGAGCTACCGCCGCGCATCGGTCGCTACGTCGTGCTCGAGCAGGTCGGCAAGGGCAGCAGCGGCGTGGTGTACAAGTCGTACGATCCAGAGCTCGACCGGCGAGTCGCGATCAAGCTGCTGCGTGCCGGCAATCGTGGGCTCCCCGAGATCGACGACGAGCTGCTGCGCGAAGCCCGAGCGATCGCACGGCTGAACCACCCCAACGTGGTCGCGGTGCACGATGTCGGTACCGTGCCACGCACGCGTGCGGATCCCGGCGGCCTCTTCGTGGTGATGGAGTTCGTCGATGGCGAGTCGCTCGCGCAGTGGTTGCAGCGCGGTGGCCATGGTTGGTCGGCGGTCCTCGACGCGCTGATGCCGGTGGGCGAGGCGCTGTCGGCCGCACACGCCCTCGGGGTCGTCCACCGCGACGTGAAGCCGGCCAATGTGCTGCTGGGTCGGGACAGGCGCGCGAAGCTGGCGGACTTCGGTCTCGCGCACGCGGTCGCGTCGACCGATGCGGCGCTGTCGCAGTCGCAGCGCGGCGATCCGTTTCGTCACGCCGTGGTCGGCACGCCCGCGACCATGGCCCCAGAGCAGCACGAAGGCCGAGAGACCGACGCGCGGACCGATCAGTACGGCTACTGCGCGACGCTGTTCATGGCGCTGCACGGGCGGGCGCCCTTCGCCGGCCGCGACCTCGAGGCGTTGCTGGCGGCCAAGCGCGCCCACGCGCCCCAGTACGCCGGCGCGCTACCGAGGTGGTTGGTCGCGGCGATCCACCGCGGTCTTTCGCCGGAGCCCGCCGGTCGCTTCGCCGACATGGCCGCACTGCTCGAGGCGCTGCGTCGTGGTCGCGGCCGCACGCGACGATGGCTGGGCCGTGCCGCGGTCGCGACGAGTGCGGCCGCGGTGGTGGCCTTTGCCGTGCATGGTGCCGAGCCCAGCGCGGTCGAGCGCTGCGTCGCGGATGGTCAGCAGCGAGCGGCGGCGGTGTGGAACGACGACGCGCGCGCGTCGCTGCGGGCGGGCTTGCTCGCCACCGCGGCGCCACAGGCCGAACGCGCCGCGCTGCGTCTCGACGCCCAGCTGGCGACGGTCGCGGCCGACCACGCCGAGGTGCGTGCCGAGGTGTGTGCATCGCTCGACGTGGTCGACCCGCCCCCGGCCCAGGTCGTCGAACAGCTCGCGTGTCTCGACGGCACGCTGTCGGACATCGGCGAGTTGGTCGCGCTCGCGGGTGATGCCGATGCCGACCTCGTGCGCGAGCTGAACCGCGTGCTGGGCGGTGTGACCACCCCCCGCAGCTGCGTGCTGCGCCCGCACGTGGAGGTGCATGCCGACCCGGAGCTCGACGTGTTGCTGCGCCGCGCGCGGCTGCACGAGCGCGCGACCCACCTCGCGAGCGCAGAGCAGCTGGCCCGCACCGCGTTGGCGCTGGCGGAGCAGCGGCAGGCGACCGGCGCCGCGGCCCAGGCCCATGACGTGCTGTGCCACGTGATTGCGCAACGCGACGGTCGTGAGCCCGCGATCGCGGCCTGTGACGCGGCGCTGTTCACCGCGGAGTCTGCCGGCGATCACCTGCGTGCCGCGCTGGCGGCCAAGCAGCTGATGCACCTGTTGGCAGGGCGCGCCGAGGCCGAGCGCGTGTACGGGCTCGCGACCGCGCACCTCGCTGCGCTGGTCGAGCGTCCACCGTGGCTGGAGATCGGGATCATGACCGAGCTGGCCTGGATGCGCGAGCGCGAAGGTCGACTGAGCGAGGCTGCGGCCATCGCCGACGAGGCCCTGACGGCTGCGATTGCCGAGCACGGCCCCGATGACATCGAGCTGGTTTCGATCCTGAACGGCGCCGCCAGTCTCGCGTTCCGCACCGGTCGTCTGTCCCGCGCCCAGGAGCTGTACCAGCGCGCGATCGACATCCAGGTGCGCGAGCGCGGCGACGACGATCCCGACGTGGCCGTGATGCTGCACAACCTGGGTGGCCTCGAGCTGGAGCGGGGCGAGCCGCAGCGAGCGCGAGCGACGCTGACGCGCGCGTTGGCGATGCGCGTCGCCGCGTTCGGAGAGCGCTCGCCGAGGGTCACGATGACGCTGCTTCGGCTCGCGCGCGCGACCCTGCGGGCGGGCGACGGCGCCGAGGCCGAGGCGCTCGCGCGCACCGCCGTCACCAATGCCTCCGCGCCGGATTACGGCGGCGCCGAGCTCCGCAGCGTGGCCGAGCGCACGCTGGCGTGGGTGCTGGCACAGACCGATCGCTGCGCGGAGGCGATCGCGGTGCTCGACGGCGTGGCATCGCCGCTCGAGCTCGACGACGAGCGGGGTGAAGAGCTGACGGTCCGCGGCGGCTGCCAGGCGCGACGGGGGGACCCGACCGCCGGGGCGACGCTCACGGCCGCGATGGCCGCGTTCGAGCGCTTCTATGGTGACGACGCCCGCGACGTGGTCGCGCCGGCGTTGCTGCTCGCGGCGTGGCACCGCGAGCGCCACGAGCTCGCGCAGGCCCGCGTGGTCGCGACCCGTGCGCTCGAGATCTGTCGCCGACGCGAGGGCAGCCCCGCCGAACGGCGCGAGGTCGAGGCGTTGGTCGCCGCGCTCGAGTGACGCCCAAGGTGGCGTGCGTCACGGCCCACGGCCCAACCAAGGCGACGCATGGCGGCACTCGGCAACCATGCAGCGACGCACTTGGTTGGCCGGCGTTTTCATGATGATGTCGGGCTGTGTCGACCCCGCGGTCGCCGACGGCACCTTCAGCGCCGGCGTGGGCACTGGTGCGGCCGAGGGAGACGACGACGGCGGACTCGCCGATGAATCGTCGACCGGCGGCCCCGTGACCACGGGCGCCGACGGGCCGAGCGCGCTCGACGTCGCGAGCGACTCGGACGTCTCGGTGTGCCCGTGTGCCGCCGGCAACGACGGCATCTACCTGATGAGCGACAGCTCGCAGCTGTGGAGCTTCGACCCCGCGAGCGGTTCGTTCACACAGCTCGGGGTCCTCGCTTGTGGGCCGCCCACGGGCTACTTCCAGTCGATGGCCGTGGATCGGCAGGGCATCGCGACGCTGGCCTACCAGGTCTTGGGTGGCGACGGCGCCTGGGGGCTCTCGATGCGGACCTACCGGGTCGCCCTCGATGATCTGTCCAGCTGCGAGGAGGTCCAGCTGCCGCTGCCCGACGATCGCGTACCGTACGGCATGGGCTACGTGGGTGGCGGGACGTCCGATGGTTGCGACGACCTCTTCGTGTTCGATCACGACGCCGGCATCGAGCCCAGCGCCGACACCGGCGGTCGGATCGCGCGCATCGATCACGCGGGCGGCGAGTACGCGGTGGTCGGCACGCTGGCCTACGAGCAGGCGCAGGTGTCGGGTAGCGGCGCGGGGCGGTTGTATGCATTTGCCGGTGACAGCGACTCGGCACAGTTCCTCGAGCTCGCGGTCGCAGATGCGGCGGTGCTCGAGTCCCGCGAGCTACCGGGCCACAACGGCCAGAACGGCCTGGCGTTCGCGTTCTGGGGCGGAGACGCGTGGTTGTTCTCCGACTCGGGCGTCGACGACGGCTCGATCGTCACACGCGTGGATCTCGACGGCGACGACGGCGGCGGCAGCTCGATCGCCGTCGCAGCCACGCCGGTGCGCATCCTCGGCGCGGGCGTCTCGACCTGTGCGCCCTACGTGCCGACGGGCTGACGCGTGACGCCCTTGCGCCCCCCTTGGGCCGTTTGCGAGGGTGCTGGTGGCCATGCGCCGCCGCCGCGACGGATCGCGACGAAGCTTGCGTCATCTCACGCTGACACCGGTGGTCGAGCGAGCCGTTGTGGGGCCACACTCCGCCGACTTTCACGGTCCCCACGTGGGTTGTGCCACGCGTTTGCGAT
>WBZX01001647.1_pt1 | contig 16447 bp, 11 predicted proteins | sample 5204211 | NCBI WGS metagenome assembly WBZX01 (sample SAMN12344362, study PRJNA552823) | activated sludge metagenome | biome: Activated sludge suspended growth; feature: Nitrification reactor; material: Wastewater; isolation source: activated sludge from nitrification reactor of wastewater... | reverse complement strand
GGAGACAGGACGACGACTCCCTCGTACGGCCCGAGCGTGCGGCGCGCCTCCGCCGGCACGAGCTCGCCGCCGCGGTTCGACCACACGCGCCGGCCCTCCGGATCGGGGATGTCCACAGTCACCTCGCGCCGGCCGAAATGGAGGAAGACGTCCGCGAAGGTCCTGTCCGCGCCCGCGCCCAGCGTTCGTCGATAGGCCACCACGTCGGGCGGGTACCGCGCGGCGTCGTGCAGCTCCAGCGCCCCGGCCTGGAGCGCGGGCTCGGCCCGCCGGAGCGCGAGGAGGCTGCGGTAACAGGACAGCAGCGAGCCGGGGTCCGCGTCCTGCGCCGCCACGTTGGTCGTCGGGCTCTCGGGGTGGACTGGCAACCAGGGAGTCGCGGAGGCGGGCGCGAAGCCCGCGTTGGGCCCCGCGTCCCACTGCATCGGGAGGCGGCACTCGTCCCTGTTGAGAAGGATGCCGCGCTTGCGGAGGAAGCCCACGAGCCACTGCGGGACGAGCTTGTACCGCGCCGCCACCGGATCGAGGCCCTCGTGCAGCGGGATCTCGTGGTGACCCATGCCGATCTCCTCGCCGTAGTAGATGAAGGGCACCCCGCGCACGGTGAGCTGGAGCGTGGCGATGAGCTTGGCCTTGTCCCAGTGGGCGCCCAGGCGGTGGATGAAGCGGGGCCTGTCGTGGTTCCCGAACACGTACGTCGGCGAGAAGGGCTCGGGGAACGCCCGCTCGAAATCGCCGATCAGCTTGCGGACGGCCTTCCCCGAGAAGGCGGTGGTCATGCTCTCGAAGAGGAACACGAGGTGGAGCGCTGTCGCCTCCTCGCCGCAGTACCGCCGGAGCATCTCGGGATCGCCGAACACCTCGCCCACGAGGAAGCGGGGCGGATCGGTGTGCTCGTCGACGACGCGGCGCAGCTCGTGCGCGAAGGCGATGGTGTCCGGGTGATCGATGGTGTGCTGGTACCGCTGGAAGAAGCCGTGCGGGTTCTTCTCCGAGGGGACGGGCCGGAACGAGAAGGGGTTGTCGGCGAAGGAGGCGTCCTTGAAGAGCGCGTTGAAGATGTCGAGTCGGAGGCCGTCGACGCCGCGCTGGAGCCAGTGGCGCACGACGTCGAGCATCGCGGCCTTGACCGCCGGATTGCGGTAGTTGAGATCCGGCTGGAAGGGCAGGAAGCTGGCCCAGTACCACTGTCCCGTGGCCTCGTCCCGGTGCCACCCGCTGCCCCCGAGGATGGACTTCCAGTTGTTGGGGGGCGCGTCGCCGCGCTTGCCGCGGCCGTCCCGCCAGATGTAGTGATCGCGCAGGGGAGAGGCCTTGTCGCTGCGGGACGCGCGGAACCAGGGGTGCTGATCCGACGTGTGGTTGAGCACCATGTCGAAGACGATCTTCATCCCGCGGGCGTGGACCGCGTCGATGAGCCGGCGCACGTCGTCGAGCGTGCCGTATTCAGGCGCGATGGCGAAGTGATCGCTGATGTCGTAGCCGAAGTCCGCCTGCGGGCTCTCGAAGAACGGCGAGAGCCACAGCGTCTCGACGCCCAGCCGCTGCAGGTAGTCGAGCCGCCCGATCACGCCGGGGAGGTCGCCGATCCCGTCCCCGTTCGCGTCCGCGAAGCTGCGCGGGTAGATCTGGTAGACGGTCGTCCGCTTCCACCAGGGGAGCGCCGCCGCGAGCGCGCCCGCGCGCGCCGCCCGGTCCGAGGTGCCATTCGCGAGGTCGTTCATGGGCGGTTGCCACCTTTTTGTGGGGGAGGGCGTGGCAAGCCCGGGACCACGCGCGGTCCCCCGCTTCGGGCCGTATTCGGGGGCCCGGGTCGCCCCGCCGGGCGGCGCCCGCGCCGCACCCGGTGCGCTGGTGTGCGGCGAATGCGTGCCACGGACGGTCGCCGGAGGGGGAGGAGGGCAGAGTGTTCGCGATTGCAGCGTCCTTGTTGGAGGCTTGTCCGAACCGGGAGGCGCGGCCCGGAACCTGCTTCGCCCCAGGAGGACCACGGGTCGCACGGCCCTCGGCGGGAGCCGCTTCCGCCGGAGCCGCGGCGAAGTGCCTGGATGAGCTCATGAGCACCTCGGAGAAGGTTTCCCTCCCGGAGCCTCCCACGGCCCCGGAGGAGACGCTGGCGGCGGCGAACGCTCGGATGACGCTCGAGCTCGACGCGATGAAGCGCCTCCACGCGATCGCGACGCTGTTCGTGCACGAGGACGGCGTCCAGGGGCTCCTCGGCGAGATCGTCGAGGCGGCGATCGCGATCGCGGGCGCGGACATGGGCAACCTGCGGCTCTTCGACGAGGAGCGCGGCGAGCTCCGGATCGTCGCGCAGCGCGGGTTCGACGCGGGCTTCCTGGAGCGCGTCGGGGTGGTCGCCGTCGCCGACGTCCGGTCCTGGACGCACGGGCTCCTCGCGCGCGAGCGGACCATCGTCGAGGACATCCGGGACCGCCCGCCGCTTTCGACGAGCTATTACCACGAGCAGCTGCTGGCGGCGGGCGTGCGCGGGGTCCAGGCGACGCCGCTCGTGAGCTGGTCGGGCAAGGTCCTCGGACTCCTGATCACGCACTACCGCGCTCCGAGGCGGCCGGACGAGCGCTGCTTGCCGCTCCTCGACCTGCTGGCGCGGCAGGCGGCGGACATCCTGGAGCGCGATCAGCAGAGGAGCGCGCTCCGGGAGCTGCGCGAGGCGGAGCGGCGGACCCAGGAGATGCTCCAGACCGTGGCCGACCCCGTCATCATCCTGAACGAGACAGGCCACATCGAATACGCCAACACCCAGGCTCTCTCGGTCTTCGGGTATGCGCACGAAGAGATGGTCGGGCAGCTCCACAGCATGCTGGTGCCCGAGCGCCTCCGCGCCATCCACGCCGCGAGGGCCGCGAAATACCTGGCCCACCCGGAGGTCCGGGCGATGGGGCGGGGCCTGACCGTCGACCTGCTCGGCCTCCGCAAGGACGGCACCGAGTTCCCCATCGAGGTCAGCCTGGCCCCGATCCGGACGGCCAAGGGAATCAAGGTCTCCACGGTGATCCGCGACGCCACGGAGCGGAAGCGCTTCGAGGCGGCGCTGCGGATCCAGGCCGAGCGCCTGGAGAGCGCCATCGAGAGCATCCCCGACCCCGTCGCGATCTCCGACGCCGAGAACCGACTGGCGCTCTGCAACTCGGCCTTTCGACGCCTGATGTCCGAGGTGGGGCCGCCGCCGCAGATCGGGACGCCGTGGCTCGAGATCATCGCGAGGACAGGCCAGCTCTTCCACTTCGACACCGAGGAGGAGCGGCGGCGCTTCTTCGAGGTGCGGTTCGCCGCGCGGCTCCGCGAGGCCGACGCGTACGAGGTCCGCCTCACGCGCGGCCGGGTGTTCCGCGTGGCGGCGCGGGCGATGCCGGGCGGCGGGCGCGTCACCATCGCGATGGATCTCTCCGAGGACCTGCGGCGCGAGCGCGAGCTCGAGGCGGCGCGCAGCGAGGCGGAGGCGGCCAGTCGCGCGAAGAGCGAGTTCCTCGCGTCGATGAGCCACGAGCTGCGGACTCCGCTGAACGCCGTCCTCGGCTTCGCGCAGCTGCTCCTGCGCGATCGGCGCGAGCGGCTGAGCGAGCGGCAGCGCGAGATGGTCCGCCAGATCTACAGCGGAGGCGACCACCTGCTCCGCCTGATCGACGACGTGCTGGATCTGGCGCGGCTCGACGCCAAGGGGCTCTCGTTCTCCGCGGATCCCGTGGGCGTGCCCGACGTCGTGGCCGAGGTGATGGAGACGCTGAAGCCCTCCGCGGCGGAGGCCGGCGTCTCGCTCCAGTGCGGCCCGCCGCCCGCCGAGCTGCCCTCGATCGAGGCGGATCGCGGCCGCTACGTGCAGATCCTGCTGAACCTCGGCTCGAACGGCATCAAGTACAACCGCCACGGCGGGAGCGTGACGTTCACGATGTCCAGCGGCCCTGTCGGGGTCCGCGTCGCCGTCACCGACACGGGGATTGGCATCGCGCCGGAGCACCAGAGTCAGATCTTCCAGCCCTTCTTTCGGGCGGGGCAGGAGACTGGCCCCATCGAGGGGACGGGCATCGGGCTCGCCATCTCCAGGCGCCTCGCGGAGATGATGGGCGGCGCGGTGGGCTTCCGCAGCGCGTACGGCGTGGGATCCGAGTTCTGGGTCGACATCCCGGCGCACGCGGCGGCCGCGCTGCCGCCGGCGCAGAGCCGCGGCCCCGTCCCCGAGGCGCCCCGTCCGCCCCCGGCCCTTCGCGCGCTGGTCCTGTACGTCGAGGATCACCCGCCCAACGTGGCGCTCATGGCCGACGTGGTGAGCAACATCGAGGGCGTCGAGCTCGTCACCGCGGCGACCGCCGAGGACGGCATCGAGATCGCCCGCCGCCGCAAGCCCGACGTCATCGTGATGGACCTCAACCTCCCGCGGATGAACGGCGTCGAGGCGCTCCAGCTCCTGCGGGGCTGGGAGGAGACCAAGCACATCCCCGTGATCGCGCTCACCGCCGCCGCCTCCGCGGCCGATCGCGAGCGGGGCCGCAAGGCCGGTTTCCAGGAGTACCTGGTGAAGCCGGTGCGGATCGAAGATCTGGAGTCGGCGCTGGAGACCGCGCTCTCGTGACGTCGCGAGGGGGACGTCGCGCGGGCGCCGGGAGCCGGATCAGGCGGCGCTCTTCGCCTGGAGGATGTGATCCGAGAGGGCGTTCACCGACGCGAAGATCTTCCGGGCCTCGTCGCCCTCCGGGATGCGGACGCCGAACTTCTCCTCGACGCTCATCGCGAGCTGGAGCGCGTCCAGCGAGTCCAGCCCGAGGCCGGCTCCGAAGAGGGGGGCCTCGTCGTCGATCTCGGAGGGAGATTTGCCTTCGAGGTTGAGCTCTTTGACGATGAGCGCTTTCAGCTCGGTGCGGACTTGATCGATGGTCATTGGTCGCCGGGCCGCTCCATACCATCGGCCGCGGGCGAGCGGCGGGCATTTTGGGCCTGTCGGCGGCAAAGCACGGCTGGAACATCCCACCGCCGGCGTCCGCGCGATGTCCGGGGCGATCGCGCGCGGAGCGCCGCGCGTCGTTCGCTGCGCCGGGGCGAAGCCCGGTCGCGTCCCGCTCCGTTGGCCTGTTGGCCGCTGCGCCGGAGAGGTGTCCGCGGGCGTCCAGGAGGTGTCCAGATCGGCCCGCGCTCGAAGCCCGTCGCCCGTCGGCCCGGAAATGGGCTAATGGAGCCGCGCCATGGCCCTAGTCGACTACGTCACCGAAGCGGGCGTCGCCCTCCTCACGCTCAACGATCCGCCGGTCAACGGCTACACGCACGAGATGATGAAGGACCTCGACAGCGCGATCCTCGAGGCGCGCTTCGACAACGACGTGCACGTGATCGTGATCACGGGGCACGGCGAGAAGTTCTTCTGCGCCGGCGCGAACATCAACATGCTCCGGGAGTCGGATCCGACCTTCAAATACTACTTCTGCCTGCACGCGAACGAGACGCTGCTGCGGCTCGAGCACACGCCGAAGCTGTGCATCGCGGCGCTCAACGGGCACACGGTGGGCGGCGGCTTCGAGGTCGCGCTCGCCTGCGATCTCCGCATCGCGCGCAAGGGCGCGGGCAAGGTCGGGCTCCCGGAGGTCTCGCTCGGCGTGCTCCCCGGCACGGGCGGGACGCAGCGCCTCGCGCGTCTGCTCGGCAAGGGGCTCGCGATGCAGCTCATGTGCGAGGGCACGACGTTCGACTTCGACACGGCGGCCTCGTACGGCCTCGTGAACCACGTGTGGGAGGCCGAGTCGCACAAGGACTTCATGGCGAAGGTGCTCGACTACGCGCGCAAGTTCACGCCGCCGGCGAAGGCGTCTCTCGCGGTGGGCCGCATCAAGCGCGCGGTGCAGAGCGGCGCCGAGGTGGCGCTGGAGCAGGGCCTCGCCCTCGAGCGCGAGCTCCAGGCCGAGCTGTTCGCCTCCGAGGACGCCCGCGAGGGCCTCGCCGCCTACACCGACAAGCGCCCGGCCGTCTTCCGCGCAAAGTGACCGCCGAGCGCGCGTAGCGGCGCGTGCGGAGCGCGCCTCTCCGCGAGAGATAGCGGCGCGTGCGGAGGTGCGCCTCTTCGCGAGAGATAGCGGCGCGTGCGTGCGGAGTGCGCCTCTTCGCGAAGGGAAGAGCGGAGCGGCGGAGGGGGCAGGGGGCGCGCCTTCTTCGTACGGCGCGCGGCGCGCCTTCTTCGTACGGCGCGCGCAGCGGTGCGGCGCGGGGCGCGGATCGCCTACGATGGGACGATGCGCTTTCGTTCTCGTCTTCGCTTCCGCGCGGTGCTCGTCGCCGCGGCGTTCGGTGCGCCGCTGGCGTTCGCCGCGTGCGGTCTGTCTCCGTTCCCCGAGCCGAGCGGCACCACGAGCACCGGCGGCACCACCGCCGGCGGCGGCACGACGTCGGGTGGCACCACCTCGTCGGGAGGCACGACGGCGAGCGGCGGCACGACGGCGAGCGGCGGCACGACGGCGAGCGGCGGTACGACGGCGTCGGGCGGCACGACGGCGAGCGGCGGCACGACGGCGAGCGGCGGCGGTACGACAGGGAGCGGCGGAGCGACGGGAGGCGGCTCGACGGGCGGCGGCGGCTCGACGACGAGCAGCGGCGGCGGGGCCACGGGCGGGGCCGGCGGCGCGACGACGACAAGCACCGGCGCCGGTGGGATGGACCTCGACGGCGGCGCCGACGCCGCCTCCGACGCCGCGGGGGACGCGAGCGCGTGCGGCGCGATCGAGGCTGTTTTTCCGCTCGAACCGGGGCTCCACGTGGCCTCGTGCACGCCGCTCACCTACGCGACGAACCCGCCGACCTCGGGCACGCACTACCCGATCTGGGCGGCCTTCAAGAAGTACGACAAGCCGGTCCCGCGCGGCTTCTACGTCCACGCGATGGAGCACGGCGCGATCGTCTTCGAGCACAACTGCGCGGCGGGCTGCGACGCGGACGTCGCGGCGCTCGTCGCGTACCTCGCCGCGCGCCCGGCGGATCCGCTGTGCGTCGCGCCGCTCGCGAACCGCTTCATCATCACGCCGGATCCGCTGCTCGACGTGCCGTTCGCGGCGAGCGCGTGGGGCGCCTCGCTGAAGATGCAGTGCCTCGATTTCGCGGCGATCGGCGCGTTCATCGACGCGCACTACGCCAAGGCGCCGGAGAACTTCTGCTTCGACGGGACCGACGTCACCGACCCCGCCTCGGGCATCCCCGCCGGCTGCGGCGAGCCCATGGACGCCGGCGCCGATTAGGAGGCCGGGGTCCTTGCAAAAAACACCACGCTCCTACGTCTTGGGGGCGGTGCCGGCGGGGGAGGTGATGGGGCCGGCGGGCGGCTCGGCGGCGGCGACAGGCGGGACGCGGGGCGTGCTCGCCGCGGGGGGGATCGAGGCGCCGCCGAGGGGCTCGAACCAGGAGAAGAAGACCTTCATGGCGTCCTTCTGCTTGGGCGGCATGAACTCGAAGTTGCGGCCGCGGTCGATGATCTCCCAGAAATCCTTGGTCTCGACGCGCACCAGCTCGTCGCGGATCGCGGCGAGGCGGCTGCGCGGCTCCATCGCCATGTCGTCGCGGATGCGGCGCGCGCGATCCTCCTCGCCGGCCATCAGGTAGTACGCGGCGAGCTTGACCTGCGCCTTGCGGACGCCCTTGAGCGCCTGCTCCTGGCCGCGCTCGGGCGACGCGCGATCGAGCTCGAGGAACGAGTCGAGGAGCTGGATCTCCTCCGGCATGCCGAGCTCGTGCGCGACCTGGCAGATCGTCCCGACGTCGTAGGCGACGGTCTCCGTCACGAACGAGAGCTTCATGTCGTAGCTGACGTTGCCGTAGTACTTCATGTGCTCGACGGCCCCGAGCGCGCGCACGCCGTTGCCCGTCCGCAGGAGCGACTCGACCAGCAGGCGGTACTGGTTGAGGACGTTGTACGCGGTGCGGACGTCCTTCGCGTTGAGCGTCGCGCGCATGTACGAGTTCATGTACCGGAGCGTCAGCTCGATGAGCTCGTCGTCCTTGGCGCGCGCGGCGGCCTCGCCGATGTACCGCGTGTCGATCGCGATCAGGTAGTTGATGTCGCGCATCGAGTGGAGCGCCTCGTTGTAGATGCCGAGGTACTGCCGCATGATCTTCCACTCGACCCAGGTGCGCCGCTTCACGAGGTCCGCGAGGCTCTCGGGGTCCATCGCGACGAAATCGGGGTTCTCGCGGATGTCGTCGCCGATCGCGAACCAGCCGTCCGACGCCTTGGGCTTGTAGTCGAGGTACTCGACGGCGAAGTCCTTGAGCGCGTCGACGGCGCGGCTCGCGATGATCTTGTCCTTGCCGGAGATGGAGTTGGACGTGAGGTCCGTGAGCTCCTCCATCGCGTTGAGCGTCTGCCCCTGCGCCTCGACGCACGCGGGGCCGTGCGTCGTCAGCGCGCCCGTCCGCGCGATGAGGCTCGCGTCGCGGCGGATGCGGGCGATGATGTTCGAGGGCTCGAGGAAGCGGAACACGTACGCGAAGTACGGCGCCATCCCCACGAGGCCGATCGTGGTCATCACCATCATCATGGAGAGCGTCACGCGCGGGACGAAGTCGGAGCGGATCGAGAGGCTGATCCACACGCCGCACACGCACGCCACGACGTAGAAGCCCATGACCCCGATGTTCGTCCTGTCGCGGAAGAACATCGTGGTGACGCCGGTGTACCGCTCCGCGGAGAGCTGCACGACGATGGCGACGACGCTGATCACGATGCCGAGGACGCCGGCCACCATCGACCCGAGCGCGGACGCGGCGTCGGTGATGTGGTCCTGGTCGAAGAAGAAGTAGCGGCGGAGGGAGTCCGGCGCCCCGCTGCCCGGGCCGCCCGTCGCGAGGTGGTCGATCGAGTACAGGACCACGAAGGCGGTGAGCGCGATGGACGCGAGCAGCACCATCGGGAAGACCCACGCGCGGCGGAAGGCGTTCGGCTCTTGAGCCATCGGCCTCGAAGCTACGCGAGCCCGGCCGAAGGGGCGATAGCGTTCGCGAAGGCCATCCGCTAAGTTCCGGCGCCCATGAGCCTCCTCGCCTCTCTCGACGCTGCCGCGCACGCTGTCCGCGCTCGTTCGGATCTGGCCCCCGTCCTCGGCGTCGTGCTCGGCTCCGGGCTCGGCGCCTGGGCCGAAGGGCTCGACGGCGCGACGTCCATCCCGTACTCGGAGATCCCGGGGATGCCCGTGTCGACGGTGCAGGGCCACGCGGGCAAGCTGTGGCTCGGCCGAGCGAAGGGCGTCGCCGTCGTGTGCCTCCAGGGGCGCGTGCACATGTACGAGGGGCACGAGCCGGAGCGCGCCGTCTTCGGGGCGCGGCTGCTCGCGCGCCTCGGCGCGCGCGGCGTGCTGCTGACCAACGCGGCGGGCGGCCTGTCCCCGTGGTTCGCGGCGGGCGATCTGATGCTCATCCGCGATCACCTCAACCTGATGTTCAAGAACCCGCTCGTCGGGCCGAACGAGGCCGCCCTCGGGCCCCGCTTCCCCGACATGACCACGACGTACGATCCGGCGCTCGCGACGGCGACGCGCGAGGCGGCGGTCCAGCTCGGCGTGCGGCTCCACGAGGGCGTGTACGCGGGGCTGCTCGGGCCGAGCTACGAGACGCCCGCGGAGATCCGGATGCTGCGGACGTTCGGCGCGGACGCCGTCGGCATGAGCACCGTCCCGGAGGCGATCGCGCTCCGCCACATGCGCGTGCCCGTCACGGGGATCTCCTGCATCACGAACCTCGCCGCGGGCATCTCGCCCCACGAGCTGTCGCACGCGGAGGTCGAAGAGGCCGCGACCCAGGCGAAGCCGCGCTTCGTGTCGCTCGTGTCCGCGTGGATCGAGCGCGCCGCCGCGATCGTCGCGAAGGGTGCGGCATGAGCAAGCGGACGGACGTCGTGTGGGAGGCGCTGGAGGAGGCCGCGCTGGAGGTGCAGGCGCGCGCGTACTGCCCCTACTCGGACTACCCTGTCGGCGCCGCGATCCTCGGCAAATCAGGGCGGATCTACGCCGGGTGCAACGTGGAGAACGCCGCGTACGGGCACTCGATCTGCGCGGAGCGGAGCGCCCTCGTGCAGATGGTCGCGTCCGGCGAGCGCGCGCCGATCGCGGTCGTCGTCGTGACGCGCGGCCCCAAGCCCGGCACGCCGTGCGGCGCCTGCCGCCAGATGCTGGCCGAGTTCGCGGAGGATCTCCCCGTGAGGCTGATGGTGAACGGCGAGCCCGAGCGCACGCGGACGACGTCGCTGGAGGAGCTGCTCCCGGACGCGTTCCGCCCCGATTCGCTGTCGGGCGTCCCGAAGAGGTCGGCGGGCTGAGGAGCGGCGGGCTCGGGAGGAGAGGGGGCGTGTGGGGCGGGGGGAGTCGGTGGCGCGCCGCGGGGGGCCGTCGAAGCGGAGGGGCTCCCGCGGCGCCGATCGAGCGGCTTACTTCTTGGGGGCCGGCTTGGAGTTGCCCTTGCGCTCTTCGGCTTTGGGGGCGGGGCCGGGCTCCGGATCCTTGCGGGTGATCGCGGCGACGGCGGGGTCGATCTCGTTCACGGCGGCGGGCTTGTTCGCGCGGAGGGTGCTGAGGTTGCCGAGCGTCGCGTTGTCCTCGTAGGCGAACGCGATCTTGTCGCTCCCGCGATCGATGACGCGGAGGTGCGTGTTCGCGTCCTTCCAGTCGACCTCCTGCATCGCGCGGACCGTGTCCGCCGCGAGCAGGCGGCCCGCGACGCCGAGATCCTTCGCGAGCTTCGAGACGGCGTCGGCGAAGTCCTTGCCCTTGGGCTCCTTCTCACCGAGCTTGTGCTCGACGTAGATCTTCCAGAGCTTGTCCTGGATGAGGAAGAAGTGGAACGTCACGCCCTTGCGGGTGAAGTCGAGCTTCTGCTCTTTGTTGTTGTACGTGTACTCGCCCTTGAGCGGGCCGGAGTCGAGGGCGACGGGGATCTTGTCGAACTTGATGACGCTGCGGGCGAAGGCGGACTTCTCCTCGGCGAGGGCCGAGTCGAGCTGCTTCATCTTCACGCCCGGCGAGACCTTCGCGTAGAGCGGCTTGTAGTCCTCGTCGAGGATCTTCTCGATCGCCTCGACGAGCTTCTTGTTGCTCATGCCGAAGGTGACGCCCGTCAGGTCGTACGAGATCGTCTTCTTGGCGACGGGCGGGTCGGCTGCCACGGCGGGGGGAGCGGTGGTCTTCGTCTTCTTCGCGGGCTGGTCGGCGTGAGCATCCGAAGGAGCCGAGACGGCGGCGACACCGATACCCAGAGCCATGAGAGCGCACCAAAAATTCCTACCGTTCATGATCTTCCTCCGGCGCAGGCGCGCGCCGCTATGTACCGGATGGGGCGAGGCGCGGAAAGATCCGCGCGCTCCGCCACGGGGTATGACCTTGGACGGGGCACCCCGCCAAAGCTTCGATCGGGGCCGAAACATCCCTCGATCGGGGCCCCGCGACCACCGGAGGCGCCCGGGGAACGCGACGGGAGGGCCGCCTCGCGGGCGGCGCGCGTGGCCTGACACGGGGCGGCCGTCGTGCTACCAAGCGGGCTTGCCGCGATGAATGCAGGTCCCGCAAGCACGAAGTGGTGGGGGCGCCCCGCCCTGTCCCTTGCCGCGGGCCTGGCCGCCGCGGCGCTCGGGTTGGGGGCCGCCGGCTGCGGTGACCCGACGGGGGACGTGAAGACGCCCGCGGCGCTCGGTCTCCCGCCCTGGGACGATCACGCCCGCGCGGTGTTCGACGACAACATCGACCCGGCCGCCGTCGGCTACACGATGGACGCGCCGTCCGCTCGATCGGACCGGTTCCTTCGGGAGCGGGCGCAGACGGGGGAGCTCGTGGGGCGGCTGCTGGTGAAGACGGCGGGGGTGAACTCGGTCGGCGACGACGCGACGTACCAGCTCGGCGTCCAGGTGGTCCCGCCGCTCTTCGGGCCGAACCCCAAGATCGAGGAGCGGAACCTGGACCTGGTGATCAAGTCGTCCAGCCCCGCGTTCGGCATCGCGAAGGCGCTCGATCAGCGGATCCAGGGGCTGACGTTCATCGGGTTCGTCCGGCGATTCGCCAGCGCCGACGGATCCGAGATCGAGCTACACTGGCACCTGTCCCCGGACACGGCGGACGTGGCGGACGCGGTCAAAGAGGCGGAGGCGCTCGGCGCCGCGTCGACACGGTGAGGCGGTCATGAGCAACGTGAGCATCAAGACCGTCCGCGAGGTCGAGGGCATCCGGGTCGCGAGCCAGATGGCGGCGGAGACGCTGATCGGCGTGGGGCGCATCCTCAAGCCCGGGATGACGACGGAGGACATCAACGTCTTCGTCCACGAGGACACCGTGCAGCGAGGCGCGTGGCCGGCGCCGCTCAACTACCACGGCTTCCCGAAGAGCGTGTGCACCTCGGTCAACGAGGTCGTCTGCCACGGGATCCCGGACGCGCGCGTGCTCGAGCCGGGCGACATCATCAACGTGGACGTCACGACGATCTTCGACGGCTTCTTCGGCGACACGTCGGCGACGTTCTACGTCGGGACGCCGTCGGCCGAGGCCAAGCACGTGACGGAGGTGTCGCGAAAGAGCCTGGATCTGGGCATCGCGCAGGTCCGGGAGGGCGCGCGGCTCGGCGACATCGGCGCGGCCATCCAGGAGTTCGCCGAGGGGCAGGGGTGCTCGGTGGTGCGGGCCTTCGTGGGGCACGGCATCGGCCGGAAGTTCCACGAGCCGCCGCAGGTGCAGCACGTGGGCAAGTGGGGCTCGGGCATGCGGCTCAAGGCCGGCATGTGCTTCACCATCGAGCCGATGATCAACCTCGGCCACTTCGACATCGAGATCCTGGCCGACAAGTGGACGGCCGTGACGACGGACGGGTCGCTCTCCGCGCAGTTCGAGCACACGGTCGTCGTGACCAAGAACGGCTGCGAGGTGCTCACGCGCCGCAAGGCCCGGCTCGAAAACAGCGAGACCTACCCGGATCCGTTCGCGGCGAACGTGCTGCGGACGTCCGCGGTCCTGTGACGCGAATCGAATCCGCGAGGACGCTTGCGATGGTCGACTCGGAAGGGGGGAATGGCATGAACGACGCGGGTGCAGGCCCGAGGGCGACGGTCGTCTCCGGCGTGACCGAGGACGCGATCCCCGCGCTCTTCGCCGCCGCGAGCTGCTCGCCGGGCGGGATCGACGCGGCCCTCGACGAGCTCCGCTCGAACAGCGCCGCGCTCGCGGTGACGCCGCCGCTCGGCCTCGCGGGGATCGCGGTGCCGCTGCGATCGCCGGGGCTGACGGAGCACGCGACGCTGCACCTCGCGATCGAGAACGTGAGCTTGCTCGCCGCGCGCGCCCTCCAGGACAGCCGCCTCGTGTCGACGGTGCTCCCGCCCGCGCTCGCCGTCGCGGCCGGGATGATCGAGCCCTCGGGGACGTCCGACGCCCTGCGCGCGAAGGTCCGCGCCGCCGGGACGGCGCTCCAGCGCGCGTACCTCACGCTCGTCGAGCGCGCCGCGCAGCGGCTCGTCATGCGGGATCGCGCGACGCCCGCGGGGGCCTCCGCCGCCGCGCGCGATCTGGGGCTCGGCCTCGTCCCGGCGGCCACGCGCACGAACGTGTACCTGTCCGCGAACGCGCGCGTGCTCTCGGGCCACTGCCAGAAGCTCCTCTCGCACCCGCTCGCCGAGGTCGCCGCCGCCGGGCAGGCGCTCCTCGACGCCGCGCGGGTCGCCGCGCCGGATCTCTTCGCCCCGGCGCAGCCGAGCAAGATGCGCGCGTCCGTCCACGGCGAGATGGCGGGCGCGCTCGCGCGCCTGTACGCGCCGCCGCAGGAGGGGGCCAACGCGACGATGGTGATCAGCCAGCCGGTGCGCCTCGTCCGCCACGACAAGGACGCGCTGGAGCGGGTGGTCCTCGCGCTCGCGTACGAGGCCAGCGACGCCGCGGTCCACGCGTTCGCGCTCACGAGCAGCCTGCGCGCCGCGAAGGAGCCGGCCCTCGCCGAGGTGCTCCGCGCGATCCTCCGCGAGCGCGCGCCGGGGGAGCTCGTGCCGCGCGGCTTCGAGGCGTCGACGATGACGTTCGAGATCATGGCGGACGCGGCGACGGCGGCCGATCTGCTGCGCCACCGCACGCGCGCCGTGAGCGTGCAGCGCCTCGGGTGCCGCCTCGGCTTCCAGACGCCGGAAGACCTGCTGGATCTCGGCCTCTCGGATCTCTACCAGGACGCGATGCTCGCGGCGCAGGCGTCGTGGGCCGAGATCGAGGCCGAGGACGCGAACGCCGCGGAGTACACGGTGCCGCTCGGCTACCGGGTGCGCTCGCTGTGGACGCTGGATCTCCGGCAGCTCGTGCACATCGTCGAGGCCCGCTCCACGAAGGACAACCCGACGCGCGTCCGGCGCATCGCGCACGCGCTGTACCGCACGGCGACGGCGATCCTGCCGTGGCTGCGCGACGTGGCCCGCGTCGATCTCGACTGAAGCGCGCGCCGCCCCTCGTTCGCTCGACGGGGACGCGCGCGGGGATCGCCAGCGCCCGCGCGCCATCTGGTAGCATCGCGCGCCGCTCGCGCCGCCTCCTCGCCGGCGCGCGGACGAGACGCCATCGATGAGCATTCACGTCGCCCTCCATCACGTCACCCGCTACCGCTACGACAGGCCCATCTCCCTCGGCCCGCACCTCGTGAGGCTGCGGCCCGCGCCGCACTGCCGCTCGCGCGTCCTCAGCTACTCGCTGCGCGTCTCGCCCGCGAAGCACTTCCTGAACTGGCAGCAGGACCCCGAGTCCAACCACGTCGCGCGCCTCGTCTTCCCGGAGCGCACCACCGAGCTCGTGATCACGGTCGATCTGGTCGCCGAGATGGCGGTGATCAACCCGTTCGACTTCTTCCTGGAGCCGCACGCCGAGCAGATCCCCTTCGAGTACGAGGAGCGGCAGCGGAAGGACCTCGCGCCGTACCTCGAGGCGCTCCCGTCCACGCCGCTCTTCGAGGCGTTCCTCGCGACGATCCCCCGCGAAAAGAAGGCGAGCGTGCCGTTCCTCGTCGAGGTGAACCGCCTCCTCGCGGAGCACATCCGCTACGTCATCCGCCTGGAGCCGGGGCTCCAGACGCCGGAGGACACGCTCGCGAAGCGCTCCGGCTCGTGCCGGGACTCCGCGTGGCTCCTCGTGCAGCTCCTCCGCCGGCTCGGCCTCGCCGCGCGCTTCGTGTCCGGGTACCTCATCCAGCTCACCGCGGACGTGCCCTCGCTCGACGGGCCCTCGGGGCCGCCCCGGGACTTCACCGATCTCCACGCCTGGTGCGAGGTCTACCTCCCCGGCGCGGGCTGGATCGGCCTCGACCCGACCTCGGGCCTCTTCGCGGGAGAGGGCCATTTGCCGCTCGCGTGCACGCCTGCCCCGGAGTCCGCGGCGCCCGTGACGGGCCTCCTCGACAAGGCAGAGGTCGAGTTCGAGCACGAGATGAGCGTGAAGCGCGTGTGGGAGGCGCCGCGCGTCACCTTGCCCTACACCGAGGAGCAGTGGGCCGAGATCGAGGCGCTCGGCCACGAGGTGGACCGGGACCTCGCCGCCGGAGACGTCCGGCTGACGATGGGCGGCGAGCCCACGTTCGTGTCGATCGACGACCAGAACGGCGACGAGTGGAACACGGCCGCGCTCGGCCCCACCAAGAAGCGCCGCGCCGCCGACCTGTTCCACCGCCTGCGCGAGCAGTACGCCCCGCGGGGGCTCGTCCACTTCGGACAGGGCAAGTGGTACCCCGGAGAGCCGCTGCCGCGCTGGTCACTGACGTGCTTCTTCCGGCACGACGGAGAGGCCCTCTGGAACGATCGCGCCCGGATCGCCGACGAATCGGCGCCGCGCGGCGCCGACGAGGCGCTGGCGGGACGCTTCCTCCGCGGGGTGGCCGCGCGGCTCGGGCTCGATCCGGACAGGGTGTTTCCGGCGTACGAGGACGTCTATTACGCCCTGTGGCGCGAGCGGAAGCTGCCCTCCAACGTCGATCCGTTCGACGCTCGCCTGGACGATCCGCTGGAGCGCGACAGGCTCCGGCGCCTCTTCACACAGGGCCTCTCGGCGGTGGCGGGCCACGTCCTCCCCGTCGCGCCCAAGGCCGGCGGAGGCTTCGAGTCGGGGCCGTGGTTCCTCCGGGACGAGCGGTGTTACCTCCTCCCCGGGGACTCGCCGGTGGGCCTCCGGCTCCCGCTCGACTCCCTCCCCTGGGCGGCGGAGGAGGATCGTCCCGTGATCTTCACGCCGGATCCGGCGCAGCCGCAGCCTCCGCTCGCGTCCCACGCCGTGCTGATCCGGCAAGCGCGCGGCACGGGGGCCCCCCGGACGGACGGGCTCGATCCCTCGTCCGAGCGCGGGCCGGGGACGGGCGCCGCGGACTCCCCCTCTCCGGCCGGGGCCGCGCCGGCGCGCCGCCCGCAAATGCACGCGTCCGCGGCCTCGATCACGCGAACGGCCATGTGCGCGGAGGCCAGGGGCGGCGTGCT
>WBZX01001646.1_pt1 | contig 16448 bp, 10 predicted proteins | sample 5204211 | NCBI WGS metagenome assembly WBZX01 (sample SAMN12344362, study PRJNA552823) | activated sludge metagenome | biome: Activated sludge suspended growth; feature: Nitrification reactor; material: Wastewater; isolation source: activated sludge from nitrification reactor of wastewater... | reverse complement strand
CGCCGTCCTTCTCGTCGACGTGCACGCTGCCGCCCTTCTCGAGCTTGCCGAACAGCAGCTCGTCGACGAGCTTGCCGTTGATGTGCTCGTCGATCGTGCGGGTCATCGGGCGCGCGCCGTAGACCTTGTCGAAGCCCTTGCGCGCGACCCAGGCCCGCGCGCCCTCGCTGAAGGTGATGCGGACGTTGCGGTCGGCCAGCTGCAGCTCGAGCTCGCCGAGCATCTTGTCGGCCACGCGCTGGATCACCGTCTCGTCGAGCGGGCGGAACGACACCACCTTGTCGAGGCGGTTGCGGAACTCGGGCGTGAAGGTGCGCTCGATCGCCTTGAGGCTGTCGGCGGCCTGCGGGCCCTCGTCGGAGAAGCCGACCTTGCGCGCGCTGATCTCGTGCGCGCCGGCGTTGCTGGTCATGATCAGGATGATGTTGCGGAAGTCGGTCTTGCGGCCGGTGGTGTCCGTCAACGTCGCGTTGTCCATGACCTGCAGCAGCACCGCGAAGATGTCGGGGTGCGCCTTCTCGATCTCGTCGAGCACCAGCACCGCGTGGGGCTGCTTGGTGACGGCGTCGGTGAGCAAGCCGCCCTGATCGAAGCCGACATAGCCGGGCGGGGCGCCGATGAGGCGGCTCACGCTGTGCTTCTCCATGTACTCGCTCATGTCGAAGCGCAGGAACGGCAGCGCCAGCAGTCGCGCCAGCTGCTTGGCGAGCTCGGTCTTGCCGACACCGGTGGGGCCCGCGAACAAGAACGAGCCGATCGGCTTGTCGGCGCGCGAGAGACCGGCACGGGCGCGCTTGATCGCGTGGGCGACGGTCTTCACGGCGTCGAGCTGGCCGTAGATCACCTCGCCGAGCCCCTCCTCGAGGCGCGCGAGCACGCGGCGATCGTCGGTCGAGACCGACTTGGGCGGGATGCGGGCCATGCGAGCGATCACGGCCTCGATCTGCTGCACGTCGATGATGGTCGGCTTCGGCGCATCGGCGGCGGTCGGGGTGTCGTCGCTGAACTCGTGGGCCCGCTCGCCGACGGGCGGCTCGGTGGTCAGCGCGTCGTTGAGCGAGATCTCGGGCACCGCGGCGCCGAGCCGCGCGGCCGCCCCCGTCTCGTCCATCACGTCGATGGCGGAGTCGGGCAGGTGGCGATCACGCAGGTACTTGTGGGCCAGCTCGACCGCGGCCTGCAGCGCCTCGGGGGTGTACTGCACGTTGTGGTGGCGCTCGTAGACCTCGCGCAAGCCTTGGAGGATCAGCAGGGTCTCCTCCTTCGACGGCTCGACGATCTCGACCTTCTGGAACCGTCGCGCCAGCGCGGCGTCGCGCTCGAACGACGACTTGAAGTCCTTGAACGTGGTCGATCCGATGCAGCGCAGCGCGCCCGACGACAGCGACGGCTTGAGCAGGTTGCTGGCGTCCATCGAGCCGCCCGAGGTGGCGCCGGCGCCGACCACGGTGTGGATCTCGTCGATGAAGAGGATCGCGTCGGGGTCGGACTCGATGGCCGCGATCACGGCCTTCAAGCGCTCCTCGAACTGGCCGCGGAATTTGGTGCCGGCCAGCACCGCGCCCATGTCGAGCGAGTAGATGTGCGCGTCCTTGATGGCAGCGGGGACCTTGCCCTCGTGCACGCGCAGCGCGAGGCCCTCGACCACGGCGGTCTTGCCGACGCCGGGCTCGCCGACCAGCACGGGGTTGTTCTTGCGGCGGCGGCACAGCACCTGGATCACGCGCAGCACCTCGGACTCGCGTCCGATGAGCGGCTCGATCTTGCCGGCCGCGGCCTTGGCCGCGAGGTCGACCGCGTAGGCGGTCAGCGGATCGTCGGCGACGTCGCCACCGTCGGCGTCCTCGCCCCCGGTGGGCCCACCGCCCGGCCCGGCCCCGGGCCCGCCGCGCCGCGCGAGGGTGTTCGGCGCCGACTTCGAGATGCCGTGGGAGATGAACAGCGTGACGTCGCGCCGCGTGATGCCGTGGTTGCCGAGGATGTAGACGGCGTGGGACTCGGGCTCGGCGAACAGCGCGACCAGCAGGTTGGCGCCGGTGACCTCGCGCTTGCCGGCACCCTGCACGTGATAGACGGCGCGCTGCAGCACCCGGCCGACCCCGATGGTCTGGTGGCAGGTGAACGCGGCGCCCTCGGGAATCCGCTCCATCGTCTGATCGAGGAACTCCTCGATCTCGCCGCGGATCGCGTCGGGATTGCCACCGCAGCCGCGGATCACCCGCTGCGCGCTCGGATCGTCGACCAACGCCAGCAACAGGTGCTCGAGCGTCAGGTACTCGTGACGCCGTCGCTGGGTGTCCTCGATGGCGTGGTTGATGGTCTCCTTGAGCTCGTCACTCAGCATCGTCTTCGTCTTCCGGTTCCATCGACGCCATGAGCGGATGGTCGTTCTTGCGCGCGAGCAAGTGGACCTGCGCGACCTTGGTCTCGGCGATCTCGTGGGTGTAGACACCCGCGACGCCCTGGCCGTGGTGGTGCACGTGCAGCATCACGGCGGTGGCCTCCGACTCGCTGCGGTGGAACACCGTCTCGAGCAGACGCACGACGAAGTCCATCGGCGTGTAGTCGTCGTTGTGCAGGACCACGCGATACATCCGCGGTCGCTTGACCTTCTTCTCCTCGCGTTCCCGCAGGGCTACGCCGGTCTGCCGCTCTTCGTCGCGTCGCTCGCTCATGCGCTCTCGCCTGATTCCACCAGTCTCGCGAGCAGTCTAGCAAACCATGGCCCGCACCCAAGGCTGCTCGTTCGGGCCGGTTCGAACGCCGGGAGCTACCGTCACGGGTGGGCTGGGCGGCGCATCTCGGGTTGTCAGGTCGCGAGCCATGGCGTAAGACGGGCGGCTGGGATGGGGCTACACGTCGTCTCGACTCGCTCGCTGTCGAGCGTCGATCCCGCGGCCTGGGACGCGCTGCAGCACCATGGCAGTCCGTTCCTCGAACACGGCTTCCTGCGCGCGCTCGAGCGATCGCGATCGATCGGGCCCGGGTCGGGCTGGGATCCCCACTATCTCCTGGCCGAATGGGTGGGTCCGGACGCGGCCGCCGATGGGCCGCGTGAGCTGGTCGGCGCGCTGGCCTGCTTCGTGAAACACCACAGCTACGGCGAGTACATCTTCGACTTCCCGTGGGCACGCGCGGCCCAGCGCAGCGGCATTCGCTACTACCCCAAGCTGGTGGTCGCGGCCCCGGTGACACCCGCGACCGGCCCGCGCGTCCTGCTGCGCGGCGCCGCCGGACGGGCGCCCGCGCCGACGACGGTCGCCGACGCGCTGATCGAGGCTGCACGGGGGCTCGCCGACGACGCCGACTGCTCGTCGATCCACTGGTTGTTCCACCGCGAGGACGAGGCCCCGCTGCTCGAGCGCCACGGCTTCGTGTCGCGGGCCAGCTTCCAGTACCACTGGCGCAACCCCATCGCGACCGGGGGCTACCCCGACTTCGAGGCGTTCCTCGCCGGGCTGACCTCGCGCAAGCGCAAGCAGATCCGCAAGGAGCGTGCGCGGGCCCAGGCCGCGGTCGACGACATCGCGTGGATCCCCGGCGACCAGCTCGACGACGACGACATCGCCGCGATCGATCGCTTCTATCGCAACACCACCGACGATCACGGCGGACAGGACTACCTGCGACCGGGCTTCTTCGAGGCCCTGCGCGAGACGCTGCCGCATCGCATCGCGTGGGTGCGTGCGCGACGGGATGGCCGAACGATCGCTGGCGCGCTGTACCTCGAGACCGACGCAGCGCTGTACGGCCGCTACTGGGGCGCCGATCTCGCGATCGAGTACCTCCACTTCGAGCTCGCCTACTACCAGGGCATCGAGCGCTGCATCGCACGCGGCCTGCCGCTGTTCGAGGCCGGGGCACAGGGCGAGCACAAGCTGCTGCGTGGGTTCGCGCCGTCGCCGACCCACAGCGCGCACTGGATCCGCCACCCGGGCCTGCGCGACGGCGTGCTGCGCTTCCTCGCCGAGGAGCGTCGCGCGGTCGCCGAGGCCAGCGCGGAGCTGGCCACGCTGCAGCCCTACAAGCACGCCGAGGCCGGGCGCGAGTCTACCGATCCAAACGACGATCCCTGACACGAACGACGATCGGTGGCGCGATGGCGCGTCGACCATGGCATGCTGGTGTCGGCCGTGATCGACGACGGTGGCGACGTGCGCGGCCCGATCACCTCGGGCACCGAGGCCGACAGTCTCGGCGATCTCGTGCGTGCGAAGCCGCCGGCGCCGACGCTCGAGCGGGGCCGCACCATCGGTCGCTACGTCGTGCTGTACGAGCTGGGCTCGGGTGGCATGGGCGTGGTCTATGCCGCCTACGACCCCGAGCTCGATCGCAAGGTCGCGCTCAAGCTGCTGCACGCCGACTCGACCAGCACACGCGGCCGCCAACGACTGATGCGCGAGGCCAAGGCGATCGCGAAACTCTCGCATCCCAACGTCGTGACCGTGCACGACGTCGGCACCTACGAAGGCCGCGTCTTCGTGGCGATGGAGTACGTCGACGGCGTCACGCTGCGACAGTGGCTGCGCGAGCGCGCGCGCCCGTGGCCCGAGGCGCTGGCGGTGTTGTGCGCGGCCGGGGCCGGGCTCGCGGCCGCCCACGCGGCCGAGCTGATCCACCGCGACTTCAAGCCCGACAACGTCCTGGTCGATCGTCGCGGTCGCGTGGTCGTGCTGGACTTCGGGCTCGCACGGCGCGCGCAGAGCCGCGACGACGACGACGCCAGCGCCTCGCGCAGCAACCACTCGCTGCGTCGGGCGTCACGCGAGCTCGACGCCGTGGCCGAGCGCGATCGTCCGCCCGGTGGGCCAGAGGCGCCCAAGCCCGGTGACCTCGACGCCGAGCTCACGCGGACCGGCGCGCTGCTCGGCACGCCGGCGTACATGGCCCCGGAGCAGCACCTCGGCAACCTCGTCGACGCGCGCAGCGATCAGTTCTCGTTCTGCGTGGTGCTGTGGGAGGCGGTCTACGGCGTGCGTCCGTTCCGGGGCGAGAGCGCCACCAGCACCGCCGTCAGCGTGGTGCGGGGCATGCTCGAGGAACCGCCGCGCGGCACCGGGGTGCCGTCGTGGCTGCGTCGCGTGCTGACGCGCGGCCTCTCGGTCGACCCCAGCGCGCGCTTCCCCGACGTGCACGTGCTGCTCGCCGAGCTGCACCGCGTGCGCGCGCGTCGGCTGCGGCGACGCATCGCCACCGCCAGCGCAGTGGTCGGCGCCGGCGCGATCGCTTCGTTGGCCTTCGTGCTGGTCACGCGCGACGCGACCGCCTGTACCCACGCCGCCCTGCGCATGGTCGGCGTGTGGGACGACGAGATCCGTGGCGAGCTCCGCGGTGCTTTCGAGCGCAGCGGTGCGACCTATGCAGAGACCGCTGCGACCAGCGTGACGCAGACCCTCGACGGCTACGCGCAGCGGTGGATACAGCAGCACCGCGAGGCGTGCGAGGCCACCCACGTGCACAAGGAGCAGTCGCAGGAGCTGCTCGATCTCCGCATGGCGTGCCTACGGGCCCGACTGGGCGAGCTCGATGCGCTGGTCGACGAGCTGGTGGCGGCCGACGCCAACGTCGTCGAGCACGCGGTCGAGGCCGCATCGGGTCTCGGGCGCGTCGAGCTGTGCGACGACCCCGGCGCGCTGACGGCCAGCGGCTGGCGCAGCACGCCGACCAACCCCAACGACGCCGAGCGGGTCGAGTCGCTGCGCGAACGACTGGCCGACGCGCGCGCGAAGGAGGCCGCTGGCCGCTACGAAGCCGCACAGATCATCGCCGAGGAGGTCCAGGGGCGCGCCGGCGTGCTGGAGTTCGCGCCGCTGTCGGCGGAGGTGCAGCTACGACTCGGCAGCGTGCTGGAGAAGCGCGGCGAGTTCGAGCAGGCTGAGCACGCCCTGCTCGAGGCGGTGTGGCAGGCCGACGCAGCGCACCACGACGAACTCGGTGCAGACGCGTGGGTGCGCCTGGTGTGGGTCACCGGCGTCGAGCGCAGCGACGTCGAGACCGGTGAGCTGTGGAGCCGCTTCGCCGACGCTGCCGTCCGACGTGCCGGCGACGACGAACTCGCGCGCGCCACCCTCGTGCACAACCAAGGCGGGCTGCGCTACCGGCAGCGCCGACTCGAGGAGGCATTCTCGCTGTACCGCGAGGCCCTCGAGGCCCAGCGCCGGCTGCTCGGCCCCGACGACCCCGTGGTCGCCATGACGCTCAATCACATGGGCAACGTCAAGATCGAGCAGGCCGACTACGCGACCGCACGCGAATACGTGACGCGCTCGCTCGAGCTGCGAAAGCGCGTGCTCGGGGCCATGCACCCCAAGGTCGCCGCGTCGATCAACAACCTCGCGGCCATCGACCTGCGACTGCAGCACTTCGACGACGCGCTCGCGCGGGCCGACGAGGCGCTCGCGATCGTTCGCGGCACGGGTGGCATGGAGGAATCCATCGCGCTCGACATCGCGATCGAGGCCGCGACCGGCACCGGCAACATCGAACGTCGAGCCCACGAGGCCGAGCGTCTGGTCGAGCTTCGCGAGCGAACCGGCTCGGCCGACCCCGGCCCCATCGCCGCGGCGGTGCGGGCACTGGCCGCCGCCCGCGAGGCCCAGCAGCGCGATGCCGACGCGGTGTCGCTGCTCGAACGTGCCGCCGCGCTGCAGCGCAGCGGCGATCCCAACGCGGCCGCGCGCGCGCTACTCGAGGTCGAGCGAGTGCAGCGGCGACGCGGCGATCGAGTCGCCGGCGACGATGCTCGCAGCCGCGCTCGCGCGCTCGCGGGCACCGCGAGCACACGCGACGAAGCGCTGTTGCGACGACTCGCCGCGCCGTCGGCGACGGTCGAGACGCTACTCGGTGAGTGACTCGAAGCGCTGGAAGAACGCGGTCGTCGCCGGCGTCTTCCAGTCTTCCATGTACCAGTGCCCCTGGTCGAAGGTGCACCACACGATCGGGTCGTCGCCGCAGCCCTGGTACTCGGCGCAGTGCTCGGTCGGGGCGATCGGCGTGGTCATGCCACCACAGCCGGCCTTGTCGAGCCAGAAGTCGCGCAGCTCCTCGCCGTAGTGGAACGGCACGATCTCGTCGTTGGTGGCGTGGGCCGACCACATCGGCACGGCGTCGCCGCAGTTGGTCACGACCATGCCCGCGCCCGAGGGTGCGGCCGCACGGATGTAGTCGCCGCGGTAGCACATGAGCGCGTGGGTGAAGAAGCCGCCCGACGAGAAGCCCTGCACGAAGATGCGATCACGATCGATGCACAGCTGGTCGGAGGCCGCAGTCGCGAGCGCGTCCCACAGCTGGACGTCGGGATCACCCTCGCCATACTCCCAGTTGGTCGCGCCGAGGCTCCCGAAGTAGCGCCCCTGCGGGTAGATGCCGATGGCCTGCCCGTTCCACTGCTCGCCGGCCTGGAAGCGCCAGCGCGCGCCGTCCATGTTCTCACCCAGGCCATGGAAGCCGAAGATGAGCGGGTACGCGTAGTCGGGATCGTAGTCATCCGGCAGCTGGATGATGTACTCGCGATCGATGCCGGCGGCGTTGATGCTGCCCGAGAGGATCGACCCCGGCTGTGAGCCGCAGCCCGGCGACGGACCCAGCGGCATCGGACCACCGCTGTCTTCGCCACTGTCGCTGGTGCTCGGATCGACCGTCGGATCGCTGCTGCCGCTGCTGTCGGCCGGGCCATCGGTGGTGACGTCGGTCGTCGTGCTCGGCTGCGCGGTGGTCGACGGCGAGTCGTCGCCCTTGGTCTGCGACGACGCCTCGTCACCCGAGGAGCTCGAGTCGGCCGCGGTCGCACTCTCCTGCGACGAGGTGTCGGCGCACGCGGTGGCGAAGACGAAGGCCGTGGTGAGGGCGAGCGGACGCAAGGCAGTCATGGCGCGCGGAGCCTAGCCGACGCCACCGGGGACCCCACAAGGGGCCGCGGACGATTGTCCGAGTGCAAGCCGTCACGCGCGACATCACTCGTGCGCCTGCAACCGACGGCGACGACGTCCGTCGCCGGGGCCGTGCAACGCGACCGCGCGGCGGGCTTCCACCCGCACGCGGTGCTTCGCATCACGCTACGCGCCTTGCTCCGACGCGCGCGGGTAATCCACATAGCCTTCGCCGCCGGGCGTATAGAAGGTGGCGGGGTTCGGCGCCGCCAGCGGCGAGCGGTCTCGCAGACGCTCGACGAGATCGGGGTTGGCGATGAAGGGGCGCCCGAACGAGATCAGGTCCGCGCCGCCGTCGGCCACGGTCGCGCGCGCGCGGTCGCCATCGAACCCGCCGTTGGCGATGGTGATCCCGCCGAAGGCGCTGCGCACCCTGGCGTGGGTCGCCGGCGCGGCCTCGTGGGGATTGCCGACCAGGTGCACGTAGGCGATCCCGACCTTGCGCAGGCCCTCGGCGACCGCGACGTACTGCGCGTCGACCTCGGGGTGGACGCGCATGTCATTGTACGTGTTGTAGGGCGATAGCCGGATGCCCACGCGGTCGGCACCGATTGCCTTGGCGCTCGCGTCGACGACCTCGAGCACGAAGCGGGCCCGCGCCGCGACCGATCCGCCATAGCCATCCTCGCGGCGGTTGGTGTGCGGCGAGAGGAACTGCTCGAGCAGGTAGCCGTTGGCACCGTGGAGCTCGATGCCGTCGAAGCCCGCCGTGATCGCGTTGCGTGCCGCCTGCACGTAGCCGTCGCGCGCCGCCGCGAGCTCGGCCTCGGTCATCGCCGCGGGCGCGCTCATCGGCTGCGGCCCCTGCTGATCGGTGTACATCGGACCTTCGGCCGTCACCGCGCTGGGGGCCAACACGTTGGCACCGGCGGGCAGGTTGAGTTGGTGGGCGATGCGTCCGACGTGCATGAGCTGCGCGAAGATCCGTCCGCCCGCGCCGTGCACGGCATCGGTGACCCCGCGCCAGCCCTCGATCTGCGCCGGCGAGAACAGCCCGGGGATGCGGGCATAGCCGAGCCCCTCGGGCAGCGGCGCGACGCCCTCGGTGATGATGAGCCCCGCGGTCGCCCGCTGGGCGTAGTACTCGGCCATGAGCGGGTTGGGCACGTTGCCGAGCGCGCGCGAGCGCGTCATCGGGGCCATCACGATGCGGTTGCGCAGCTCGATGCGGCCGAGTGCGAGGGGCGAGAAGAGATCGGGCACGGTTCGGACTCCGTTCGAGGGGAAGGCCGCAGGGTAAGTGCGCGCCCCCGGGCCCGCCAACCGCGGCACGCTCGAACGCACTGTCGCCGAGCGTGACCAATCCACGTCGCGGTGGCGGTAACAAGTACCCCGTGCAAGGCTTCCGCAGCTCGCCATGGAACTGCGCATCTTCGGTACCATCACCTCGCCCTTCGTCCGTCGCGTCCGCATCGTGGCGCTCGAGCTCGGTGTGCCCCACGTGCTCGTGGACACCAACGACGACGACGGGCAGCGAGCACTACGGGAGCGGACCCCGCTGTGGAAGGTCCCGATCGTCGAGGTCGTCGGCAACGGCCCGGGGCCGCTGCGCGACCGCGCGCTGGTGTTCGACTCGCGCACGATCACCGAGGCGCTCGTGCGACACCTCGGGCCCGGCCCACTGCGGGCCGACCACGTCGACGACCTCGAGCTCGCCAACGTCGTGAGCGTCGTCGACGGCGCGCTCGACTCGCTGATCAACACGCTGTACCTGTCGCGCGACGGCGTCACGGCCGAACAGGCCGCCTACGTCCGCAAGCAGCACGACCGCGCGGCTGCGGCGATGGCCTGGCTCGAGGACCGCATCGACGACCGCGCCGAAGGCCTCGCGCTGCGGCGCGCGTCCGCCGACGGCGCCGGCGCGCCGGGTCTGCCTGAGATCGCGCTCGCCACCGCGCTGGGGTGGATGCAGTTCCGCAAGACCTACCCGATCGAGCGGCACCCGCGGCTTTGGCGCTGCTTCGAGTCACTCGACGCGCGCGACAGCTTCACGCGCACGCGTCCCACCGGGTGACCCGCGCTGCGAAAGTCGGGTACGCTGGGGTTTCTTCGAGGAGCTCGTCATTCGCATGGATCCCCAAGTCGACGTCGAAGCGCGCATCGCTGAACTCGAAACCCAATTGCAGGACCTCCGCGGGGCCCGGCCGCGTGCGACTCGCGTCGCACCGCTGCCCGAGACCCACGAGCCGCATCGCCTGCGCCGGCTCGGTACCATCGCCGCGATGGGCCTGTTCGCGCTGAGCCTGCCGCTCGCGAGCTGGTTGCACGGCGCCCAGCGGGCCGAGCAGGACGCAGCGACGCAGCGGCGCGCGTACAAGTACGAGCACGCGCTGCAGCTGGCCGACGAGCGTCAGGAGCGGACCATGAAGTTCGTCGACGCCGCGCTCGACCCGACCCGCTCGCTCGCCCAGCGTGACGCGGCGCTGCGATTCCTCGCCGAGGAGCTGGGGCCCAAGAGTGCGGTGCGTGCGTGGGCTCGCAAGGAGCTCGCGCGGGGCTGCGGCGGCTGACGACGACCTCGCCGTCGGCGCGCGCCGGGCTCGACCGGCGCGCACTCGCGTGCTCAACCCAATAGCCCGTCGGTGGTCGCGCGGATGTACTCGTCGAGGAACCCGTCGATGTCGTCGATCGGCAGCACCGGGTGTTCGTTGCGGATGCGTCGGGTGATCAAGAGCGCCGAGACGCCGTGGGCCGCCGACCACCACTTCGCGAAGAAGCGGTTGGCGTCCCCGGGCGGACGCCCGACCACCGCGGTGTAGCGCTCGATCAGCCGCCCGCGCAGGTCGTCGACGATGCTGATGAGCTGCGGATGCTGGGGCGGGAGGATGGCCTCGGCCAGCGGGGTGTCCTCGATGAACAGCAGCGAGTAGAGCCACGGGTTGTCGCGGGCGAAGGCGATGTAGCAGCGCGCGACCGCGTGCAGCGACTCCCGCGGCGACGGCAGGGCGAGGCCGTCTTCGAGTGCGCGGGCCAGCATCAGCAGGCCACGCATCCTCAGCTCGCGCATGATCGCCGCCTTGCTCTCGAAGCACGTGTACAGCGTCGTGGCGCTGGTGCCGAGCTTCGTGGCGATCGCCCGCATGGTGACGCCGTCCTCCCCCAAGGCTTGGCCGAGCTCCAAGCTCGCACCGATGATTGCCTCGCGGAAGGCGTCCACGTCCCCGAGCCCTGTCATGGCGGCGAAAGTAACCAGCTTTCGCACGACATGTCGCCCACCCTCGCCCCATGCGACGCGACACGGTTCAATAACAGCGTTCCCGAACAAGGGCCCGCGGCTGACCTGCTCGCGGGCATCCGAACGGCCGCGAACGCTGGCCATGCGTGTGGGGTCTTCGCGTGTTCGGTATAACCGCGGTGCGAGACGCCGGATCCGCGGCGAGAACGGCCGATATGCCACGCACGAACGCATCCCGAACCCTCTGGCACTCCGTGTTGCGAGCCCACGCGCTCCGGGCGGCCACCCGCGTGCTGCCGGTGGCCGTCGCCGGGCTTGCCGGCTGTGCAGAGCCCGAAGGTTTGATGCGCTCGGACCCGGCGGCGGTGACCGTGCGCTTCGACTTCGATCACCGACCGCTGCCCGACATCCCGCTGCCCAACGACATCGCGACGCGCCCCGATCCCACCTCGGCGACCGGGCTGCGCATCAACGCCTCCATGCTGGCGCCGACCGGCTACGAGCGACGGACCCGCGAGCTCATCGACGGGCTCGACGGCTGGGGCGTGTACCAGCCCATCAACATCCCCTTCACCGGCCCGATCGACGTCATGGGCCTGCGCGACCGCCACGACGACGACGACTACGACACCGCCGACGACGCCATCTACTTGATCAACATCGATCGCAGCTCCAGCGAGTTCGGGCAGCTGCAGCACATCGACATCGGCCAGGGCAACTACCCCATCATCCTCGAGCGGCTCGACAAGTACGGCGCCAACGATCCGCACGAGTGGAACATCAACCTCGTCTTCGACGAGAACGACGAGGACCGCAACCGCAACGGCGTGCTCGACCCCGCCGAGGACGCCAACCGCAACGGCAAGCTCGACCCCGGCGAGGACGAGGACGGCAACGGCGTGCTCGATCTCGCGGAGGACATCGACGCCGACGGCGTGCTCGACCGGCCCAACTACTTCCCCGGTCGCGCGCCCGCGAAGGACGATCTGGCTGGCCGCGCCGACGCCCTGATGAGCTTCTACGAGCGCGAGACCAACACGCTCGTGGTCGCACCGCTGGTGCCGCTGCGCGAGCGCACGCGCTACGCCGTCGTGGTCACCAAGCGGCTGCACGACACCGAGGGTGACCCTGTCGGTTCGCCCTTCGCCTACGTCAACCACACCGCGCAGACCGACGACCTCGAGCCCCTGCTCGAGGTGCTACCGGACGGACTCGCGGTCGACGACATCGCGTTCGCGTTCTCGTACACCACCGAGTCGATCACCAAGGATTGGCTCGCCGTGCGCGAGGGCCTGTACGGCGAGGGCCCGCAGGCCCACTTCGCCGACGAGTTCCCGGCCCAGCTGCAGCGGCTGTTCCCGCTCAAGGACACCAGCCCCGGCAGCAAGTTCGAGGGCAAGAACCCCTTCGTGCTGCATCAAGAAGACTGGCGCGCCGTGCTCGGCGTGCTGTTGATGGCGTTCTTCGAGGGCGGTGACACCACCAGCCAGCAGTTCCAGGCCATCGTCGACGGCCACGACTACATCGACTTCCACGCCCAGGGCACCTACCTCTCGCCGCAGCTGTTCAATCGCTTCGACGACGATCTGAAGCGCCTGCCGCTCGACCTGCAGTCGTGGCCGACCGAGCTCGAGAAGACCGCTGCGACCGCGCGCGCCGAGGAGATCCCGTTCTGGCTGATCATGCCGCGCAAGGAGGTCTCGGTGCGGGGTCAGGGCAAGCAAGCGCCGGTGGTGCTGCTCGGCCACGGCTACACCAGCAACCGCGCCACCGAGCTGCTGGGCTTCGCTGGCTTCCTCGCGCAGTTCGGCGTGGCGGCGATCTCGACCGACAACGTCTCGCACGGCGTGCCCATCACCCCCGAGCAGGAGGACATGTTCCGCCCGCTGATGCGCGCCGCCGGGCTCGAGCCCGCGATCGATGCCGTGCTGTTCGCCCGCGGCGGCGACCAGGACGGCGACGGCTTCCATGACCAGGACCTCGACAAGGACGGCACCATCGACTCCGGCGCCGACTTCTGGACCGCCTACCTCTTCCACATGCGCGACATGGTGCGGCAGTCGGCGCTCGACTACATGCAGCTCATCCGCATCATCCGCAGCTGGGACGGCAAGCGGAAGTGGATGCTCGACCTCGACGGCGACGGCAAGGCCGAGGAGGTCGACGTCGACGGGGACGGCGTGACCGACCTCGCGGGCGACTTCGATGGCGACGGCGCGGTCGACATCGGCGCCGAGTCGCCGATCTACGTGATGGGCGGATCGCTCGGCGGCATCATGGCGACCACCCTCGGCGGCCTCGAGCCCGAGATCGACGCGGTGATCCCGATCGCGGGCGCCGGCCGCCTGATGGACGTCGGCAACCGCTCGCAGCAGGGCGGCGTGCCCGAGGCCGTGTTGATGCGCGTGATGGGGCCGCTGTTCCTCGCGACCACCGGCGACGACGGGCTCACCCGCGTGCACAGCCAGGTCACCGAGCTCAACCACCTCGCCGACATCCCGATCACCACGCTGTCGGGCCTGCTGCCCGGCGACACGATGATCGCGGAGAACCTCGACAACGGCGAGCACGGCTGCTCGTACCTGCTGCCCGAGGCGAGCGGTGGCACCGGCGTGACCGCGCGCGCGCGGGTGTCGTTGCCCTCCGATGTCGGCGATGCGGTCGCGCTGCGGTTCTATCGCGGCGACGTGCTGGTGCCCGGCGAGGAGTGCCAGCTGGTGCCCGACGTCGAGCCAATCTTCGAGATCACCGAGATGGACGCGCCGCTCGACGGCGACGGCAACCCCATGCGCTTCGAGGGCGACGTCATCCCGGCCGGCAAGGTGCGGGCCTTCGCCGAGGGCTTCGGCCTGCCGCGCAACCGGCCCAGCCTGCGTCGGCTCATGAGCCTCGCGCAGCTGGTGCTCGACCCGACCGATCCCGGCGTGCTCGCGCGGCACCTCGCGGCCGAGCCACTCACCTACCCCAACGGTGACCAGACAGGCGCGCGCTTCCTCATCGTCACCACCATCGGTGACATGAGCGTGCCCGCCAACGGCGGCATCACGGTCGGCCGAGCCGCGGGCCTGGTCGACTACCTCCGACCCGACCCGCGCTACGGCAAGCCGGTGAACCAAGTGCTCATCGACACGTACACCGCCGAGTCGGTCAACCGCCTGCAGCGCTACACCTACGCCAACGTGCCCAGCAACGCGAACATCGTCGACCTGCTGCACCTCGACGACAGCCGTGGCGTGCACTACGACGTCGAGAACTTCGCCGAAGGCGGCGACATCTGGGGCGGCAACATCCCGCGCCTCGATCCGCCGCTGCGCCTGGTGAGAGACCACGACACCCAGGGCAATCCTCTGGGTGGGCTGTCGGCGGCCGCGTTCCCCTACGCGATCCCGCAGGGCCAGCACGGCTTCCCGCTGCCCGGCGAGATGACCGACTGGGCCATCAAGATCTGTCGCGAGACCCTCGGCAGCCAGGCGCCGGAGTGTGCGGCCGATCAGATCGTCGGCAACACCTTCGACATCGGGTGGTTCATGTTCCACACCTTCGGCCGCTTCCTGCGTCGGCCCGAGCTGCACCCCTATGCGCTGGGCTGCGTGTCGAAGAACCCGTGCAACGAGATCCCGATGGTGCCGGAGCAGCGCGACCCGGCCTCGCTGCGCTGACCCGGGCGCGCACCGATGCGCGATCGATCTGCGCCCGAACGCGTGGCCCTGCCCGAGGGCCACCTGCGCGTGTTCGCCTACGGCTCGCTGATCTGGCGCCCCGGCTTCACGCCGCGCTCGCGCGCGCCCGCGGTCCTGCGCGGGTGGTCTCGCCGCTTCTGGCAGGCCTCGACCGACCACCGCGGCGTGCCGGGTGCGCCGGGCCGCGTGGTCACGCTCGTGCGCGGTGGCGGCGAAGCCTGCTGCCACGGCGTCGTGTTCGAGCTCGAACCTGCACACGCCGACGACGTGCTCGCGATGCTCGACGTGCGCGAGAGCGGTGGCTACGTCCGTGGGCGCGCGGCGCTCGAGCATCCTGGCGGCGAGGCCTTCGGCGAGGCGTGGGTGTGGATCGCCCATCCCGGCAACCCCAACTGGGCCGGGCCCAGCGCCGACGCGGCCTTGGTCGCGCAGATCCGCAGCGCCAACGGACCGAGCGGCGCCAACCTCGAGTACGTGCTCGAGCTCGCCGACGCGCTCGCAGCCGCGGGCATCGACGACGAGCACATCGCAGGGCTCGCGGCCTCGCTGCGTCGGACGGACGACTGAGACCGTGCGGCGGCTCGACGCGGCTGGACGTCCTCGGCGTCGGTCAGCGCCGCTGCACCCGGCACCACGCATCGTCGGTGGTGCCTCGGACGAACGAGCGCCCCGCGGGTGCGATGGCCCGCGGAGCGCCCGTCGTTCGGTTCATGACGCGGCGGTCACGACCCCCGCGCCGATGGTCTTGCCACCCTCGCGGATGACGAAGCGCATGCCCGGCTCGAACGCGGTCGGGCGCGCCAGATCGAAGCGCACCGTGGCGCGGTCACCCGGCTCGACCGTGCCGTCGGTGTCGAGCACCGCCGGCACGTCGCTGGCCCCGAAGTAGAACTGCGGGGCGTAGCCGCTGGCGAACGGCGTGTGCCGGCCGCCCTCGGCCGCGGTGAGCACGAAGATCTCCGCGACGCCGCGCCCGTGGGCCCGCAGGCTCCCGGGCGCGATGAGGACCTGCCCGCGCGCGACGTCGTCGCGATCGAGCCCCCGCAGGAGGATGCCGACGTTGAAGCCGGCGCTGGCCTCCGGGATGTCCTTGCGGAACGCCTGCGTGCCCGTGACGACGACGACCTTGCCGTCGTCGACCCGACCGGCGACCTCGACCTTGTCGCCGACCTTCACGCGACCACGCTCGACGCGGCCGGTGACGACGGTGCCACGACCAGGGATCGTGTGCACCGCCTCGATCGGCATCAGGAACGGACCCTCGAGGTCGCGGGGCGGCACCGCGATGTGCTGCTCCATGGCCTCGACCAGCGCGACGATGCCGTGCACCCACGGATCATCGAGCCGCCCCTCCTGCACCGCCTGCAGCGCCTGCAGGGCCGAGCCCCGCACGAACACCGCCGGATAGTCGAACTTCGCCAGCTGCTCGGCGACCTCCATCTCGACCATCTCGAGCAGCTCCGGATCGGCGATGTCCACCTTGTTGATGAACACCACGAGGTTGCGCACCCCGACCTGACGGGCGAGGAGCACGTGCTCGATGGTCTGCTTCTGCGGGCCCTGCGAGCCGTCGACGAGCAGGATCGCGCCGTCCATCTGCGACGCGCCGATGATCATGTTCTTGATGAAGTCGGCGTGACCCGGACAGTCGATGTGGGCGAAGTG
>WBZX01000376.1_pt2 | contig 16454 bp, 14 predicted proteins | sample 5204211 | NCBI WGS metagenome assembly WBZX01 (sample SAMN12344362, study PRJNA552823) | activated sludge metagenome | biome: Activated sludge suspended growth; feature: Nitrification reactor; material: Wastewater; isolation source: activated sludge from nitrification reactor of wastewater... | reverse complement strand
CAGACGAACCACAGGCGGTCGAAGCGGTAGGAATCGTAGAGACAACCCCCCACCCAGTAGAGCAGTCAAGCGATACAGTCAAGGCGGTCGAATACGACCCAATATACGACACTGACGACTGGCTCAAGCCATTCGTTGGAACGAAAGATGAGTAGGGTGTTATTGCCTGTGAATGGACGGGCAGTCGAATTGACGATTGCCCTACCATACGTTCAAGGATTGCGGTAAAGTTGAGCACATGATGGTGACTGCCCTAGTACAAGGACGTTAATTATGCCCCTTTGTCAAACTTCACGTCGTAGGCAGATACGATTCATAGCGATTGCTGTGCTTTTGCTTATCCCTTGTTTGATCGTCATCAAATCTTGGAACTCAACCACAATAACCCCAGACAAAGCAGATGCTTTGATTAGAGATTTAGCTAACCGACACGCAAGCGATAGCGAAGTCGTAGCTTGTCTCGGTGACACTAACAAGTTAAAAGGACAACCTTTTACTGCTTCGGGTTTTAGTAACGTGGATTATGTCCGTAAGTGGAAATTTCACCATGAATCACTCGAACTGTATAGCGACTTAGAGACTACTGGCTTCTTTGATCTTCAAGGAAAATGCATCACCTTTATTATTGCAATGGAACGATTGGAAGGCAAACGACTTTGGCTGTTTCGCTGGCAACGACTATTGAAACATCTTGGGATGTGATCAACAACTAATGATTTCACTAGCGTTTCACCGTTCTACGGACGGTCTGCAAAACAGGCGGATGCACCGTAAACGGGGTGGTGTCACCGATACACGGACGGCAGGTATTTAACGGTCGGGTGTCGTTATGGGTGCTGTTAAGGTGTCGTTATTCCGATATAACGTTAATAACGGCATATCGCAGTGGCGTGCCGTTAAACGAATAAACGCCCTATAATCAGGGCGTTTAAGCGAAGAACGTTGAAGCGATATAAATGCCGAAGACAGGATTTGAACCTGCAAGCGGTTTCCCGCACTAGCACCTCAAGCTAGCGTGTCTGCCAGTTTCACCACTTCGGCGTGGGGTAAGTAGCTGGGCTACTCGCCTTCTCTTTCCATCATAAACGACAGCGAACGGAAGGCAAGGGTTCACTCGACTTTGCCGATGTCCAGTTATATCAACAGCCCGCCTCACATTCAGAATCGCTACCAACTTCCTTGCTTGACATGGGCTTTCATATCATGACAATGGTAGGTCATCCGATTGTCCATTAGCTGTTTTCGCGAAAGGCTCATCCATGCTCGATGCGCACCTCAACCTGGCTCTGTTTGCCCAGAACAATCTTGATACTTCCAAGATTATCGGCTGGGTGGGCTTAGCAGTCGTTGCCATCATTGCTCTCGTCTTCATCCTGCTCTTCTTCAAGTTCTTCAACTTGTGGATTCAGGCCTGGCTGACGGGTGCCAACATCAGCATTCCCACCCTCGTGGGTATGATGCTTCGCAAAGTGAACTACGGGATGATCGTGCAGCAGAAGATTGCCCTCACCCAGGCTGGTGTACGTGTCGAAAATCGTGATCTCGAATCACACTACCTCGCACGAGGCAATGTGCCCAAGACTGCTGCTGCGGTGATTGCAGCTTACAAGGCTGGTATCATGCTCCCCTGGAAGGATGCTGCTGCTATCGATCTCGCGGGCCGCGATGTTTACGATGCGGTGCGAACCAGTGTGAATCCCAAGGTTATCGATTGTCCCGATCCAACCAAGGGCGCTCGCACACTGGATGCGGTGGCCAAGAATGGTATTCAGCTGAAGGTCAAGGCCCGTGTGACGGTGCAGACCAAGCTCGAACGACTGGTCGGTGGTGCTACCGAAGAAACCATTATCGCTCGCGTTGGTCAGGGTATCGTCTCTGCCATCGGTTCTGCTGACGATCACAAGGCTGTTCTTGCTAACCCGAGCATTATCTCCCGTGAAGTGCTGGATAAGGGTCTTGATGCAGCGACGGCGTTCCACATCGTTTCCATTGATATTGCAGACGTGGAAGTAGGCGAGAACGTGGGTGCGAATCTGCAAGCTGCCCAGGCCCAGGCTGATTTGAAGGTCGCTCAGGCGAAGGCTGAAGAGCGACGAGCTTCCGCTGTGGCCAGCGAGCAGGAAATGCGTGCTCGCGTGGAAGAGAACCGGGCTAAGGTTGTCGAAGCAGAATCGCAGGTTCCACAAGCCATTGCCTCTGCTATCCGCGAAGGCAAGATGGGTGTGATGGACTTCTACAACATGCGCAATCTGATTAGCGACACCGAAATGCGTTCTTCCATCGCAGGCACCGGCACCGGTGGTACGCAACAGCGTAGCAACGGGTAATCAACTTACCAGCCCGACGTGCTAGCGAGGGTGGACCACGCGAAACCTTTACGTGGTTCACATCGGCTAGTGAAGCAGTCTGGTTTTATTAACATCGCTTGTGATTGATTCAGAGATTTGGCGAGGTCCACCCTCGCTCGCGCGTCGGGCTGGTATCGGAGCAAGTACATGGCCAAGGCACGACCTACCACTTCCGAGATTGATCGCTTCCTCGAAGAGGTCAATCGTCGCAAGCAGCAACAGCAGGCGAAGCAAAGCAGCGTTGCTCCTCCACCGGTTCAGCAGGCACCTGCCAAGCCGAGGCCTGTGGCGCCACCGGTTCCGCAGGTGAGCAGTACCAGGGTGCAGCAGAAGCAGGTCATTGTTGCAGACAATCTGGTTCGCACTTCACCTGAAGTGATCTCTGATTCGGTACGTGATTATTTCAAGCAGGCGCAAGCTTCAATACCAGCAACTGTCGTTCCACCCACCTTGTCACGTTCTCTGGAATCCTCTGCAGTCCAGCAGGCAAAGTCGCTGCTGAGATCTAGAGAAGGGCTGCGATCAGTCTTTGTTTTGAACGAAATACTGAGTCCGCCCCTTAGCCTGCGTCGGCGGCAGCGATAGTATCAAGCAGCATACCTGCTTCGCAGAATCCTGACATGATGCTCCAAATGCCCTGCAACAATGTAGGCCAGGGCATTCACGGTGAAGGGATAGTCGCTGGCGATTCCCCGCTTGGACCAATCTGGCTCGTTCAAGCTGTTAAAGAAGGTAATGGTCGATTCGCGTATCGTACTGAACTCCTCCACGTGGCTGGCCCACGAACGCAGATCAGGTTGAGCACCCGCTACAGCTATGTTCTGGTCGAAGCCGGGCAGTGGTGAATCGAAACCGCGGGCAAACCATAGGGCACGGGACACAAACAGTCTTTCGCCATCGTTAATGTGATTGAGCACTTGCCTGCCGGTCCATTGTTCCGGGTTCTTGCGTTCCAGCGACTGTGATTCAGTAACACCCTCGAAGAACTTCATGACATCAGCTAACTGCGAAGTGAGAATCTGGCGGATATCCCCTTCGCCGACTTTGTCGATGTAGGTAAAGTAGTACTCTGCAGCATCAGAACGGGTGGGCCGGGAGAGAGAGGACATCAGATTCTCCATGATTGCAGGACACTTGGTGATTGTATCAGGATGACAGCTCGCATGTCGAATGACGAATCGCGGTGCCTCTGAGCGAAGCTGTCTGTAAGAATTTCAATACCTCCTCCTCCTCGCCTGCGGTAGAATGCAAACAGCAGACTACGGAAACACGCATGACTCGTTGGGACTATCCATATCGCTGGGGCGGGCCGGTTCTGGCCTGGGAGTTAGCGAGAGGTTCGAAGCGGCGGGAAGCAACCTATCTAGGCTTCGCCTTCCTGGCATTGTGTCTGATTCACTTTACTCTGTCTGCTCAGAATCTGGATCGGCAGCTCGAAGCACATATAGCCGCCAAGCAGATACAGACCAGCAGCTTCTCTCCTGGTGAAAACTACAAATGGCGTGAACGTGTCGAGTTCATGAATCAGGGAAGGGTTGACTTTGCCGCCCGCTATCTGGGACGTTTCTTTCCCTTGCAACTCTTTGTTCTGCTTTTGATTACTCCAGCTCTCTCAGCAGGTGCACTCGGACAGGAGAAGGAAAAGGACACGCTCACCGCTCTCTTCGGTACAGAACTGCACGATTACGAAATTGTTCGTGGCAAGATTCTGGGACGCTACCTCCAGCTTTGTCGGTTCATCATGGTCAGCATGCCTTTTGTCTTTGCAGTGTCAGGATTGGGGCGAGTGCATCTGTGGGATGTTTGCGTTTGCTATCTGCACGCATTCGTCATTGTCTTCGCCATGACGGCCATCTGCATCTTCGGGGCCGTCATCACTCGGCGCACTCGTGATGCCATCATGGCTTGCTATTCGATCATCATCATTATTACGCTCATCAGTTTGACGATCCTGGGTGATAGTCCCATTCCACTGTGGCTGAACCCGGTGGAAATGGTGGTACGACTCTCCGCTGCTCCGTTCACCAGTGTTTCGCTGCCAACATTGGGCACCCATGTGTTTATCTTCTGGTTTCTCGGCTACTTCTTCGTCAAGCTATCGTGTTGGGCCATTCGGCCTGCTTGCCTGAAGCAGTTGGAAGACCGTTCGTCCAGATGGCGCTGGGGCATTCGCTCTAACGTAGGTGAGAACCCTATCCGCTGGCGAGAGCGACAGATCCTGGGAATCGCCCCACTACCTGCGCTGCGTACTATTCCCACTTGGCTCGGTGCGGTAGGCTGCCTGGTCTTTTCGATTGCCATGATCGGTGGCATCATCAACAACAACACCCAAGGCCGTCTGGTTCAACACTTCTTCAAGGCCGAGTGGGATTACTTCTTTGGCATCTTTCAGCGATTGTCGCCAACTATGGTAGCTAACGAAACCATCCTGATGGGAGTCATACTCATTTTCTTCACCGGTATCACCATTCTCATTCGTTGTGCAGGGGCCATCAGCGAACAACAACGGATGAAGACTTGGGATGGTGTGCTTATGACTGCCATCCCGGTGCAGGAAATTGCATCGCAGAAAATGTGGGGTATCATGCAGGCCAGTACGCTGTTTATTGTCTGCTACAGCTTGCCCCTCTTTGCCTTTGCCAGCCTGGGGGGCTGGGATGGACTGACCCCTGCGTTCATCTGCATTGGTATCACCTGGGTGGTGGTTTTTATTGCTGGTAACGTCGGGATGAGCATGTCGCTCGGAAGTATCCAGTATCAGCAGAATCATGAAAAATTATCTTACTTGAGAAACGAACTGAGTAAGAGACCCTTCGTGCAAGAGGTTTCATAGAACTAGTGGAGTAGTTATTTGTTGATGGTTGTTGGTTGTTAGAACAGAACACATGGCCCTCAAGTCATCTACTGATCTACCCAACAAAACAAACAACATCTACTGCTTACCAACAACCAGAAACCAACAACCAACAACTTCCGAATGACTTCCCTTTTCGAACTACACCAGGTAACCAAGACCTACGGTCGCATCAAGGCGTTGTCCGATTTGAGCGTGACGGCACCCATGGGTGCCATCGGTTTGCTGGGTCCCAATGGTGCTGGCAAGACGACACTCATTCGTACCCTCTTGGGTTTGATTTCCATCAATGCTGGTACGGGAAGCGTGCTGGGGCACGATATCAAGCGTGAAGCCCTTACTATTCGTCAGAAAGTAGGGTTTGTGCCTGAAGATGAATGCTTGTTCCCCAGTACAGCAGGTATTGAGTTCGTGGCGTACGCAGGTGAACTGGGTGGCATGGCCAGCAGTGATGCCATGCAGCGGGCACACGAAGTGCTCGATTATGTTGGTCTGAGTGAACAGCGTTACCGCCCGACGGATAGTTACTCCACTGGTATGAAGCAACGGCTCAAACTGGCTGCTGCACTCGTTCACGACCCGAAACTGTTGATCATGGACGAACCCACCAACGGTATGGACCCACCAGGCCGCGAAGAACTCATCGCCCTCTGTCAGGATTTGTGCAAGAACAAAGGTGTCAGTTTGCTCTACAGCAGTCACCTGCTTCCTGATGTGGAGGCAGTGTGCGATTACATCGTTGTCATGGCTCAGGGTAAGGTCATTACCCAGGGCAAACTGATAGATCTCAAGAAAGTAGAGCAGCAAGCGTACGAAGTGCGGGTGAAACTCGAGCAGCCTCGCTTTTCACAAAGGCTTACGGAATGGGGCTGCACGGTAAAAACCATAGACGATTCACTGCTCGTCACTCTCCCGGAAGGACGCAACGAAGGCATGCTCTGGGAACTTGCTGCAGCGGAAGAATTCCAGATCAGGCACCTGCGGCCTCGGCGTAGTACGCTCGAAGACGTGTTCCTCACAGCCATCAACCAGTAGCCCAGGATAGAGAAAGGTTCACGATGCCGATCTTCGAGCAAGGCTACCAGCATTGGAATGGCAAACTGGCCAGCCAGGCCTGGCGCTGGTGGGCGATTACCCGGCATGGCGTGCTGATGCAGTTTCGCAGCAAGCTGACGAGGGCCGTACTGGCGATTTGCGTGGGGCCAGCGTTTGCGATCGCAGGCTTTATGATCCTCTGGAGTTTGTTTGAACAAGGTAACACCTACATCAAACCCCTCATGGGGATGTTCCTGCCCAAGGAACTGCTTGATGTACCTCACGAATATCGTCTAGCCATATGGACACTGGCGTATCACTTCTTCTTCTATGTGCAGTACTTCCTGTTGATGTTGATCGTGCTGCTGGTGGGGCCGCAACTCATCAGTAAAGATTTACGGTTCAATGCACTGCCCCTCTATCTTTCTCGGCCGATTCGACGCTGGGAATACTTTCTGGGCAAGCTTGGCGTTATTGGTTTCTTCGTGATGCTGGTCACTGCTGGACCAGCCGTGCTTGCCTGGATCTTAGGTGTGCTCTTCAGTTTGAAGCTATCGATTGTCGTCGAAGTGTTTCCGTTACTGTGGGGCAGCATTCTGGTGAGCCTGATCATTGCCCTGTCATATGGGCTGTTGATCCTGGCGCTCTCGTCTCTTTCACGAAACTCTCGTTACGTGTCGATGATGTGGTTTGGATTCTGGATGCTCAGCAAGTTTCTCTTCCTGTTGCTCTTCATCTCAAGCGGCTATCAGGAGTGGGCGAACCTGGCTAGCTTCACCAAGAACGTGCAGCGGATTCAGGAACATGTCATGGACACCGAAGGTGCTTGGCAGAAGATCGATCAAGGCTACAAGATTGCCCAGGATGCCATCAAGAAGGCTGGAGCTGGCAAGATTGATGGGTTTCTCCCTGGCCAGAGCAATCGGCGACGTGGTCCGATGTCTCCTGAACGAATTGAAGAGGCAGACGGCCGCATCGGTCTCACTGTGTTTTCCGATGGAAACAACAAGTTTGTCCGCTCCAGCGAAATCCGTTCCCTCTATCCCTGGTGGTGGTCTGCCTTAACTCTTTTAGGTCTGGGAGTGCTATCCCTGTGCATTCTGCTTTACCGAGTGAAGTCGCTGGATCGACTACGCTGATTCATTTCGACAATGTGTCGAAGTGGTATGGCAACGTCATCGGCATCAACAACGTCACGCTGGACATTGGTCCTGGCGTCACGGGGTTGCTCGGCCCCAACGGCGCGGGTAAGTCGACATTCCTGCAACTCGTCACTGGTCAACTGAAGCCGAGCAAGGGCAAAGTCACGGTGCTGGGGGAGATTCCGTGGAACAACCCCTGGCTGACCCGTTACATCGGCCTGTGCCCCGAGCAGGATGCCTTCTACGAATGGATGACCGGCTGGCAGTTTGTGTATGCCTTCGCCAAGCTGCGAGGGTTTTCCGGCAGCGCTGCCCGTGATGTGGCCCAGCATGCCATTGAAAGAGTGTCGATGCAGGATGCCCAGCACCGGGCCATCGGTGGCTACTCCCGAGGCATGAGGCAACGCATCAAAGTGGCTCAGGCCCTGGTGCATGAACCCAAGATTCTCTTTCTTGATGAACCATTTACCGGCACCGATCCAGTAGCTCGTCGCCAGTTGATGGACATCATCCTGAAACTGGCTGGCGAAGGGAAGAGCATCGTTCTTTCGAGTCACGTACTGCATGAAGTGCAGGGGCTTACCCATCAGATCGTGCTCATCCACCTGGGCCGACTGGTAGCTGAAGGCAATCTGCGTGACATTCGCGAACTCATCGACGATCATCCACACCGCATCGTCCTGGTGAGCGAGCAAGTGCGTGAACTGGCTTCGCAGCTGGCAAGACATACCGATGTGCAGGGCCTCACCGTACAGGACAAGAACAATCAGCTTATTGCAGAGACGAAGAAGCCTGACCTCTTCTACTCTCGCTTGCCTGCGCTGCTGAAAGAGAAGTCGATCCACGTGAACGAAGTCTACTCGGAGGATGATAACCTCGAAGCAGTGTTCAAGTACCTGACGAACTGATTGTCACTTCAGCTTCGCTGCCTCACTTCCCGGAGTGAGAATGGTGCAGGTGATCGGTTGAGGCTTCTTACTGGTGCTGATTTTGATCAGTAGCTTGTTAATGCCTTTGTTGAGATCGATTGTGATGGAATGCTTGGTGCCTTCGAGGGGTGGCCCGAAGGTGCTTTGGAAAACGTGCTTGCCGTTAAAGTTGACGTGGAAGGCTTCGGTGGTGCCTAGTTTGATTTCGCCAATTCCTGCCTGTGGGACATCAATCTCAGCGTAGAGGTAGGTGAGGCCGGTAACTGCTTCATCGCCTTGAATAGCAACGAGATCAAGTTGGTTCTGGGCGTTGGTAGCAATGGTTCGCCATTCGATGTTGCCTCGCTTTCCCTGGTAGTTGGCTTTCAGGTCTATCCCCGCTTCCGGAGCGAGGGCTTTCTTGAGAGTGCTGGCGTTTTCGTCGCTGGGGAAGGGGCCAAGCACTTTCCAGCTATCGATGGAAAGGGCAGGGGTCTTCAGCGTGGTGAGGTAGGCGACGACATCGATCAATTCTTCTTCAGTCAGGTAGCTGGCCAGGTTGTCAGGCATGATCGACTTGGCTGATTTGCTTCGCTGTTCGATCTCACGCATCGCCAGCTTGGTGTCTTTGCCGTTGGCATCGCGAAGGACGACATAGTCAGTGGTTTCTTCGACGACGAGGCCGGTCATCACCACGCCGTTCTTGGTTTCGATGGTGTACTGCACATACTGGTCAGCGATGGCTTTATCGGGGGTGAGGATGGAATCGAAGAGATTCTCCTTCGAGCCCTTGATGCCAATCATGCTGAGGTCGGGACCAATCTTGCCACCATCGCCCTGGATGCTGTGGCACTTGGTGCAGGCGAGGTCTTTGTGGTTGCTGACCAGCAATCTGCCTCGGTCGGCGCTGCCAATCTGCTTCGCCAGTTCATTGGAACTGGGAAGCTTGGCGACATCCATCTTCGCTTTCACGGGAAAGGCAATCAGTGCCTTGTTCCGAAGATCCTGATGCGGGCTGCTGCGAAGCAATCGACCTGTTTCAGCCACGAGATCAGCAGGCAGTTCATTCTTCGACTTGGCAGTGAGAAGCCAAGTGGTGCCTAGGCGAGAACTGGCCAGACTTTGCAGCGATTGCAGCCGCTCAAAGTCAGCTGACTTGGAGTTCAGCAGCATCTCCTGCAGGATTGTCATGGCATTGTCACTACTGGTGATAGTGCCCAGTGCCATGATGACTTGCTGGCGGATTTCGGGCGGTTCGCTGGGGTTGAGAAGCTTCTTGAGGGCCGTGACCGACTGTTCGTTCTTGAGTTTGCCCAGCCCCTGGATGGCTGCGTTACGGACATTCGTGCTGATGTTGCCGTTGTTGTAGGCAAAATTCTCAAGCATGCCCTGGAAGTCTTTGCGTTCGCAGGCAGTGACGAGTTCGATGACAGCAGGCAGCAACTCGCGATCGCTCTGCAACCCTTCGATGGCTTTGCGAACGAGATCGGATTTCTTCAGAGTGTTCCATTTGCCATGGATGTGGATGAGGATGGTCTTCAGTGCTGCGGTACGCACCGTGCGATTGACGTTGCTACCACTGACCAGTTTGAGCAGCGATTCGCCCCCATCGGTGCCAGAGGAAGCAGCCATTGCTCCGAGGGCGAGTTCGGTTTGCAGTGGTGACAGCTTTTCATTCGCGAGCTTCTGCCCCAGCTTGGCTACGACCCGAGGCGGCTGCAACTCCCACACCAGCCAGGCAGTCTTGTCGTTCCAGTCGGGGAAGTGTTTCTCGAAGTCATCAAGGATGGCGGCACGACGCTGGGGATCGGTGCCGAGAGCGATGTTGAGGGCGGAGAGGTAAGTGCGATCTTGGCCATCGTAAGCAGTTGCAAGCTTGTAGAAACACTCCTTGATATCCTCAACCTTGCAGTAGCGCATCGCCACCAGGAAAACTCGATTGATGACAGAACTGTCGTTCTCGAAACCCCGTTCCAACTCTTCAGTTGTATTTCCCAATTTCTTGAGAACTGTACTCATCTGATCGGTGTAGCTCATCATCAGTTGAGACCAAAAAGTTACTTCAAAACAGATGCCTCGATAGTGTGCATCGGCATACTGCTTATCTCGCCGAAATGCCCAAATGCAGTCTAAAACACTAGCCTGTGGGTAGATTTCTGCGAACTTTTTGTGTTGACAGATGGCCCACATATCACGAGCCATCTTGATGGGTTCTGCTCCTCTGACAGGTAGAGCCATGTGATTGTCGCTATGCCAAACCCACTTTATCCACTTTTTGATGTTCAAGTCTTTCAAAGTATTCATGGCTGTTTGCCTGGCAGCAAGGCATGGTGAATGGAGAGAATCGAGAACTGACTCGCCATCTAGGTTCATAGGTTTGACCACATACTTTGAAATTTCCTTCGTCGTCAACCGATAAATCCTCCCCCTTGTCGTATCTCCCATGCCATGCCCACCGACGCCGGGGTCGTACCAATCGGCGATCATGATGGAGCCATCGGGGGCGACGCAGACATCACTGGGGCGGAACCAGTTGTCGGTGCTGGTGACCAGATTCACTTTTTCGAGTTCGTAGCCTGCACCTTTGGGGCGTACGCCGAAGAGACGTACCTCACGGGGGCCGGCATCGGTGTGGAGGAGGTAGCCTTCGTAGGGGTTGGTTGCGGACTTATCCCCCTCACCCCCGGCCCCTCTCCCGCCAGGGGAGAGGGGAGCAAGCTTGGGACTCTCACCGGTCTTGCTGTTAGCTGTGGGCTGTGAGCTGTCTGCTAACAGCTTTCTGAAAGCTCCATGCAATAGCTTCCCCTCGTACCAACACATCCCCGTCGGTGAACCGAAACCTGTTCGCAGAGTCTTGTGAACCACCCCTGGTTGGTCTTCGTGCCAGTGATGGTCGCCGCGGTTTCGGGGCCAGTAGCCGTAATTGCCGCCGTACATGACGTGGCAGATTCTGGTCTGCTGGTTGCCATCGTCGTCGTTGTCGGAGGTGAACATGGTACCGAAACTGTTGACGGCTGGTTCGTACTGGTTGCGGAAGTTGTGGGCGAGGAGTTCGAGGTTGGTGCCATCGGTGTTGCATCGCCACATCGTACCTGCCTGGCAATCAGTACGGTTGGTGCTCCAGACTTTCTCGCCTGGCTTCGGTTCCTTGTTCTTACCGTTGGCGGAGAAGAGGTTCTTCACTCCCTGATCGCCCACGCTGAAGTAGAGCTTGCCATCGGGGCCGAAATGGATGCCATGAATGCCGTGATCATGATCGATGCCATTGAAGCCGGTGAGAAGGATTTCGGGCGGGCCGTCGGCTTTGCCATCGCCATCCTTGTCTTCAAAGAGGTAGAGGTGAGGCGAATGGCAGACATAGACCTTATACCCAGGGCCGCTGGCGTTCTTCGCGACAGCGATGCCGAGCGGGGCGAGGAGATCGGGGGATTGGTAGAAGGTGGTAGCTTTGTCGGCTTTGCCATCGCCATCGGTGTCTTCGAGGATAACGATGCGGTCGCCTTCGGGGCGAATGTTCTTCGTGCGTTTGAGGAGCTTCCAGCGGTAGTTGACCGATTCGCAAACCCATACCCGGCCCCTTTCATCAACATCCATACTGGTGGGGTTGGTGAACATCGGCTCGCTGGCGAAGAGTTGCAACTGCATGCCCGCAGGCACCTGGAAGGTACTGAGAGCTTTATCCGGAGGGACCTGGGCGTGGAGTGTTTGAATGCAGGTGAAGAGGATTAGCAGCAAAACAGCGTATCGGACCATGATTCATACATCCGCATCAGGAGAGTTACAGCTTGGTAAGGTAACCGATGATCAACAAAAAAGCGAGCATCTCGTGAGAGATGCTCGCTAGTATGTTTCGCGAAGCAGAGTCCCAGTTAGGGAGCCTTGGATTTCAGCTCAGCGCCGCTGCCACCGCCGACACCAGGCATGTTACCGCCTTCTACGAGGCCAGCGGTTGGTACTCTCGTGTCCTTTGGTGGAACGACTGGCTTATCTGCACAGCCACCGATCAAGACTAAAGTCAGTAGCAAGAGGGAATACGTGCGAATCAACAGAAGCTCCTGTGAAATGAATCAAGAGAATGTGGAAGGCAAGAGCTGCCTTCCACGAGAAAGAAGTTAGTCGTAAATGGAGCTGAGGTCCTGGGTATACCCATCACGACGGCCAGCCATCTGCTGGAACAGGCCCCAATCGCTCGTCAACATCGCCGCAGTCGGTGGGTTGAAGAGTGCAGGAATCTGCCAGGTGTTGCCGAAACGAATGGTACGTACCGAAGCATCGCCCATGACAAACTGGGCACCCGCAGCATGGCGAGAGCTGAAGTTCAGATAGTGAGCGCCACCATTAGCACCGGTAGAGAAGATGGTGTTACCATCAAGCTGAGAGCGACCAACACCATAGATGCTGGTGACCACAGCGACATCATGCCAGGGTTGAACATAATCGCGTGTAGGAATGACGTGATCACCCAACGATTCGCCAGCCATGATGGTATTGCTGGTACCATCTTGCACGGTCAATTGACCGAGGCTGAGCTTGGTTCGGTTACCCATCACACCTTCCCAGATTGCCCAGAAAGTACTGTCACCACGACCGGTGCCGCAGGATCCAAAATAATTGGTAGTCCCAGTTCCAAGCATGGAAGCTGTTGCGAAGAAGGCACCACCGCTGAAAGCCGTACCGCCAGTGTGGTAGGTGTAGCGACGGGTGAGATATCCCGAAGCAGGGGTGGTAGCGAGGAGATCATCAGAAGGACACACCAGCGTCTTGATGATGGTGCGAATCACTACAAGATTGGTGGTTGGATTGTCAAATCGTCGGCCATATTGATCGACGTTGAAATCACCAACAAGCTGCTTGTAGACATTATCAGCTTCAATGTAGGGCAGCAAATAGGTCAACCAACCCCAGCGTTGAGGGTTGGTAGCAGCCAGACCGGGCCACGCAATGTTGTTTGGTATGGGTCCAAGATAACCAGGAGGGAGAACACCATAGTCATTATGGTAATTGTGGGCGGCGATCGCCAACTGTCGCAAGTTGCTGGCACACAGCATCTTGTTAGCTGCCTCGCGAACTTTCTGGATGGCAGGCAGCAAGAGTGCCATCAAGAGCGCGATGATCGCAATCACCACGAGCAGCTCAATCAGGGTAAACCCTGATCGTCGCTTGCATTTCAGCAAACGGGGGTGAAACATGACTCCTCCACAAAAGGGATAATGAAGAAAACCGAATGAAAAGATCGTAAAGTATTCTTCACTTATTGACAATGACAAAATTCTTTAGATTCATGTTCCATTCATAAAGTCTGCGTCCCCGTCTTCATGATTTCCCTTAATCGGATTTACGGAATCACCACCGCCTATAATAACAAGGTTTTGTTCCTTTATGCCATCTTCATGGATAAGCCTGACAGACAGTTTGCTGCCAAGGTTGCATTGCCTTTTGATCAGACCCCTCGATTCCCTGGCAAATGCCTGGGCTGTGCTAAAACACAGCCACCATTGAAATGGTCGCCTGCTCGAGGGCATTCGCCTTTCTCCGGCAAAGCTCAGTATTTTGACAATCACAACATGTTGCCTCTCATCGAAATACCAGTTTGTGAAGAATGCATGCAGGACATGCCAGGACGCACTCATGAGTTTTCGAGTGTCCTGGCTTCTTATTTTGCGCCGCTACTGTTCGTTGCAGCGACGTTCTTCTTCTACTCCGTGCAGTTGCATGCCGTTGCTGTGCTTACAGGAGCAGCGGCGTTGGTATGGATCCTCTTTGCCACCCAGGCTGTCTGGATCGTGAGTCAGTCGACTTTGTTTGATCTGAAGGTCGGCAAACACGAAAGCCTCATCTACTACTTCCGAGATGAGGCTTACGGGAAAGAATTTGCAGAGCTGAACCAATAGCGGTTTACTTATCGCTCTTAGGTTCCTGACGAACCAGCATGTATTGCTTGCTGTTGCCTTTGCTGAAGTGGACCAGCATGGAAGTTTCGCTGGTGGTCAGGTTGGCGATGCCTGCTTCGTAAACAGGGAGTTTGTTGTCGCCTACAGTCCAGGCGGCCCGTTCGGATTTGGTACCAACACTGCCGTAGATGGGTTGTACATCATTGGTAATCGTGTTCACCGCAGTACCACGGATGATGCCGTTCTTATCAATGGCTAATTGGAAGACGGTATCTGAGACCTGTTCATTGCCTGCCACAACCGAGAAGACGCCGAGCGATTTCCAGGTGTCGTCTTTACTGACCTTGGCATTGCGACCAGCTTCGGCAATAAGCGATGCATGGTGGGCGTACTCTTCCTGTGTACCCAGGTTTTCACCATTGAAGAAGACCTGATCACCCTGGAAGACAACGGAGGTGCCGTAGTCGTAGTAAGTCATCGTGTCGGGGAAGGTGGTGAAGGCGGAGAGCGCAGCCCAGTTCATGTAGCTCCAGGGGGTTCCGATTCCCCAGGCAGCAGGATACCAGGCGCGTGGGTAGCGTCGGTACCAGTCGGCGTTGAAGGCATTGTGGTAGCCGAAGCCATTTCTGATTCCAAGTGCTTGGCCCGCCATGTCTGCATTCGTGCGGTGATAGGTGCCAACGCCACCAGTCCAGGCGTTGCCTGGTGAGCCAACTCGTCCTTCCCAGTTCGAACCAGTAGCACCTCGAGCGAAGCCAGTACCTGCCTGCTGATAGCCAAGGGCAGCACCAGTACCAGCCTGTCCGAGACCGGGACCATAACCCATGCCGGATCGGTCGCCATAGCCGGTACGGCCAGTGCCACCCCAGCCTGTATTTGGCCCACTACCCCAACCGGTGTACCCACGGTTGCCCATGGAAGCGAATGAGCCCATGGGGGCCATGGCATTACCTAGGCCGCCAGCGAATCCGCCACCCATGCCACCGTAGCCAGTGCCCCAGCCGCCACCGTACCCGGTACGCATGGTTCCACCGTAGCCTGTGCCGAAGCTGCGTTGTCCGCCACTGAATCCACCTCGGCCGCCTCGTTGGGCAAGGAGATCGGGAGTGATGCTGACGACGAGAGTAAGAATCGCAAGCGAGAGATATATGCGTTTCATGGTGAAATCCTTGATGTGCTATGTGTGTGTGGTAGTTACTTCTTCACGCGGGTGACTTTGATGGGGGGCAGATCAGCAATCTGTTCGTTGCCCATCCGCAGTTGCACGGGCTGCCAGGTCATGGTGTCGCCGTTGACGTGGAGCAGAATGTTTTTGGCAGAGACGGGGGCACCATCGGGGGCCTCACCGGCAGTTTCAAAGATCCAGGCGTTCTCGTCACGATGGCAGGTGCCTTGAGCGAAGATGCCATTCGATTCAAAGATCCAGATGCGAAGGGCACCTGTCTTGGGATCGAGGCCAATCACCTGCATGGCAGTGATGGTGCGATCTTTTTGACGGGTAACAATGTGTCCTCGGATGAAGGCTTTGTTGCCTACCCATTCGTAGGTGTTTTCGATGGAGAGGTCCGCCCGCTTGGCCTGCCAGCTGCCGATGAGCCATTCGAGATCGCGTAGCGGGGCTTGTTCACTGGTAGATTCGCTCAATGTGGCAATGAGCCATTTACCATCTTCGCGAACGAACATCAGGCTGTAGCGTTTTGTTGTCCAGGCATGCTGGTGTTGTGAAGTACGAAGCTGACCTACTTCGACAGCGGTATCGCGGGAGAGGAAGCGGAGGGATTCGGGTTCGACAGTTATCTTCTGTTTGTTCTTTTTCTCGAACTGTTGTTTGAGTGCTTCTTCAATGGCTTTTCTTCCAATGATGGGTGGGCCATCTTCAGCTTGGAGTTCAGCGCCTTCGGTGACGAGGGCTGCGATGGCGGAAGCATCGCCCGCTTCAAAAGCAGCGGTCAGCGCTTTGACAGTGGCTTTGATACTTTCACGATCCGCAGGACGATCGTCCTGGGCTTTGGCTACGGCTGCTGGTTTGCTGGTAGTAACTTGAGCCGAAACCTGGGGGAGGGGAAGTAATAGAACCAACAATCCACCCGCAACCCACTTACTGAGTACCATGTTGCTAACTCCTGATGCTGATAAGAATTATTTTGTTCCGTACCACAGGAAAGGCAAAGAGATTCTGAAAGATGCTCACGTAAGCCGGAGCTTGACAGGTTAGGCGGTATCAGGTATCTGCCCGGCTATGGCTATCATTACGCCTGAGTTTCTGACGGATATCC
>WBZX01001230.1_pt2 | contig 16487 bp, 13 predicted proteins | sample 5204211 | NCBI WGS metagenome assembly WBZX01 (sample SAMN12344362, study PRJNA552823) | activated sludge metagenome | biome: Activated sludge suspended growth; feature: Nitrification reactor; material: Wastewater; isolation source: activated sludge from nitrification reactor of wastewater... | reverse complement strand
AGGGCCACATCACCAGGGTTTGCGCGCGGGCATGACGACCAACGGCACCGCGGTGTTGCTGCGCGCCGGTGTGCGCTGCGCCTTCGACGATGCCCCCGGGCGGACGATCCCGGGCGTCGCGATCCTCGTGCATGCGCGCGACGACACGCCGGCGCAGCTGTTGCCCCCCGATACCCCCTCGCCGCGTACGCGTGCGCTGATCGAGCACGCGCACCGCTTCGTGCGCGGCCGCGTGCACGAGCTGGTCGCGCACGCGTGCGCCCACGCGACCACGGCGGCGCAGGTCGAACGCTGCACGTTCCTGCGATCGGAGCTCGCCGCCCTCACGGCCGCCGACGTTGGGCTCCACCGCGAGGGTGGCCCAGCCGGCGCGCTGCGCTGGAACGAGCACCCGTTGTTGGCGTGTGTGATCGGGCACCGGCATGACGGTGGTGCGCTCACCCTCGCGTCCGCGCTCGAGTGGGCACGCTCCGCCGCTGCCTTGGCGCCCGAGCTGGCGCGGGCATGCGTGCCCTCGGCCCTGGGTCAGTCGGTCTGGTCGCAGCTGTTCGGGGCGCTGCCCTTCGCGCCGCCCGTGGACGCCCCGGCCCCGACCGGCGCGCCGCCGCGCGGGCTCGATGCGGCGCGCCCGGTTGTCGCCGCGTCCGCACCGACGCCCCCGGTGCGCGAGGTCGCCACCTTCCGCGTCGACCTCACCGACGCCGACCTGCTCGGCCACCTCGACGTCGTGCTCGAAGGCGACAGCGCGGGCGTGACCATCAGCATCGATGGCGTGTCGCTGATCACGACCGTGCTGCCATCACCGTTCGCCGCGCTACGCGGCGAGCTCGCGCTGCGCGAGCGCGACGACGCGAACCCCGAGGCGCTGCAGCGATTGTTGCTGCAGTGCGGCTGGCGCAGCTGCAGGCTCGCGGCGCAGGCCATGGTCCGCACCAACCCGAGCAGCCCACGCCATGCCGCGCTGCGGCAGTTCGTCGTCGCGGCGCGGCCCCACGTGCCCACCGCGGAGCCGCCGCTCGAGCCCGGCAGCGTGTCCCGGTCGACGCACCCGGAGCTCGCCGTCGATGCGCTCGAGCAGCTGTGCGCTGCGGCGCTCGGACAAGCGCTCCGACTCGAGCGGCGCACGTTCTCGTGGGCGGCGGTCGCCCGCCGCGGAGACCGGCTGCAGATCGGCGCTCGCCATGCCTGGATCGGCGCCGCACTGCGACGCGGCGCTACGCCCCAGCAGCTGCGCCTCGCGGCGATGCTGATCGTCGCGAAGCTGCTGGCCCGATCGTCGGCGAGCGCCGGGCGCATCGCCGACGCGCTGGCGCGCGCCGCACGAGCGCCGAGCGTGGCGTAGGCCGCTACAGGGTCTTGTCGCCCTTGCGCCAGCCGCACGGGGTGAGCCCGCCGGTCTGCAGCGCGTCGAGGATGCGCAGCGTCTCGTCGACGTTGCGGCCGACCGAGAGGTCGTTCACCGAGACATGGCGGATGACGCCCTCGGGGTCGACGATGAAGGTCGCGCGCAGGGGCACGCCGTCCTCTCGGTGCAGGATGCCGAGCGCGGTCGAGAGCTCGCGCTTGGTGTCGGCGAGCATCGGCAGCGGCAGCTCGCGCAGGTCGGGGTGCTGCTCGCGCCACGCGAGGTGCACGTAGTGGGTGTCGGTCGAGGCGCCCAGCAGCTTGGCGCCGCGGTCGGCGAAGTCCTTCTCGCGCCGGCCGAACTCGGCGATCTCCGTGGGGCACACGAAGGTGAAGTCCATCGGCCAGAAGAACAGCACTGCCCACTTGCCACGCAGGCTCGCACCGGTGATCTCGGCGAACTCGTGGCCGGGCTTGCGGTCCACGACGGCCTGCAGGCGGAACTCCGGAAGGGTGTCTCCAATCGTCAGCATCGCGGCAGAGTCTGTGTCTCGATTTAGACTTTGTCTAGACCGCGACGCGCGGGGGCTACCGTGTGCGTGCGCACCTGCGGCCGCACTCAACGCCGCGTGCGCGCGGGCTGCACACGGCCGCGCATCACCACCTGCCACTCGCGGACCTGCAGGCCCGGCACGCGCGGCGCCGGCAGATCGACGGCGTCCCACGCCACGTCGACGATGCGACCTGTGCGGTCGTCGATGAAGTGGTGGTGCGGCTCGAGCTTGGGATCGAACACCACGTTGCCCTCGCGCAGCGCCAGCTCCCGCAGCAGGCCCTTGCGCACGAACAGGTTGAGGGTGTTGTAGACGGTTGCGCGCGAGATCACCGGCAGACTGCGCTTGACCTGCGCCCACACGCGATCGGCGGACGGGTGCTCCTGCGTGACGAGCACGTAGCGCGCGACCGCGACCCGCTGCGCGGAGGGCTGGATCCCCGCTGCGCGCAGGCGCTCGATCACTTGGTCGGCGGCAGCCGGCATCGACGATCGATCGTGACGCCGAACCGCCCCGGATTCAAGCGGTCGTCACCACCCGCGCGCCGCGAGCTGGTGCGCACGCGCGCGGGGTCTCGAGCTTGAGCTTGCGACGGGTCAAGAACTCGTTGAGCGCGGCGCGGGTCTCGAGCGGCGGGCCGTCGCTCGACAGCGCCTTGATGGTCTCGCGGAAGTCCTCGAGCGAGCCCTTGGCGCCCACTTGGTGGATCGCCGCGGTCACCAGCTCGAGCATGCGTTCGTGGCGCTTGGCCTGCTCCTCGGCACCGACCCGCGCCGCCACGGCGGCCTGCCGCCGGCTGCGCTCGCCGAGCCACTTGAACACCGCCACGACGATCGCCGCGAACGCGACCACCAGCGCCAGCAACAGCGCGCGCGAGAGCCAGTCGTCGACCTGGCCCTTGGCGTCGCCCATCAGCGCCTTGATGCGGCTGCCGAGGCTGTTGGGATCGACCGTGTCGAGCGACGCCGCGATACCGTCGCCGAGGCCCTTGGCCGCGCCCTTGCCGAGATCCTCGGCCAGCTGCGGTGCGTCCTTGGTGAGCTCCTTCATCGCCGGCACCACGTGGTCGCGCACGCGCTCTTGCAGCTGCGGGCCGATCAGCTGATCGATGCCGCCGCGAATCGAGCCGATGATGTCGTCGGACACCAGCTTGCGGATCTGCGGCCGCAGCTCGGTGCGCATGCCATCGCCGGCCTCCGACAACGCCGCCCGCGTCACGCGGCGCGCGGTGCCCTCGGGATCGAGGTGCAGATCGGACTTCAGCCCACCGATCATCTCGGCCAACACCGGCCGCAGTGCGGGCACCTTCTCGCCGATGCCGACGATGATCGACTCGCCCGCCGTCTTGCTCACGCCGCCGACGCGCAGCTCGAGGCTGTCGCCGAGCGCGTCGAGCTGCTCGCGACGCTTGGGCTCGCTGATGGCATCGAGTGCGCCGTCGACCAGCCCATCGGCGGCGTCGTAGCTGGCGCTGTGCACGATGGCGCGGGCCGGCTTGTCGGCAGGCTTGCGCTTGGTGCCGATCTCCTCACCGGTCGCGAATGGGTCGGCGCGGTTCTGCTGGCGCCGGATGGTCTCGGCGCTGCGGTTCAGGATCATGCCGCAGCCGGCGAGCCCCACCAGCACGACCGCGGCGCCCACCGCCGCCCCGAGTCCACGCGCACGTCGCCCGATCATGGCTTGCCCGCCAGATGCCACGATCGCGCGCGGCCCGGCAAGAAAGCGGAGGCACTCGCGGTGGCCGTCTGGCCGCGGGCCAGACCCGCGGCCGGGCTCAGACCCCCTCGAGGAAGCGCTCGCGAAGCTGCTCGCGGAACTCGTCGCGCAGCTGCACGTAGCGCGCGAACTGGTCGGGCGTCAGCACCGGCGCGATCGCAGCGTCGTTGGCCGCGCGGAGCTGCCGGATCTCGGGTCGGCGCTCGCGGGCCGCCTGCAGCTTGGCGACGGTGGACGGCCTCGACCGGATGTACGCGATGTGCGGCTGCAGCTGCGTCGCGTAGTCGGCGAAGATCTCGCGCAGCGCGAGCGCCTGGCCGTCGTCGAGATCGAGCTCGGTGTCGAGTCGGGCGACGAAGCGCAGGCTGACCACCTCGAGATCGACCTCGCCGGCACCGCCGGGGTCGGCGTCGGCCGCCGCCGGCGTGACCGCCAGGTTCGCGACCGGCTCGGTTGGCGCGTCGGCCGGGGCGGTGGTCTCTCGGGCACACGCGGCGAGACAGAGGGCGAGGACGAGCAGGGACCTTCGGTCGGGCATGTCGCCGGGCAACTCGAGCAACCCCCGTGCCGTGCCCGGCGACACCCCCGTCACGCGGGGTTGCGCGACGGGGATGGACCGCAGGGGATGGACCGTAGGCTAGTGCGCGGCCTTCTTGGGCCGCAGCGGCCGGCCATCGCCGACGTGCTCGTTCCACGTCGCAGGAGCGAAGCCGTTGTCGACCGGGGCCATCGTGATGCAGCCCGGCACCGGGCACACGATCTGGCACAGGTTGCACCCCACGCACTCGGCCTCGTCGACCACCGGCACGCGGGTGTCCTTGGCGGGGTGGATGCACTGGTGGGCCCCGTCGTCGCAGGCGACCACGCACAGGTGGCAACCGATGCACTTGCTGGCGTCGATCTTCGCGACCGTCTCGTAGTTGAGATCGAGCTCGCCCCACTCGGTGAAGTTCGGCACCGCCTTGCCGATCATGTCGTCGAGCTTCTCGAAGCCCTTGCGCTCCATGTAGCTGGTGAGGCCCTCGATCATGTCCTCGACGATGCGATAGCCCCGCAACATGACCTCGGTGCAGACCTGCACCGAGCTCGAGCCCAGCAGCAGGAACTCGACGGCGTCGCGCCAGTTGGTGACACCGCCGATGCCGCTGATGGGGATGCGGAACTCGGGCTCGCGGGCGAGCGCGCCGACCATGTGCAGCGCGATCGGCCGCACCGCCGCGCCGCAGTAGCCACCGTTGGTCGATCGGCCGGCCACGAACGGCTGCGGCACGAAGTGCTCGATGTCGACGCCGATGATGCTCTTGATGGTGTTGATGAGCGAGACGCCGTGGGCACCGCCGCGCTGCGCCGCCAGACCGTGGGGCACGATGTTGGCGACGTTGGGCGTCAGCTTCACCAGCACCGGCACGCTCGAGTACTCGACCGCCCAGGATGTGATCTCTTGGTTGACCTTGGGCTCCTGGCCGACCGCCGAGCCCATGCCGCGCTCACACATGCCGTGGGGACAGCCGAAGTTGAGCTCGAGCCCATCCGCGCCGGCATCGATCGCGCGCTTGATGATGTCCTTCCACTCCTCGCGGGTCTCGACCATCAGCGACACGATGATCGCGTGCTTCGGGTACTTCAGCTTGGTCTCGTAGATCTCGCGGAAGTTCGACTCCAGCGGGCGGTCCGTGATGAGCTCGATGTTGTTGAAGCCGATGTTCTTCGAGCCGCGGTAGTCGACCCCGCCGAAGCGGCTCGACACGTTCTGGATCGGCGTGCCCAGGGTCTTCCACACCGCGCCGCCCCAGCCGTGATCGAAGGCGCGCTGGATCTGCGGGCCGGAGTTGGCCGGCGGCGCCGAGGCCAGCCAGAACGGGTTCGGCGAGCGGATGCCGCCACAGTTCGCGCTGATGTCCACCATGCTCAGGCTCCCTTCTCTGCCACACCGCCGAGCGCGGCATGGATCGCCCGCGCGGCCTTCTTGCCCTCGGCCGAGGCGTTGACGACTTCCTTGCCGCCGTTGGCACAGTCGCCGCCGGCCCAGTACTTGTCGCGGCCGGTGAAGCCGTGCTCGTCGACGACGATGCGACCGCGCGCCACCGTGATACCCGGCAGCGCTGCGACCAGCTCGCCGAGCTTGCCCTGACCGATGGCCAGCAGCACCAGCTCGGCCTCGAGATCGAACTCGGTGCCCGGGATCGGGCGCTTGTCGTCGTCGACCCGCAGGCACCGCAGGCCTTCGACGCGATCCCGACCGAGCACCGCCACCGGCTGCGCCTGCCACAGCGCCCGCGCGCCGTCGATCCGCGCCGCCTCCCACTCGTGGGCATAGCCGCTCATGGCCGCCTCGGTGCCGCGGTAGACCATCGTCACGGTGCGCGCGCCCAGGCCCAGCAGCTCGCGCACGGCGTCGAGCGCGGTGTTGCCACCGCCGACCACGACCGCGTTGCGCACCGCGCTGACCGAGACCTTCGAGAGCTTCATGCGCTCGATGTACTCGACGGCGCCCCAGACCCCGGTGAGTTCCTCGCCCGGCACTGCCAGCGCGGTGTCGGGCCCGAGCCCGAAGCCGAGGAAGACGGCGTCGTGTGACGCCTCGAGTTCGGCCCAGGTCGGACGAGCGCCGACCTCGACGCCGGTCTGCAGCTCGATGCCGCCGATGCCCATGATCCACTCGACCTCGGCGAGCGACTGGTCCGCGCGCATCTTGTACGGCGCGACGCCGGTCGAGTTGAGGCCGCCGGCGAGCCCGCGCTTCTCGTAGATCGTGCACGCGTGGCCGAACCGACGCAGCTCGTGGGCACACGCCAGCGAGGCCGGCCCCGCGCCGACCAGCGCGACCTTCTTGCCGGTCGGCGCGCCGGGGCTGAAGAAGCGCCAGCCCTCGGCGTAGGCGAGGTCGGTGGCGTAGCGCTGCAGCTTGCCGATCTGGATCGGCGGCACGTCCTGCAGGTTGTGCACGCACGCACCCACGCACAGCACCTCGACCGGGCACACCCGCGCACAGCTCATGCCGTGGATGTTGGCGTCGAAGATGGTTCGCGCGGCGCCCTTGACGTTGTCGGTCGCGATCTTGCGGATGAACTCCGGGATCTCGATGCCGGTCGGGCACGCGGTCACGCACGGCGCGTCGTGGCAGTACAGGCAGCGGTTGGCCTCGATGACCGCTTGGTCGCGGTCGTACGGCGGCTTGAAGTCCGCGAATGCCGTCTCGCTGCGGTTGCTGTCCAGCTTGGCCATGGCAGTCCTTTCTCGAGGTTGGTTCCGGGGTTGGCGGCTAGCCGCTCAGCTTGCCCCACGGCAGGCCGGTGTTGCCGGGTTCGCGCAGCTCGTACATCGCGACCGTGACGGCCTCGAGTCGCTGGCGCAGGCAGACCTTGCACGCGAACGCGCCGTCGGCCGCGGGGGTGATCGATGCCACCGCGTCGACCACGGCGTCGCACAGATCGCACTTCGCGACCACGGTGGTGTCGCTGCGCTTGTGACCGTCGCGGACCTCGCCGCGACCGTCGACCCTGACTGCAATGATGCTGGCCATCGCCCCACCTCTCATCGGTTCTGCGGGAAGCCGAGGTCGACGCCGCGAAAGCGCGGGTCGGGCCAGCGCGCGGTGACGACCTTGCCGCGGGTGTAGAAGTGCACGCCCTCACGGCCGTGCACGTGGGTGTCGCCGAACAACGACGCCTTCCAGCCGCCGAAGGAGTAGTAGGCCATCGGCACCGGGATCGGCACGTTGACGCCGATCATGCCCACGCGCACCTCGTGCTGGAACTTGCGCGCGACGCCGCCGTCGTTGGTGAAGATGGCGACGCCGTTGGCGTACGGGTTGTCGTGGATCATCGCCAACGCCTCGTCGTAGGTCGCGGCGCGCACCACCACCAGCACGGGGCCGAAGATCTCTTCCTTGTAGACGGTCATCGCCGGCGTCACGCGGTCGAACAGGCACGGCCGCAGGAAGAAGCCGTGCTCGCCGCCGGGGATCTTGGGATCGCGGCCGTCCTCGAGCAGCACCGCGCCCTCGGCCACGCCGGCGTCGACGTAGCCGCGGACCTTGTCGAGGTGCGCACGCGTGACCAGCGGGCCCATCTCGCTCTTCGGATCCTCACCGGGGCCGACCGCGAGCTTGGCAATGCGCTCGCGCAACATCGGGATCAACCGATCGGCGGCATCGCCCACGGTCAGCAGCACCGAGATCGCCATGCAGCGCTCGCCGGCCGAGCCATAGGCCGCACCGATCGCCGCGTCCGCCGCGAGCTCCATGTCGGCGTCGGGCAGCACGAGCATGTGGTTCTTCGCACCGCCCAGCGCCTGCACGCGCTTGCCGTGACGGGTGCCGGTCTCGTAGATGTACTGCGCGATCGGGGTCGAGCCCACGAAGCTGACGGCTGCGATGTCGGGGTGCGCGAGGATGCGATCGACCGCGACCTTGTCGCCGTGCACGACATTGAGCACGCCGTCGGGCAGACCGGCCTGCTGCATGAGCTCGGCGCAGAAGTTCGCTGCCGACGGATCGCGCTCGGAGGGCTTGAGCACGAAGGTGTTCCCGCACGCGATCGCGATCGGGTACATCCACATCGGGACCATGGCCGGGAAGTTGAACGGCGTGATACCGGCGACCACGCCGACCGGCTGGCGCAGCGAGTAGCTATCGACGTCGCTCGAGACGTTCTCGGAGAACTCGCCCTTTTGCAGCTGCGCGATGCCGCAGGCGAACTCGACCACCTCGAGCCCGCGGTTGACCTCGCCGAGCGCGTCGCTGGCGACCTTGCCGTGCTCGGCGGTGACCAGCTTCGCGAGCTCGACCTTGTGGCGCTCGAGCAGCTCGCGGAACGCGAACATCACCTTGGTGCGCTTGGCCAGCGAAGCGTCGCGCCAGCCCGGCAGCGCGGCCTGGGCGGCCGCGACCGCGGCATCGACGTCGCCTGGCGACGCGAACGCGACCTTGGCGGTGACCTCACCGGTCGCGGGGTTGAAGACGTCGCCGCTGCGTTCGGCCGCGCGCGATGAGGCCTTGCCGGCGATCCAATGTTCGATGGTGCGCATGAGCTCGTCACTCCCAACGTGGGTCAGGACCGACGCGAACGGGATCGATGCCCCCTTGGACGGACGCGGGCACGCGACCAAGAACGGTCCTGTCGCCCTCGCCGTTCGCTACGGCCGAATGCCCCGCATAGCACGGCCCGGCCCCGACGCGCCACCTCCGCGACGGACCGAGACGCGCGCCCAACCGGGGAGCGATGTCGACCACGGGGCCGAAGCGGGCCCCCACGCGCACAGGCGAGAGCGCCGGCGCTTCCACGCCGGCGCTCGCCCCTCGTGCTAGCGACGTCGGCGGCGACGCGTGGCCACCAGGCCCAACAGGCCGAGGCCCGCCCAGCCGGCGTTGCCGGCATCGCCCGCACCACCGTTGCAGCTGCAGCCGCTGTCCGTGCCGCCAGCGCCCGCGGTGCCCGAGCTGTCGCCCGAGTCCGCGTTGGTGTCGCTGTCGCTCGCGCTCGCGCTGGCCGTCGCGTCGGTGTCGCTGGCGCTCGCCGAGCCCGAGCTATCGGCCGCGGTGCCACCGCTGGTATCGGCGACGCCCGTGGTGCCGCTGTCCGAGCCACCGCTGTCCGAGCCACCGCTGTCCGAGCCGCCGGAGCTCCCGCCCGAGTCGGACCCGCCGCTCGAGCTGCCGCTCTCCTCCTCGCAGATCGCCGAGCAGCCGTCACCGTCGTCGGTGTTGCCGTCGTCGCACGCTTCGCCGGCGGTCGCGTTGAGCACACCATCACCACAGCTGGCGTCGCTGCAGTCGTCGTCGCAGCTCGCCGACTCGCCGGCGTCGTCGCACGCCTCGCCGGCGGTCGCGTTGACGATGCCGTCGCCGCAGCTCGCCGCCGAGCAGTCGAGGTTGCAGGTGGCCGACTCGCCGGCGTCGTCGCAGGCCTCGCCGGCCGCCGCATTCACGACCCCGTCGCCACAGCTGGCGTTGGTGCAGTCGGCGTTGCACATCGCCGAGCGACCACCGTCGTCACACTGCTCGCCCGCGCTGACGTTGACGACGTCGTCGCCACACGCCGCCGCGGTGCAATCGACGTCGCACGTGGCCGACTCCCCGCCGTCGTCACAGGTCTCGCCAGCCGTCACGTTGGCCGTGCCATCGCCACAGGCCGCCGGCGTGCAATCGGCATCGCAGGTCGCCGACTCGCCACCATCGTCGCACTGCTCGCCGGCCGCCGCGTTGAGCACACCGTCGCCGCACACCGCGGCGGTGCAGTCCGCGTTGCAGGTCGCCGACTCGCCGCCATCGTCGCAGGCCTCGCCAGCGGCGGGGTTGCTCAGGCCGTCGCCGCAGCTGGGCAGCGTGCAGTCGCTGTCGCACGCGACCGTGTTGCCGCCCTCGTCGCAGGTCTCGCCGTTCACGGGGATGCCGTCGCCGCAGGCGCAGTGGTTGGGCTCGCCGGGGCTGTCGACGACCGGCACCGCCGAGAAGTTGCTGGGCCCGAGGTTGTAGCTGCCGGTGCCGTCACCGCAGCGGAACACCTGGAAGGGGCCGCTGCCGGTCGCGATGCTGTTGCAGTCGGTCCCCGCCACGCAGCTGGCGCCCGGGCCGTAGTCGAACTCGGTGCTGGTCGCGTTGACCAGCGTGACGACGTCGTCGACCGAGCTCCACGGGGTCACGTCGAGGGTGCCGTCGTCGTTGGTGTCGACGTCACCGTTGAGTGCACCGCTGAAGTCGCGCAGCAGCATGTGCGTGACGGTGTCGGTGTTCTCGAAGTTGAGGCTGGCGATCTGATCCGGCGTGCCCAGGCTCAGGGTGTTCTCGGCCAGCAAGAACACGCCGTCGGACGGGATGAAGCGTCCGCCGAGGTACGTGACGCTCTCGATCGAACCCGTGGGGCTGTCGCCGAGCACCACGTACGCCAGGCGGTCGAGCGCCGCGCCGGGCGGGCCGACGATCTCGACGTACTCGTCGTTGTCGGTGCCGTCCTGGTCGACCCGCAGCTCGTTGATGTGGAAGTCCTGCGGCGTGGGGGCGAAGCGGACCGCGGTGACGCCGGGGAGGATGCTGCCCAGGGTGTTGCAGGCGTAGGTCAGGCCGATGGTCGCGGCGGCGTTCTGGATGCCGACGGTCGCGCCGCTGCCGGTGTCGGCGTCGATCTGGTACTGGGTCTGGATCGCACCCGAGTCGTGGAACAGCACCACCTCGGCGTTCATCGCGGTGCTGCCGGTGAAGTGGGTGCCGACCCACTGCACGATGCTCACGCCGTTGGTCGTACCGGGGAAGCCGATCGCGGTGGCCTGGGCAGCGTTGAAGTACTGGTAGTACACGGTCGAGACGAGGTCGTCGTGCAGCACGGCGATGCGTGCACCACCGCCGTCGACGAAGCCCGGCTGCGGACAGGTGTTGCCGAAGTCCGAGTTGGGCGTCGCGCTGGCGATGAAGCCGTTGGTGCTGACGTCGACCTGGTTGAGCGAGACGCCGTAGAACGTGAACGGCACCGGCAGCATGACAGACGTGCGCGAGTCGTCGCCGCTGATGACGTTGGTACCGGTCGCGGAGATGTCGACGTAGTTGTACGTCGCGCCGCTGGCCTGGTCGTACCACGCATAGCCGGCGGCATCGGGCGTGCTGACGGCCGCCGCAGCCGGGTTCGATGCGGTCATCGCCGCGAGCACTCCGAGGGTTGCAGTACCAAGTGAAATGATTCGTCGACGCATGGGGCCGCCCGATGATAGCCGCGGCGGCCCACGGCCGGCACGCGGGCACAACCGTGTCCGAAGCGGCGACCATCGCCGCTACAGTCCGACCGGCGTTGGTGGGTTCCACAACGCTCGCCGTGATGAACGATCGCGCCGCATCGCGCGACTGGGTCGGACAGGCGACACGCGACAGCGGGTCGCGGCCGCGTCACGGCGGCGTGGGGGCCGAGGCGCCCACGGCCTGCAGCGCCTTTCGCAGCGCGCCGAACAGCCGCAGCCACGCCGACAGCAGCCACAGCGAGGTCGCGAGCGTGCCGCCGCCGACGATGACGAGCAACTCGGGCGGCGGCGTGGCCTCGCGCAGCAGCGTCAGCGCCACCATCACCATCGCGATCGCCACCGCGAGCAGCACGGTCACGAAGGCGATGAGCTGGCCGCGCTCGTCCTCGCGGTGCAGCTCGAGCCAGCGCGCGGTGTGCCGCAGGCTCGCGACCAACGACAGCACGGTGACCAGCCCCGTGAGCGCGGCGGCGCGACCGATCCAGGTCACCGCTTGCTGCAGCGGCACCAGGCTCGCGGTCGATACGATGCCGAGCGGACCTTCGCCGGGGCCCTCGATCGCCGCCAGCCACCGCCACAGCGCCAGCGCAGCACCGACCTCGAGCACCACGCCGAGCACGACGCAGGCCGCCAGCCAGCCGACGACGTCACGGCGATGGCCCGCGGCGGGCAACGACGCGTAGCGACGCAGGCCGACGAGCGCCGTCGCGGCGAGCAGCGCATGGGTGATCACGTGGGCCACCAGCAGCGCCGCCACGCCGCGTCGCGCCGACATCGCGACCGCGAGCCCCGTCGACCCGATCACCGAGCTCCCGATCCGCAGCAGCAGCGCGATCTGCAGCAGCCACAGCCCTTCGATCGCGCGTGCGTGGACCGGCGCACGCGCGGGTGCGAGCTCGTCGCGCGACGCCGCCGACCACCACGATGTCGCCAGCGATGCCATCAGCGCGGTCGCCAGCGCACTCCACTGCCACGGCGACACCGCGGACACGTCGACACCGGCGAGGCCGAGCACGGCGAGCACGACCCACGGCGCGGCCACGGCGGATACCAAGGCACGGGCCCAGCGTGCCGCGGCGGCTCCGAGCGCGAGGCCGACCAGCGCGAGCGTCGAGGCGAGGCCCGCCCACGCCATCAGCTGCCGCGCGAGCTCGAAGCGGGCCTCGCGGACCTCGAAGGGCTCGTCGCCACCCTGGGTGAGCAGGGCCATCGCCCCGGTCTGCGCGAGCGCTGAGATCACCGCGATCCACTGGACCACGCGCACCGCGGGTCGCCCGCGCGACCACGCCGACGCGAGCGCCGCGATCGCCAGCACGTAGACCCCGTCGACGTGGTGCAGGAGCGTCTGCAACGTGATGACACCGTCGAGCGTGCGCTGCCAGGCCTCGCTGCCGAGCTCGGCGCCCTCGGCCTGGGCCTCGAGGCCGGCCACGCGGATCCACACGAGCACGCGCGCCAGCGCGACGACCAGCGTGAGCCCCGCGGCCACGCGCAGGCCGAGCCGGTGCTCGGGGTCCGCGGGGCCGGTGGCGGCGGGCTGTTCCTCGTCGAGCATCGGCGCGGCCTCCGAAGCGTAGCAGCCGCTTCGGATCCCTCGCGCGGCGGCGAATCCTTTGCCCCCGCGATGGGCTCCAAGCCGACATGATCGACGATGCACCGTCCTGGTGGGGTGCCGCCCTTCGGCCCACGGTCACGCTGGTGCTGCTGCTCACGGCGGCGACGACAGCGGGCTGCCGGAGCACGGCCGCCGCGAGCTCGGCGGAGGTGAACGCCAGCGCCGCGAAGCCAGGGACGGCGGCTGTGCAATCGCCCGGCGCCGTCGCGCGTGCACGGGTCGAGCACGGCGCGGTCCTGCTCGACGTGCGCACGCCCGAAGAGTTCGAGCAGGGCCACATCGACGGGGCGATGAACATTCCGGTCGCGGAGCTGTCGGCGCGCATCGGCGAGCTCGGCGCGAGCGAGCGGGCGGTGGTGGTCTACTGCCGCAGCGGCAACCGCAGCGCCCAGGCCACGCGGATCCTGCAGGCCCAGGGCCACGCCGACGTCTTCGACCTCGGCCCGATGTCGGCGTGGTGACCGACGCCCGCGGTGAGGACACGCCGGAATCGCGTAGGCCATGGGGCGGCGGCCTTGCGCGTCGGCACGCGCCCGCGACAAGCTGAGAGGCGTGGGTCGAAGTCTGCGCCGCACATCCGCGCCCCGGCGGCCATCGACGTCATCGCTGGCGGTGCTGCTGACGCTCGCCTGCGGTGGCGAGCGCGAGGCCGGCACCGACGCGGGCGTCAGCGCGGGCGTCACGATGGGCATCACGGGTGCCGCGACCACACTCGGCTCCGCCGGCGATGCCAGCGGCTCCGACAGCGGCGGTGACAAGCTCGACCTCGCCGGCGTCGAGCCGCAGATGGGCTGCAGCAAGATCGATCTCGTGTTCGTGGTCGACAACTCCGCCTCGATGGCCGACGAGCAGCAGCAGCTCATCGCCAGCGTGCCCGGCTTCATCACCTCGATCCAGGGCATGCTCGGCGACGACTTCCACGTGATGGTCGTCGACACCGACGTCGGCGTCGGCGACGGCTGCTACGAGGTCATGTACAACTCGTTCGACTGCGGCCTGTGGTGCAACGCCAACTGCCCGGATGGCTGCAACTGCGAGTGCAACGGCGAGCCCTGCGGCCCGTGGAGCCCGCGACCGTGCGGTGAGCTCCTGGGCGCGGGTCGGGTCACCGATGCGGCCGGCAACGACTGCGGCCTGGGCAGCCACCGCTTCATCGACGCGACGCTGGCCGACCCATTCGGTGCGTTCAACTGCATGGCCGCGGTCGGCATCGACGGCGACCCCAGCGAGCGCCCGGCACAGGCGCTGCTCACCGCGCTCGGCCCCCTCGCCACCGCCGGCGAGTGCAACGAGGGGTTCCTGCGCGACGACGCGCTGCTGATCGTCACGCTGATCTCCGACGAGGACGACAGCCTGGCCTCGCCCGGCGACGCCGACAGCTGGCACGACGCACTGGTCACCGCCAAGCACGGCAACGCGTCGGCGGTGGTGATGCTGGGCCTGCTGGGCGATTCCGACGTGACGGGCGGCCTGTGCCCGCCCTTCGATCCGACCGACAACAGTGGCTCGCAGCCGTCGCTGCATCTGCGCGCGTGGGTCGAGTCGTTCGAGTACGGCGCGTGGGTCTCGGTCTGCGAGCCCGCCTACTCGGGCTTCTTCGACAGTGCCCTGTCGTCGATCGTGACCGCCTGCGACGAGTTCGTGCCCCCGGGATAGCGGGTCGCCCACGGTCGCGCCGCGCAGCCGCGCTTGATAGGATCGCGGCCGCATGCGCACGCTGATCCAGGGTGGAACCGTCGTCACCGCAACCGACACCTTCGACGCCGACGTCGTGGTCGAGCACGGCAAGGTCGCAGCGCTCCTGCGCCCCGGGAGCAGCGCCGCCCTCGGCGCCTTCGATGAGACCGTCGACGCCAAGGGCCAGCTCGTGTTCCCCGGCGGCATCGATGCCCACACCCACCTCGACATGCCGTTCGGCGGCACCACCTCGTCGGACGATTTCGAGAGCGGCACCACCGCGGCGGCCTGCGGCGGCACCACCACCCTGATCGACTTCGCGATCCAGCCCAAGGGCAGCTCGCTCAAGTCCGCGCTCGACACCTGGCACGCCAAGGCCGAGGGCAAGGCGGTCTGCGACTACGCCTTCCACATGATCGTCACGGACGTGCCGCCGCCGGTGCTGGGCGAGATGGGCGACCTGGTCCGCGAGGGCATCACCAGCTTCAAGCTGTTCATGGCCTATCCCGGTGTGCTGATGGTCGACGACCAGTCGATCTTCCGCGCGATGCTACGCGCCGGGGAGCTCGACGCGCTCATCTGCATGCACGCCGAGATCGGTCAGCCGATCGACGTGCTGGTCGAGCGGGCGCTCGCAGCCGGCCACACCGCGCCGATCTACCACGCGCTCACCCGCCCCGAGGTCGCCGAGGCCACCGGCACCGAGCGGGCCATCGCGCTGGCCGAGATGGCCCACGTGCCGGTCTACATGGTCCATCTCTCGGCCCAACGCGCGCTCGAACGCGTGATGGAGGCGCGCGACCGCGGCCTGCCGGCCTACGCCGAGACCTGCCCGCAGTACCTCTTCTTCAGCGAGGACGATCTGCGCGGCACGCCCGAGGACGAGTTCGAGGGCGCGAAGTTCGTGTGCACGCCGCCGCTGCGGCCCAAGCACCACCACGATCACCTGTGGCGCGGCCTCGCCAACTACGATCTCCAGGTGGTCTCGACCGATCACTGCCCGTTCTGCATGAAGGACCAGAAGGAGCTCGGCCGCGGCGACTTCAGCAAGATCCCCAACGGCATGCCTGGCGTGGAGACCCGGCTCTACTTGCTGTGGCAGGCGGTCCGCGAGGGCAAGCTCTCGATGAACCGCTTCGTGGAGATCAGCTCGACGGCGCCGGCCAAGATCTTCGGGCTCTACCCGCGCAAGGGCACCCTGGCGATCGGTGCCGACGCGGACATCGTGGTGTGGGATCCCGAGAAGCGCCACACCATCACCAGCAAGACCCTGCACATGCGGGTGGACTACTCCCCGCTCGAGGGCCGTGAATTCGTCGGGGCCCCGACCCTGGTCATGCAGCGGGGGCAGACCTTGGTGCGAGCGGGTAGCTTCTTGGGCAAGGCCGGCCAGGGCCAGTTCCAGCGCCGTGGCACGTGGAGCCTGTAGAGGGATGAAGGAGCGCGAGCGACGATGACGACGACGATTCGAACGGTTGCGGTGATCGGCCCCGGCAATGTCGGGGGCGACCTCGGCACGCGCCTGGCCGCGAGCGGCGTGCGGGTGACTTTCGGTGTGCGCGGCGGCAAGGATCTACCCAAGCTCGCGGGGCCCAACGTCGGGTTCGCGAGCCCGGCCGAGGCCGCGGCCCAGGCCGACGCGATCGTGCTGGCGCTGCCGGCCAACGTGGTGGTCGACGTCGCCCGCGGACTCGGTGATCTCGAGGGCAAGATCGTGGTCGACGCCAACAACTGCCTGAAGATGGATCGGGGCCCGGTGTGGAATCCGCCGCCCGAGGGCTCGCTCGCGCAGGCGATCGCGGCTGCGGTCCCGTCGGCCCGCGTCGTGAAGGCCTTCAACACCTTCGGGCACGAGT
>WBZX01001640.1_pt1 | contig 16488 bp, 14 predicted proteins | sample 5204211 | NCBI WGS metagenome assembly WBZX01 (sample SAMN12344362, study PRJNA552823) | activated sludge metagenome | biome: Activated sludge suspended growth; feature: Nitrification reactor; material: Wastewater; isolation source: activated sludge from nitrification reactor of wastewater... | reverse complement strand
TGCTGACCAGCTGGTGCGTCGTCATCACCGCCAGGCCGCCGCGCTGCAGGTGGGCGGAAATGATGCCTGCCAGCCAGTCGACCGCAACCGTGTCGAGGGCGACGAAGGGTTCGTCGAGAATCCACAGCGGGCGCTTCTCGTTGACCAGGCGGGCCAGTGCGACACGCCGCTTCTGCCCCTGCGACAGGTATTTGCAGGCGAGATCCTCGCGCCCGGCGAGGCCGACCTGCTCCAGCGCGTCGATGGCGTCGTCCTCGGAGAGTTCCTCGTCGGCCAGGCGGGCAGCGGCGAGCAGGTTCTCCAGGGGCGTCAGTTCTTCCTTGATGGCGTTCAGGTGGCCGAGGTAGCAGAGGTCGCCGCGGAAATCGTCGGATTTGATCGACGCGCCCTGCCAGCGGATTTCACCGGCCTCCGGCGGCAACAGGCCGATCAGCATGCGCAGCAGGCTGGTCTTACCGGCGCCGTTGCGGCCCTGCAGATAGAGCAGTTCTCCGGCTTCCAACTTGAAGTTGAGGCCTGCGAACAGGCGGCGCTCACCGCGCACGCATTCCAGATTGTCAGCTTCAAGCATCAGGGAAAAAACCGAAAGAAATCAGGCGCAAATTATGAACGCGCAAGTGTACCGGCAGATTGACGATCATCAAACAAATCGGGACAGAAAAACGGGGGCCGCAGCCCCCGTTTTTCCTTGTCCGGATGCATCGGCTACCAGTAGCGCACCTTGCCGGTGTCTACATGGACGAACTTGTCGCGCGGGTAAAAGCCGACGCCGCCGGCGTTGAGCGACACGGCGGCATCGCGCAGGTCGGAAAGCGGGACGCCGGGAATGCGGATGTCGATGGCCTTGCCGTGCATGTGCAGACTCTGCCGGGCGACGCCACCGCCACGGGAATTGCGCAGGTGCGAGTTGGTCGCGGCGCAACGGTAGCCGGAAATGACCTGGAAGGCCTGGTCGGTGCCGAGTTCCTGACGTGTCTTGAACAGCAGGTCGAACAGCTGCGGGTCGATGCTGCCGATTTCGCCCGAGTAATGATCTCGCAGGAAGCGGTTGAGCGTCAGCAGCGCGTCGGGAACGTAGTGATGGCCGACGGCGAAGACGACGGAAAGGCGCTCGCCGGTATGGGTATGATCGAAATCGAGGCTGCGCGCATTGGGCAGCGAGGCGAGTGCCGGCTTGGCGAGCGGCAGGACGGCGCCGGCGACGGCCAGGCGCGCGGCGCGGCTGAGAAACAGGCGACGCGAGTGCTTATGAGAATTGGGCATTGCGGATCCAGCTATAGGCTAATCTTTTGATTCTGCGCCATTTTTTCCGGTATTGGAAGAGCCGAGCGCAGCTGAGCGCTGACGCAGGGCATCGTCCAGAACCTTGTCATGCCCGTAGATGTCGGGGAAGAAATGAACCCTTCCGTCGCGAACGACAGCGGTGAAATAGGCAATGATTACCGGGAAAGGTTCCTGCAGGCGCAGGGTCGCCGACCGGCCCTTGGTCATCGCCTGGACGATGCGCTCCTCGCTCCATCCCGGTTCGTCGGCGAGGACGAATTTTGCCAGGGCGAGCGGTTCCTCGACGCGGATGCAACCGTGGCTGAAATCGCGCCGGTCCTTCTTGAACAGTTGCGGTGTCGGCGTGTGGTGCAGGTAGATGTTGTCCTGGTTGGGAAATACGAACTTGATGTCGCCGAGCGCGTTTTTTGCTCCCGGGCGCTGGCGGATGCGCATCTGGCCGCGCTGGACGGCGTCGAGGTAGGACTCGGAAAAGCCGCCCACCACGCGGCCGTCGCTGCCGACGAATTCGAAGCCCTGCTGGTCGAAATAGCCGGGCTCGCGGCGCAGCTTGGGCAGTGTTTCGCCACGGGCGATCGAGGGCGGCACGTTCCAGTAGGGGCTGAACTCGACGAACTGCATCTCGGCTTCGAAAAGCGGGGTGCGCGTCTTGCGGGCATTGCCGACGATGACGTTCATCGCGGCTGCGACCTCAAGCCGGCCGTCGCGGACTTCGTAGGCGCGCAGCCGGAACTCGGGGACATTGACGACAATGGCACGCGGTGCCGCCGGCAATGGCATCCAGCGCAGCCGCTCCAGTGCCAGTTCAAGCTGCCGGACGCGGAACTCCGGCGCGACCTCTAGCTGTTCGAAAGTGCCCTTGCCGATGACGCCGTCCGGCGTCAGGCCGTGACGTTCCTGAAACGCCTTGATGCCGGCGACGACGGCGCTGTCATAGCGCGGGGGCGGCGCGGTGTCGGCGGGCAGGTCCCCAAGCAGCGCCAGCCGCCGAACCAGCAACGGAACGCCGGCATAGGGCTGCCCCGGGGTCACCTTGTCGCCGGGCAATGGCGGCAGTTTCTGCTGCCAGGCCGGGTTGCCGGCCAGTTCGCGGTAGCGGGCGAGCGCCTCATGCAGTTCGGCGGATTGCGGCAACTGCGGCGTGGCACTTTGCGCCTCGCTGCTCGCGGTGGTGGTGCTGGCCTGGTCGGTGGCGGCCATGGCTACGCTGCAGCTCACCAGCAGGCCGATGGCGAGGCAGATTGCCGGAACCTGCCGGCCACGAACGGGGCAGACGGCGAGCATGGGGGCGGGCGACGGTATGGGCATGGCGGCTCGTGGAATATGGCTTCTTCTACATTATGTACTATCGTTAAAATGTCCGGATCAACCAAATGTCGCGCGCCGGAAGCGGCGGGCGGTGTTGGGCCGGCAACAGGAATACCGATGCATGAAATGTCACTGGCCGAAGGTATCCTTCAGCTTGTAGAGGAAACCGCCCGGCGCGAGAACGCGCGATGTGTGAAGACTGTCGTGCTGGAAATCGGCCAACTGTCCGCGGTGGATGTGTCGGCACTCGAATTCTGCTTTGCCGCGGTCGCCGCCGCAGGCCCGGCCAGTGCGGCACGGCTGGCGATCGTCGCGATACCGGGTGCCGGCGAGTGCCTGGCATGCGGATTGGCGGTGCCGATGGACTCCCTGTTCGGCGTCTGTCCGGGCTGTGGCAGCCACCGTTTGCGCCCGACCGCCGGGACCGGGATGCGGGTCAGGGAAATCGAAATCGAATAGGAGCCGGATGATGTGCACAGTTTGCGGTTGCGGCGAAGGTGAAGCGCGGATCGACGGGGCGGCGCATGTGCATGCCGACGGCACCGTGCACAGCCATGCGCATGAACATGGCCACGACCATCATCACCATCATGAGCACGGCGTCGGCGGTGATCTCGATTTCGGCGCCGGCCCGGCACGTGCCCACGTGCCGGGCATGAGCCAGGCACGCATGGTGCAGATCGAGCAGGATATCCTGGCCAGGAACAACAGTTATGCCGCCGAAAATCGCCGCAACTTCGACGAACATGGCATCTTCGCGCTGAATCTCGTCTCCGGCCCCGGCGCCGGCAAGACCAGCCTGCTGGTGAAAACCATTGAGCGGCTCAAGGGCCAGGTGGCAATCAGCGTCGTCGAGGGCGACCAGCAGACCTCCAATGACGCCGAGCGCATCCGCGCCACCGGCGTCGCCGCGCTGCAGATCAATACCGGCAAGGGCTGCCATCTCGACGGCCACATGGTCGGCCATGCGCTGGAGCGCCTGCAACCGGCCGAAGACTCGCTGTTCCTGATCGAAAACGTCGGCAATCTCGTCTGCCCGGCTGCCTTCGACCTCGGCGAGCACCACAAGGTGGCCATCCTGTCGGTCACCGAGGGCGAGGACAAGCCGCTCAAGTACCCGGACATGTTCTGCGCCGCCGACGTCATGCTGCTCAACAAGTGCGACCTGCTGCCCTATCTCGACTTCGACGCCGACCTGGCGGAAGCGAATGCGCGGCGGGTCAATCCGGAGCTGACCATCTTCCGCGTTTCAGCGAGCAGCGGTGAGGGCCTGGCGGCGTGGCTGGCGTGGATCGAGGCCGGTCTGGTGGCGCAGCGTGGCAAGCGTGCGGAAACCGTGGATGCCCTGAAGCGGCGGGTCGCTGAGCTGGAACGCAAGCTGGCGGCCAACTGATCAGGACGAAAAAACCAGTTCCGGCAGGACGACTTCCCAGTGTTCGCATTGGCAACGCGCCTGATATTCGGGGGCGCTGTCCTGACGGCGCCAGACCAGGATGGCGCGTACACTGGCTCTTATGCAGCGCAGGCCGGGCGGTGGCGCAAAATGTTGCGAGAGATGGCCGACTGTCTGCCCCCTTGCGTTATCGAGGCGGAACCCGCGCTCGGTGGCGACGAGTGCCAGCGGGTCTCCCACCTGCAGGTCGGCAATGGTGCGATGCACTTGGCCGGCTGGGTTCTTCCGCCCGGCGAAACCGAGGTCGATGTCGCCTAAAGACGGCGTGATGTAACGATACCCAAGCGGCCCCGGCGCTGGCAGCCACGCACTTGCTGGCCGCTGGAAAAGCGCCGGGAGGCCCGCCAAGCCGTCGATCAGCGGATTGCCCGCCTGCATCCGCGTCAGCGTCAACGTTTTTCGGGCTCGGGTCATGGCGACGTAGTAGAGCCGCCGGGCAGCGTCCGGGTCGTTTTGGGTGCGTTCCTGCCAGGCGCCGTCGAGTATGAAGACGTGATCGAACTCCAGCCCTTTCGCCCGATGCGCGGTCAGCAGCAACAATCCGTTCTGCTGGCTACGGGAGGCGCGTCCCCATTCGGCCAGCCAGTCGCGGAAATAAGCAAGCGTTACCTCGGCGTTCTGCGTGTCTTCGGCGAAAACGACCATCGCGTCGTGCAGCATTGCCCACCAGCCGCTTGTCGATCGTTCGGACAGCCAGGAGCGAATGGCCTGGGCCTGGATCAGTGCGCTGCGAGCGGTACGTTCGTGTTCATCGAGAAAGGCCAGCAGGGCCTGCGTTTCGCGTAAGCGCCAAAGCGGTGGCGCTTCGTCGTCGGCCATGGCGACCGCGATGCCGGCGCTTTCACAGGCTGCGCGCAGCGGGTCGAGGAATTTCCATTGCCGGGCGATGACTGCAGTCTTGTTCAGGTCGATGCCAAGTGCTGCTAGGCGCCGGAGTTCGGTGAATACCGCAAGCGCCTGCTGTTCGGGGTTCTGGCCGGCTGGCAGAAGCTGTACCCGGCCTTGCACCACGCTGTCGCGGGCTTGCCAGTCGCCGCCCGGCGCAGATTTGATCCGGCTGGCGTCGATGCGGATTGGCTGCTCCTGCTTCATCCGCATGCCGGCACCGGCAATCAGCCGGTTGGAAATATCGATGATATTGGCCGTCGACCGATAGTTTTCGACGAGAAAAAGAGGTTTGGCCTGGTAGTCGCTGGCGAAACGGCGGATGAACTCGACCGAGGCACCGGCAAAGGCGTAGATGTTCTGATCGTCGTCGCCGACCGCGAAGAGGTTGAGTCGGCCATCTTCATCGCTGCGTTTGCGGCCGGCCAGGGCGGAAATCAGTGCGTACTGGCCGGGGCCGATGTCCTGGTATTCGTCGACCAGTATCCAGCGGAAGCCGGCGAGCAGGCGATCGCGCTGCTGGTCGGCATCTTCCGGCGGCAGGCCGTTTCCTTCAAGCAGGGCGGTCGCTTCGTTGAGTATGGCCTCGAAATCGGCATCGTTGCCGCCGCGCCGCTCGGCGAAGCTGGCGCCGACCAGGCGCATGGCCAGCGCGTGACAGGTGAGTACCGTGACGCCGCGTGCATCGTCGCCGATCAATTCGCCCAGACGGCGGCGGATTTCCAGCGCGGCATGCCGGTTGTAGGCGAGCGCCAGGATGGCCCTCGGGTTTTCGCGGCGCATGCGGATCAGGTAGGCAATGCGATGGACGAGTACCCGCGTCTTGCCCGAGCCGGGGCCGGCCAGCACCAGCACATTGGCGTTCTCGCGGTCGTCGGTGACGATGTTGCGTTGATGCGGTTTGGCCAGGGTTTCGACGATGCTTTCCCATGCCTGTGGCGTGGTTTGGCGGTCAAGTTCGCTTTCCCGGCCGGGCAGCCAGCGGCGGCAGAATTCTTCGCGTGACAAGCGGAAATAGTCCATGGCCAGGCGCAGGGCATCGGCCATCTGCTGCACGCCGCGTTCCGCGTATTCGGCCATGATGTGAATCTGGCGCGTCAGCTCACTGTAATGCAGTTGCAGCGGCAGGTAGTTGTTTTTCTCGAATTGCAGTTTCCAGTTGCTTTCCAGATGCAGGGTCATCGCTGCGCGGAAGATGGCCAGCCCCTTGTTCAGGCGCAGGATTTCCTGCTCGTGTAGCCACAGGAGCGCGCGCTCGACCAGTTTGCGCAGGTCGGGCGTTCCGGCGACGAGAAGGGCGTCGCCGGCCACGCTGGCGGTCAGTTTGCCCAACGTGGTTTCGGCCAGCAGGTCGACGCCGCGCGATCCGGTGGGCAGGCTGGCCAGCCAATGGTCGAGCAGGCGGTCGGCGGCGCTGCGCCGCCGCTCGGCAATTTGTTCGACGGTACTCCATGGGCGATTGAGGGCGACATGCAGCATTTCCGGGTCGGCGGCCCGTTTCAGCATCAGGCTGCCCTTGCCGTCCACCCCGTCGCGGCCGTCGCCGGCGAGGCCGGCAATGATCTGGCGCAGGCGTTGCGGCAAGGCGCTCGCGTAGCCCTGATCCTTCAACTGCTGGGAGAGCAGCCGCAGATGCAGCGGGTAATCCTCACCGACGCCTATGTCGGGCGCTGCTTCGCGCAGCGCCGCGAGCAGCGCCTTTTCCAAGAGGGCGGCTTCGTCGAGGCGTTTTTTCGAGGAACGTTCGACCCCGACATGAATGTAGGCCGTCATCGCCGTGTCGTTGCTGGCAATGCCGATCTGGTCGAAGAGGTGCAGGGCGTGGCGCAGACCGGCGGAATCGAAGCCGGCGCTGGCCATCAGTTCGTCGGTAGAAATACCCTCGTCGACCGGTGCGACCATCAGGATCTGGAGCAAATTGAGGTATTTTTTCCGGTCGACCGCAGCCGGAATGTGGCTGGCGAGTTTGCGGTCGGCTTCGGCCAGATCCCTGACCCGCAGAGCCGACGGGAAAATCTGCACGGCATTTTCCTCGCGGCGAACCAGGCCTGCCTCCTCCAGCCAGGCGATGGCGGTGCGCACACGGGTATCGTCGGTCGCCCCGTCGCGCTTGAACTTGCCTTCGTCGTCTTCATCGAGAATTTCGCCCGAGGTAGCAACCACCGCCTCGTCGCGACTCTTCTTGCGCTGCAACTGGCGCAGGGCGCGCAGCACGCTCTGGATGTCCCGGCGCGACAGCCGCGACGAGGCCGACATGCTGTGCTGGCGTTCGACATCGTCGGTGACGTAGAGCAGCACGCAACGTGCGGCCGCCCGGTCGCGTCCGGCACGGCCGGCTTCCTGCAGATAATTTTCCAGCGAGCCGGGAATGTCTGCATGGACGACCAGGCGGACGTCCGGCTTGTCGATGCCCATGCCGAAGGCGTTGGTGGCGGCGATGACGCGCAGGTTGCCGTTGATGAAGGCCTTCTGGGTTTCCTTCTTGGTTTCCGGCGGCAATTTCGCGTGATAGGGCGCGCTGGCCAGGCCCTTTTCGCGCAGGAAGCGGGCAAGTTCCTCGGTCTGCTTGCGCGTGGCGCAGTAGGCGATGGCGCCGCCGCTCACCTCCGGCGGCAGGTCGTGCTCGATGAGACGGGCGACCTGGGCAAATTTCTCGGCCGGGGTCGTTTCGATGACGGCGAATTCGAGATTGCTGCGATTGGCGCCGCCATCGAAGACCCGTAGCGCGATGCCCAGCTTTTCCCGGAAATGGCCGACGATGTCGGCAACGACCTCGGGTTTGGCAGTCGCAGTCAGGCACTGGATCAGCGGCAATTCCTTGCACGGACTGCCGGCCGATGTTTCGCGGATGAAGCGGGCGACGTAACGGTAGTCGGGGCGGAAATCCTGGCCCCATTTCGAGAGGCAGTGGGCCTCGTCGAAAATCCAGGCACCGATTTCACGCTGCGCCAGCACCTTGCGCACGCTGCGATTGCGCAACTGCTCGGGGGCGATGAGCAGGATGCCGATGTCGCCGAGGCGGACGCGCTCCAGAACGTCGGCGCGTTCCGGCATGGATAGCAGACCGTTGATCGCGGCGCAGCCCTCGATGCCGCGATCGCGCAAGCCCTTGACCTGGTCTTCCATCAGCGCGACGAGCGGCGAGATGACGATGGACAGGGCGCCAGTGCGGACAAAGCGTGACAAGGCCGGAATCTGGTAGCACAGGGATTTGCCGGTGCCGGTGGGCAGAATGCCCAGATTGTGCTCGTTGCGCATCGCCGCCTCGACGATGGCTTGCTGTAGCGACTGCCCGTTTTCGTCGGCGGGTTCCGGGCGGAAGCTGTAACGGGGGCCGAACCAGTGTTGCAGTTGCTGCAGCGCGTTGTGTTCGCGGCGACACCAGGCGCAGCCCGGGTCGGAACATGGCGTGTCCCGCAGTTGGCGGACAAGCTGCCCGGCTTCCGGGAATTGATGGCGTACCCAGGGTGGCATGACCGAGTTACCGCCGGCGACCGACAGCCAGGCGAGCGCGTAGGCCAGTGGCCAGGTGGTTTGCGCAGCGTCGGCGATGATCCGGCAGGCGGCTGGTCGACAGGCGTTGCCATCCAGAAGACGGCCGATTGCCGCCTGGGCTTCGGCATCGCCGGGCGCCGGCCGGCGGCGGATGGTCATGAAAAAGCGGTTGAGGCCGGAAACGCTGTTGTCGCGCGTCGTCAGCCAGTGCCAGGCGAGCAGGAGATCGGGTGACGATTCCTGCATGGCATTCAGGCTGGCGGCCTGGTCGGCGAAAACCTCAAGGGCAAGTTCGGCGTCGAGCAGCGGGTTGTTCTTCCGGTTGCCGAGCAGTTGCCCGTCCTGATAGTGCTTGACCAGATGGTGGTAGGGATTTTTCGGGAAGGCGAGCGGGTTGAGGCGCAGGGTGTCGATCGCCGGTTTCTCGAGCAGGCGCAGGTTGGGCTGCGCGGCGCGCAGTTGCGGCAAGTCGAAAGCGATCAGATTATGGCCGAGGAGGAAGGCAGCGCCTTCGGCCAATCGATCGAGCGCGTCCATCGCCTGGATCAGGTCGCCGGGGGGATAAACCAGCGTTTCGGTGGTGTCGGCGCGCAGGCCGGCCAGTTGATGGATGCGCCCGCTTTCCCGGCCGATCTCGAGGTCGATGGCGAGGCAGTTGGCGCCGTTTTTTGGCGATGCGGCGAACGGCGCAGGGGCGGCCAGCGGGAAATCAGTTTCCGGGCGCAATCAGTTCCACCGTCGGAAAATAGGTTCGATAGCGACGGGTGTCGCGGGTGAGCAGCGGCAGGCGGGAAACGGCGGCGTGCGCCCCGATGAAAAAGTCCGCCAGGACGTTCGATTTAGTCCCGCCCTGTTGCCGATAGCGGAGAAATGCCTTGCCGGCGAGAAACAGAGCCGGGCGCGGAATTTCCAACTGCCGCATCTCCAGTGTCGCCAACGCGGCATCAAGCATTTCCATGCGCGAGAAAGCGATGGACAGCTCGGCGTAAATGACTGGATTGATGGCGAGGGGCGTCAGTCGGGACCGATGGCGCAATTGCTGCAAGGACCATTCCGCCCAGTCCGGGTCATTCTCGAAAACGTCGATCAGGACGTTGGTGTCGACCAGCTGCATCAATTTTCACCGCGCAGCAAGCGCATCAGGTCATCCGTACGCCAGACGAGGTCGGCCTTGCCGCGAACAGCGTCGAAGCGGTCTGCTGCCGCCGGCGGCGCCGGCTTGCCACGGACGACGACGGCGCCATCGGCGCTGATGTCGAAGCAGACTTCGCTACCGGGCGTCAGGCCCAGTGCGTCGCGGATGGTCTTGGGAATGGTAACTTGTCCCTTGCTGGTCATCGTGCTCATGGGGATCTCCAAAAGTATTACTTGGTGTATTGCGTAATACCCATTATTTATCAGCTTCTGGACTTTTCCAAGACGGCATTTCGATGTGGTGCACCGCATGAGTTCCCGATCCGCCAAGCGCAACAAGCCAAGCAGCGCGACCGCTTGTTTGATCCGCGTGCGCGGCCTGGTCCAGGGCGTCGGTTTTCGCCCCTACGTCTGGCGGCTGGCCAACGAGCTCGGCCTCAACGGCTGGGTGCGCAACGACGGTGCCGGGGTGGCTGTTGCGGTCGACGGCGAAAAAGTGCCCGAATTCATGGCGCGCCTGCCAAAGGAGGCGCCGCGCCTGGCGCGCATCGATGCCATCGAAAGCGCGCCCGCCGAGGTGGGCGGCGAAGGCTTCGTCATCCTCGACAGCGTGGCCGGCGATATTGCCACCGCCATCGGCCCCGATGCGGCGATCTGCCCCGACTGCATCGCCGACATCTGCGACCCGGCCGGGCGTCGCTGGCGCTATGCCTTCACCACCTGCACCCACTGCGGACCGCGCTATACGGTGAGCCGTCGCATACCCTACGACCGGGCGCAGACCAGCCTCGCCGCCTTCCCGCTGTGCCCGCCTTGCGCGGCCGAATATACGGCTGCGGTCGACCGACGATTTCATGCCGAAACCACCTGTTGCCCGGATTGCGGCCCGCAACTGCGGCTGCTCGATGCGGACGGCCAGGCGCTGGCCGGCGATCCGCTGGCCGCAACCCTGAGTCTGCTGCAAGCCGGAAAGATCGTCGCCATCAAGGGGCTGGGCGGCTTTCACCTCGCCTGCGACGCGCGCAATGCCGCAACGGTCGCCGAACTCCGCCGGCGCAAGCAGCGCGAGGAAAAGCCGTTCGCCGTGATGGCGCTGAACGCTGCTTCTTTGCGCGACCATGCGCGGATCGGCGAAGCCGAGGCAAGCCTGCTGAACAGCGCCGCCGCGCCCATCGTCCTCTGCCCCAAGGCCGGGCGCGAATTGCCCGGCATCGCGCCCGGCCTCGCCTGGCTTGGCGTCATGCTGCCGGCGACGCCCTTGCACCTGCTGCTCTGGCACGAAGCGGCCGGGCGTCCGGTCGGCACCGACTGGCCGGCGCTACCCGGCGACCTGGTGCTGGTGATGACCAGCGCCAACCCGCACGGCGAGCCGCTGGTCACCGGCAACGACGAGGCACTCGAACGGCTGGCCGGCATCGCCGACGCTTATCTGATGCACGACCGCGACATCATCGTCCGTTGCGACGACTCGGTGATGCGCGCCGGTCCGGCGTTCATCCGCCGCGCCCGCGGCCATGTGCCGGTGCCGATTCCACTGGCCAATGGCGGGCCGAGCGTGCTGGCGCTCGGCGGCTACCTGAAGAACACGGTCTGCGTGCTGAAGGGGCGCGAGGCTTTCCTGTCGCAGCATGTCGGCAGTCTCGACAACGCCGCAAGCATCGGCTTTCTCGAAGAAACGGTCGCCCATCTGCTGGCCATTCTCGACGTCCGGCCCGACCTGATCGCCCACGACCTGCACCCGGATTTCCCGTCGACGCACCTGGCGTTGCGGCTGGCTGCCGAACTTGGTGTTCCGGCGCTGGCTATCGGACATCACCACGCCCATATTGCGGCCATCTGTGCCGAACATGCCGTCAACGAGCCGATTGCCGGGCTGGCGATCGATGGTGTCGGCCTCGGCCCGGATGGCGGCCTGTGGGGCGGCGAACTGCTGCGGGTGACTGGTGCACAGTGCGAGCGTCTTGGCCATTTGCAGCCCTTGAGATTGCCCGGCGGCGAGCGCGCCGCGCGTGAACCATGGCGGATGGCGGTGTCGGCACTGCATGGCGCCGGCTTCGGCTACCGGGTTGGGGCCTGGCTGAAGCAGCATTACCCGGAACGCGACGCCGGGCCGCTGCTGACGATGCTGGCCCGCGACCTGCGCTGCCCGCCGACGACCAGCCTCGGGCGCTGGTTCGATGCGGCGGCCGGCATCCTCGGGCTGCGCGCCGAAATGCGTTACGAGGGGCAGGCGGCGATGGAGCTTGAAGGACTGGCGGCAGCTTGCGGCCCGGTCGCGCCGCTGGCCGGTGGCTGGCAGATCCGCAATGAGGTACTCGATTTCTCGCCGCTGGTGCCCGCCCTGCTCGACTGCGCCAACCTGGCTTACGGTGCCGCCTTGTTCCATGCCACACTGGCTGCCGGGCTGGCAGAATGGGCGTTGGTTGCGGTCGACCGGCAAAAAGGGGCGAAAATCGCGGTCGGCGGTGGTTGCGCGCTGAATGCCGTGTTGATGTCGGCACTGCGCGGGCATCTGGAAACGGCGGGCGTGACGCTGCTCGAAGCCCGGCAGGCGCCGCCCAACGATGGCGGTTTGGCGCTCGGCCAGGGCTGGGTGGCGCGGCGGATGTTCAAGGAGATGTGAATGTGTCTGGCAATTCCCGCACAAGTCGTTGAGCTGCGCGCAGGCGACAACGCCGTGGTCGATCTGGCTGGCGTGCGCAAGGAAATTTCGCTGGCGCTGGTCGATAACGTTGCGCTTGGCGACTATGTGATCGTCCACGTCGGCTATGCGTTGAACAAGCTCGACCCCGATGAAGCCGCCAGGACGCTGGCGCTGTTCGCCGAACTCGGCCAATTGAACGGCGATTCGCCGCTGCACTGATGAAATTCATCGACGAATTCCGCGACGGCGAAGTCGCGCAGAAGCTGGCTGCCGCCATCGCCCGCGAAGTGAACCCGGACCGCTGCTACCATTTCATGGAATTCTGCGGCGGCCACACGCACGCCATTTCGCGCTACGGCGTTGCCGACCTGCTGCCGGAAAACGTCCGTATGATCCACGGCCCCGGCTGCCCGGTCTGCGTGCTGCCGATCGGTCGCGTCGACCAGGCCATCGGCCTGGTGCTGGTACACGGCGTGACGCTATGCACCTACGGCGACTGCCTGCGCGTGCCGGCGTCGGACGGCCTGTCTCTGCTGAAGGCGAAGGCGCAGGGCGGCGACATCCGCATGATCTATTCCTGCGCCGATGCGGTGACGCTGGCACAGCAAAATCCGGAAAAACAGGTCGTCTTCTTCGCCATCGGCTTCGAGACGACGACGCCGCCGACGGCGGTCGCCATCAAGCAGGCCGCTGCGCTCAGGCTAAAGAATTTTTCCGTGCTCTGCTGCCACGTGCTGACGCCGCCGGCCATCGCCAGCATCATGGAGGGCGTCGACCAGCAACTGCAGCTCGACGGCTTCGTCGGCCCCGCCCATGTCTCGACCGTCATCGGCAGCCGGCCCTATGAACCGTTCTCCGCGCAGTATCGCAAGCCGGTGGTGATCGCCGGCTTCGAGCCGCTCGACGTGCTTCTGGCCATCCGCATGCTGATCCGCCAGGTCAACGAAGGTCGGGCCGAGGTCGAAAACGAGTTCGTGCGCGCCGTCGACCGCGACGGTAACCGCAAGGCGCAGGCGCTGATGGATGAAGTGTTCGAGTTGCGGGAAAGCTTCGAGTGGCGTGGCCTGGGCACCTTGCCGCTTTCGGCGCGGCGGCTGCGTGCAGAATTCGCCGAATTCGACGCCGAAAGACGGTTTCCTGTCGAATATCAGCCGGTGGCCGACCACAAGGGCTGCGATTGCGGCGAAATCCTGCGTGGTGTCAAAAGGCCGCAGGACTGCAAGCTGTTCGGCACGGTGTGCACCCCGGAGAACCCGGTCGGCTCGTGCATGGTTTCGTCAGAAGGCGCCTGTGCTGCCCACTACACCTACGGGCGCTACAAGGATGTCTGAGCCGCGCAAGAACTACGTGCGGCCGCTCGACATCAGGCATGGCCGCGTCGACATGGCGCACGGCGCCGGCGGCCGGGCGATGGCGCAACTGATTGCCGAGCTGTTCGCCCGCCACCTCGGCAACGAATGGCTGGCCCGGGGCGACGACGGTGCCGTGCTGCCGGAGCCGGGGGGCGGCCGGCTGGTCATGGCCACCGACAGCCACGTGGTGTCGCCGCTGTTCTTTCCCGGCGGCGACATCGGCTGCCTGGCGGTGCACGGCACGATCAACGATGTGGCGGTGATGGGTGCGCAGCCGCTGTGGCTATCGGCGGCCTTCATCCTCGAAGAAGGCTTCCCGCTGGCCGATCTGGCGCGCATCGTCGCCAGCATGGCGGCGGCGGCCAAGGCGGCCGGCGTGCCCATCGTCACCGGCGATACCAAGGTGGTCGAGCGCGGCAAGGGGGACGGCGTCTTCATCACCACCACCGGCGTCGGTGTCGTGCCGCCGGGGCGCGAATTGTCGGGTTCCCGGGCGCGGCCGGGCGACGCCATCCTGGTGTCCGGCACCCTAGGCGACCACGGCATGGCGATCATGGCCGGGCGCGAGAGCCTCGGCTTCGACTCGCCCATAGTCTCCGACACGGCGGCGCTGCACGGACTGATTGCCGCCATGCTGGAAAGTGGCGCTGACCTGCACGTGCTGCGCGACCCGACGCGCGGCGGGCTGGCGACGACGCTCAACGAGATCGCCGCGCAATCCGGTGTCGGCATGATGCTGCAGGAAAAGGCGCTGCCGGTCAGCCCGGCAGTCGCTGCCGCCTGCGAATTTCTTGGACTGGACCCGCTTTATGTCGCCAACGAAGGCAAACTGGTGGCGATCTGCGTACAAAGCGACGCGGAAAGGCTGCTGGCGACCATGCGTGCCCACGCGCTGGGAAGTTCGGCGGCGATCATCGGTTCGGTGCACGAAGACCCGCATCATTTCGTGCAGATGACCACCGTTTTCGGCGGCAAACGGATTGTCGACTGGCTGGCCGGCGATCAGTTGCCGCGCATTTGCTGAATCCTGGTGTCAGTTGCGCAGCGCGATGACCACCGTCTGCACGTCGTCGAGTTCGGCCAGCACGACGGCGCGGGCGTCGCTTATGTCGTCAGCCTTGAGTACCCGGAACAGCTCCCGCCTGCCGTTCAGGTAGCGTACCGCGGCCGTGAATTCCGGGCGCGTCGCCACCCCCTCTGGCGGCCTGCGCGAGGCCGCCTGCTTGCGTTGATGTTGCATGGATCCCCCTGATTGCCTAAGCCCTTTGCAGGCATCCTAACCAAGAGTCGGCATTCGCAAAATATGGCGAAGGTTATACATTTATGCGCAGTGAGAGGCCGGGCGGCGGCATGCCGCGCCAGTTCTCGTGCGAGAAAATTCGCATGAACGCAAAAAACCCGATCGGTATGCAAGAATTCGTCTCTGTCGACTTCCCGGGAGCTGCCATGGATCGTTTTACCATTTCCCTCGATGAATCGCTGGCCCGGCAATTCGATGAATTGATCGCCGCACGCGGCTACAGCAACCGCTCGGAAGCCGTGCGCGACCTGATTCGCGGCGCCATCGAAGGCGATCGCCAGCGGGCGGCACCGACCGGCCATTGCGTGGCCAACCTGTCCTACGTCTATAACCATCACGAACGGGAACTGGCCGAGCGCCTCACCGGCCTGCAGCACGACCATCACGATCTGACGGTGGCGGCCATGCACGCCCATCTCGACCACGAGAACTGCCTGGAATCCGTGGTCCTGCGCGGGGAAACAGCGGCCGTCCGGCGCTTTGCCGAAAGCCTGATGGCCGAACGGGGGGTCCGGCATGGCGCCCTGAACGTCGTTGCCCTCGAACCCGAACTCACCCACTCGCACGGCCCCCGGGGCAGCAAGCACAAGCACTATCGTCCGTTGCGCTGAGCTTGCGCAATAGTGCGTATGGGCAGCCGCCCGCCGGCGTGGCATCATGCGATATGAAAAATTTGAAAACAATCTTATTTTCGCGATGTCCGTACCCTCTTCCGACTGGCCGTCCCTGCTGATCCTGACCTTCGTGCTCGGCATGAAGCACGGTTTCGACGCCGATCATCTCGCCACCATCGACGGCCTGACGCGGTTCAACGCGCGGGCCCGGCCGCGCATGGCGCGCTACTGCGGGATGCTCTTTTCGCTCGGCCACGGGGCCGTGGTCGTCGGCATCGCCCTCGGAATTTCCGTGATCGCTGGCCAGTGGGCGGTGCCCGAATGGTTCGGCGTCCTCGGCGCGCTGGTTTCCATCGCCTTCCTGGTCGCCCTCGGCAGCCTCAACCTTGCTGCCGTGCTGCGTGCCGGGCCGCAGGAGGTGGTGCAGCCGGTGGGCCTCAAGGGCCGGCTGCTCGGCGGCCTCGGCCAGGCTTCGCAGCCGCTTCTGGTCGCCGTCGTCGGGGCGCTGTTCGCCCTCTCGTTCGATACGCTTTCGCAAGCGGCTTTCTTTGCCTTGACCGCCACCCAGTTCGGCGGCTGGCAGCATGCCCTGGTGCTGGGCCTGCTGTTCACCGTCGGCATGCTGCTGAGCGACGGCATCAACGGCCTGTGGATCGCCCGCCTGATCGCCCGCGCCGACCAGGTGGCACTGGTCGCTTCGCGCGTGATGGGGCTGGTCGTCTCTGGCGTCAGCCTGCTGGTGGCGGGCTTTGGCGTGGCCAAGCTGCTGTTGCCGGCGGTCGACGCCTGGAGCGAGGGCAAGGAACTGATCTTCGGCTTTGCGCTGGTGGCGATCATCGCCATCAGTTTCGTGGCGGCAATTCGTTTAACGCGCCAGCCGGCAATGGCTTGAACGACGTTTGGGGGGCGATACCGGGAAACCGGTTTTTTTTTGCGATGCAGATAAGAAAAAAATTAATTTATTCTTATCTTGCCGTGGTGTCGGCCGGCGTACTGGCGCAGGACGCCGTGGAATTGTC
>WBZX01000296.1_pt1 | contig 16512 bp, 10 predicted proteins | sample 5204211 | NCBI WGS metagenome assembly WBZX01 (sample SAMN12344362, study PRJNA552823) | activated sludge metagenome | biome: Activated sludge suspended growth; feature: Nitrification reactor; material: Wastewater; isolation source: activated sludge from nitrification reactor of wastewater... | reverse complement strand
TGAGGGGGCGAGCAATGATGGGCTTTCTTAATAAATACCGATTTAAGTCTTTTGCGAGCGCCATGGCGCTGACATAACGGTCTTCTGGCTTTTTCTCGAGACACTTGAGGCATATGGTTTCAAGGTCTTTGGCGAGCGAGGGGCTCAACTGACGTGGACGAACTGGCTCAAAATGCAAGGTGGCTACTGTCTGCTTTTGCAGAGTCACTCCATCAAAGGGGAGTATGCCTGTCAGAAGTTCATAGAGGACCACTCCCATGTTGAAGATATCAGAGGAGGACGTGATTTCAGACTGTGTTAACTGCTCAGGCGAGGAATAGGCAGGCGTGCCCACGATTTGGTTAGGAAGTGTTACACGCTTGTCATATTCGGTGACGGCAAGGCCGAAGTCAGTCACCTTGACTTGAAAGGCATTCGTCGTTTTGTATGGTTTGGAGTGAGCTCTTGATGTTGAACTCGTAATAAGGATGTTGCTTGGCTTGAGATCACGATGAATGATACCCATTTCGTGGGAGTGATGAATCGCTTCCGCCACCTGCAGCATGATCTCAGCCTTATCGGTGATGGATAATTCCTGCTGCTTCACAAGGGTGTCTAACGTTACGCCGTCAACAAATTCCATCACCATGTAAAGAATCGACTCGTGCTCTCCCCCCTTGATAACTTTAACAATGCCATGATGATTGATCCTGGCCAGATGAAGTGCTTCCGTCAGAAAACGGGCACGCAGTACGTTGTTAAAGGTGTGCGAGAAGTGAAGCATCTTCAAGGCAACTACTCGGTTGAGAGAAGTTTGCCTCGCTCGATAGACAATGCCAAATCCGCCACTTGCCAGTTCCTCTTCAATTTCAATGCCTGGAATTTGCGGATAACGGTGGTGTTGAATATCTTCTGCTGGCGCTTCTATCTTAGACGAACTAGAAGTAGAGACGATTTCCTCTTTTGTCAGATGTGACTGCTTGTCAAGGATTCCAAAGATGCGACTGCCTTCCATCGAAGTAATATCAAATTCAGTGCGGCCCTTTTCGATCTCAGACTGCTGATTAACAGGAGTTTGCATAGCGATGACACAGGTGGTGATGGTCAAGTCTGCAATTAACTCGTGGGAATGCAAGTGATGACAAGCATTTTGTTTGCCTGGGGTTCCAATACACCATCGTCCGTTCAGCCAGCTAATTTGTTAACTCTCACCATCGGAATCCCACCAGGTGTTCCCTTCGATTTACTTTAATGCCTCACAAGTCTGAGAATTAGCAAGACGGATAAACATTTACGACAAGGAAGTTGGCTATCTAATGAAAACGCATGAATCTGAACCAAAGCTGGGAGGCAAACTGACTGTCCAGAATTGTAATCGGTGGTATCAGAGAGCAGTCAGACTAATATAGACCCCATACCAGGTAACAATGGCAGTGGTCGCCAAGGCAATCGAGATCAGGCCAGTACCGATATGTGCAAGCGAACCCCTCAATCCGTCAGACTCAGGCTTCTGCGGAAACAGCCGATAAGTTGTCATGCCGAGCCTCTGACGCAAAGCCGGGATCGACCAGGAGATGCACAATGCAGTGCATAGCAGACCAACAAGTGAGAGCAACACTGCAGTTGCATAAAGTGTTGCTGATGTGGGCATAAGAACCTCTGCTAAGTCAGCCTGTTACCGTTGTTACATCGCTCCACGACTATCCCCTCGCCTCCGCGCAACGTCAAGAGGGAAGTATAGAGGTAAGAACAGCTGGTCATTATCTGACTATACTATTGGCATGAAGTTGGAGAAAGCCCTATGTTGTTGCTTGTTGCTAGCGTGTTACTTATTTCAACAATGACAACGGACGAGTTGCAGCCAATCTGGCCTCAGTTCCGAGGACCAGCTGGTCAAGGGATCGCACATGGCCAAAAACCCCCTGTTGAGATTGGGCCAACCAAGAATATCAAATGGAAGGTTCCTTGTCCCAAAGGTTACTCTTCTCCTGTTCTGGTTGGCAATCTGCTTGTCATCACAGGCTACGAATCAGGCAGCCTGCTGACGCTGGCCTATGATCGTTCATCAGGCAAGGAAGTGTGGCGTGCAATTGCACCAGCCAGACAGATAGAAGCTTTTGATAAGTCCGACGGTAGCCCTGCTAATTCGTCTTGTGTGACAGATGGTCGCCGAATCGTGTCCTACTTCGGCTCGTGTGGACTCTTCTGTTATGACATGAATGGAAAACAACTTTGGCACTACTCTCTGCCATGTGTCACCACTCAATTCGACTTCGGCACTGGTGTCTCGCCGATCCTGGTGGATGGCCTCGTTATACTCGTTAGAGATGAAACCAAGATGCCACGAATCTTGGCCGTTGATTTACAAACTGGCTCGCTCAAATGGGAACGCCAGCGCGAATCCAAGTCAGCGTTCTGTTCTCCAGTGGTTTGCGATTCTCCCCATGGTAAGCAAGTTGTTGCTGCGGGGTATGGCAAGATGATAGCTTACGATCTGAAGTCGGGCGAGGAGAAGTGGTTTGTTCGAGGCATGCCTTCAGCTGCATGTACAACGCCAGTGGTCGTCAATAACATTCTTTACTTTGCTGGATGGTCTCCAGGCGACGACTATAAGATGCCCTCCTTTGAAACGATGCTGAAGATGTCAGGCGACGAAAAACTGGGCTACCTCACGGAAAATGGCATAGCCAAGACAGGTATGAAGGGATCATTTCAGAGCCAGGATACTAATGGCGACGGTAAGGTCAGCAAGGAAGAGTGGGACCAGATCGTGCAGTTTGTCAGTGCCACGCGTAACAGTGCTTTTGCTCTGAAACTAGATGGTAAGGGTGATGTCACAAACAGCCATATTGTCTGGAAAAAGACAAGAGGGTTGCCTTACGTTCCATCAGGCATCGTTTACATGAATCAATTCGTGTTAGTAAAGGATGGCGGCATTGTGACCTCATATGATGTTGAATCAGGTGCTGAACTATTCGTCGGCCGATTGGGGGTTAGCACCCAGTTTTATGCTTCCCCAGTCGCTGCAAGTGGGAATATCTACTTCACCTCACTAAACGATGGCGTGGTGACGGTAGTCAAAGCAGGGGCCAAATCTTTGGAGATTGTGGCCAAGAACCCCAAACTAGGAGAAAAGGTAGCAGCAACGCCGGCAATCGCAGATGATACAATCTACATCCGAACCGCAGAGAATCTCTATGCCTTTGGCCACATGAAATAAATTCAGTCTGTTAACCACCTTGTCCCCTTTCTCCCTCTAAACAGAGAGATTTCTGACAATCAACTTAACTTCCGGTACCTCATCCGTTTCGGCACGTTCGCGTTGGCTCCCAACCTCGCATGCCGTTGTTCCTCGTACACCTGGAAGTTCCCGTCGCACCAGACGACTTTGCTATCTCCTTCGAAGGCCAGGATGTGCGTGGCCACGCGGTCGAGGAACCAGCGGTCGTGGCTGATGATCACCGCACAACCGCCGAAGTTCAAGAGCGATTCTTCGAGCGCACGAAGAGTGTCTACGTCGAGATCGTTTGTCGGTTCGTCAAGAAGGAGCAGGTTACCGCCACTGCGAAGCAGCTTGGCCAGGTGGATGCGATTGCGTTCTCCGCCGGAGCAGTTGCCGACGATCTTCTGCTGGTCTGGCCCTTTGAAGTTGAAGCGTGCACAGTAACCGCGACTCGCCACCCGCTGTTTGCCGAGCATGATGTGATCCGTGCCGCCGGTGATCTCCTCGAAGATGGTGTTCGTCGGATTCAGCGCATCCCGGTTCTGGTCCACGTGTGCCGGTTTCACCGTTGGGCCGATGGTGAGCGTACCGCCATCCGGTTGCTCTTGTCCAACAATCATCTTGAACAGCGTCGTCTTGCCCGCACCGTTCGGACCGATGATTCCGACGATTCCTCCCTTCGGCAGGTTGAAAGTGAGATCGTCGAAGAGCAGATTCTCGCCGAACGCCTTTTTCACCCCCTCGGCACGCACCACCAAGTCGCCCAGCGGCGGGCCGGGCGGAATCTGGATCACGAGTTCGTCTTCACGCTCATCGAACTCCATCGACTGCAACTTGTCGATGTTGGCAAGGCGGGCTTTGTTCTTGCCCATCCGGCCACGCGGAGCCATCCGTGCCCATTCGAGTTCACGTTCGAGTTGTTTCTGCCGAGCGGAGACGACCTTCTCTTCGAGTTCCAGCCGCTTCTTCTTCTTCTCCATCCACGCGGTGTAGTTACCCTCGAACGGATAGCCGCGACCGCGATCCAGCTCGAGAATCCACTGCGCGACGTTATCGAGGAAGTACCGATCGTGGGTGACGGCCACGACGGCACCTTTGTAATCCTTCAAGAAGTGTTCAAGCCACTCCACGCTCTCCGCGTCCAGGTGGTTCGTTGGCTCATCAAGGAGGAGCAGGTCGAAATTCTGCAACAACATCTTGCAGAGGAAGACACGCCGCCGTTCGCCCCCGGAAAGATGTTCGACTCCCGCCTCCGGTGGGGGCAACTGCATCGCGTCCATCGCCATTTCGACGCGGCGATCGATGTTGTAGGCATCCGCAGCGTCGATCTGTGCCTGAAGTCGATCCATCTGGCTCGAGAGCTTATCGAAGTCGGCATCCGGGTCCGCGAACGCCTCGCTCACTGCCTCATATTGTCGAATGAGATCGCGAATGGGCTGAACGGCCTCCTCCACGTTCTCCAGCACCGTCTTTCCCGGCGTGAGCATCGGTTCCTGCGGTACGTAGCCAATCGTCAGCCCGTTCTCCGGCCTGGCTTCGCCCATGAAGTCTTTGTCTTCGAGAGCCATGATGCGCAGCAGCGTTGACTTCCCGGAGCCGTTCGAGCCGATGACGCCGATCTTCGCTCCGGGATAGAACGCGAGTTGGATGTCCTTGAGGACCTCACGTTTGCCATATTTTTTCGTGAGGTTGTCGATAGTGAAGATGTACCGCTCGCTCATTGTTGCTCCGTGAGTGTGGTAACGGAATGATAACGGATTTCCGTTCGGAACGAAGAGCGCACTTATCCTACAGACAGAACGTACCGAGACGCCCGGTTGGCGACAACTCCGTAAGCAGCGATCGGTGAGGCGATCACGACGGAGGACGGGCCAATAACGCATGATGCCGAGGTGCCAACCACAACCGAGGCAAAAGTCCCCGCCCCCCCCCCCAAGAAGCCCCCGCAAGCTCAAGATTCAAGCTGACGCACCGCCCTGCTGCTTAGCATGGTGGCTGCAGTATTTCAAAGTATTGCAAAAACGCAAGGTGGCCCTGACCTGCCGAATCATCAAGGAACAGAGGAAGGACTCACCGTTTCGGAAGGCGGAGGGAGAGGTTTGAGGCGGTGTAGTGTGCGATTCAAGTAAATGATCCGGCTGGGTGGCTGACGGTCACATTGTGCTAATAACAATTCCCATTTTCGAGCAATGCTGAAAGATTCTAGACCATGGAGGATACCTGCTCATGAATTCGATCTGGAGCAAGTCATGTCATCAAACCGCCGTGGTTTTACTTTGATTGAACTACTGGTAGTCATTGCCATCATTGGACTATTGATGGCACTGTTACTACCTGCGGTACAGCGTGTGCGGGAGTCAGCCAACGCCATCATTTGCGCTAACAACCTCCGGCAGTTGGGAATTGCTGCCCATAACTTCCACGCAGATTACAAAAAGTTGCCATCGGGGTTGTACGGGAATACCAGTCCGACCGTACTCTCTGGGCATTTTGCCGGAGTACTGACCGCTCTCTTACCCTATCTCGAGCAGGATAATCTCCGGCAAGGATTCAGGTCTCCTATTCCAGGACAATTCAGTCAGCCATTGTCACTGAGTCGAACGACTGCGCCTTATTACTGGTGGAACAACTCTGCGAATCTTCAACCTGACACGGGGCAAATGAGAATTGGCCTGTTTCAATGTCCATCAGACGAACTCTATGTTCAGGCCAGAGTGCTTTATGTTGATTGGGTATGCAATCATACTATTGTGAATGATCCCGGGTTTGGTATTCCAAGCTTCTACAATCAGGGTTTAGTGTTGCCTAGTGATACCCAGAATCTTCTCGGTCGCACCAACTACCTGGGTGTATTCGGAGGCCTTACCGCCAACGGAACAACAATCAGAACAATCCCAGGTTTACTTCAGGACTTCTCGGCTGTCACTCTGGGACAGGTAACCGTGAAAGATGGTACTAGCAATACGCTGCTCTTTGGGGAGACTGTCGCTCACTACACGCCTGATAACATCATGGCCTTTGGCTGGGTTGGTGCAAACGGAATGCCCGTCTATTACGGCATGAAGAGGGGCATTGGTGGATATAGCTTTGGCAGCAACCATGTCGCCGGGGTCCAATTCTGTTTTGCTGATTGCTCTGTCCGGACTCTGCGATATGAAGATACCTATGGACAATTTGGGTATACACCACTCGCGTGGACAGACACGTTCAAAACACTACAAGCACTGGCGGGATGGAAGGATGGCTTCCGAATTAAACATGATCTACTCATCGACTAAGGAAAAATCATGCGGTATCTATGGATGCTAGTATTAGCACAAATAGCAATCGGCTGCGGCGCCAACACCACGGTTGAGAAGGGATCGGTGGTCGTCACTTCAATGGCATCGTCGCCAGGTAAGATGACTCCCCCCTTGAAACCACTAGGGAAATAGAATGGATGGATCTGGCCATATTGGTCGCCTGATGAGCTGACGTAAGGCGACAGAGGGGGTGTGGGCATCACCCGGGGGGCAAGACGCCTGCGAATACGTTGTATTCAGCGATTAGACGGATCATCAAAGATCAGGAAAAGGCGTCAGCGTTCAGGAAGGCGGAGCGGGGGAGGTTTGACGCGGTGTAGTAGCGGCGTGGTATGCAAACGACCCAGGCTGGGTGGCTGGGGTCTTTATTGGAAGTTAGTCGTTACATCGTCATTTGCTAACGATCCTCTCTATGTGGATGAAGACAATGAATACAAAGAAAAGCCACGCATTCGCGGTACCAAAGTACGAGAATGTAAGGGCTATTCCTGACACGTCCATACCAACTACTTCCCTTTGCGATCGTGAACGTTCTTGTTCAATGCTGTTGCAAGATCGATCTGGTGTTCCTGTTCCTGTAATAGAATCTCGCGGATGTGCTCAGCCATTGCATATTCAGAAAGTGCTTCGCACTGCTTGACTCGCTCCTGGTAATGTTTGACCGTTTCGTTTTCATTGTCGAGGTCGAACTGCAGCATCTCCCGGGCCTCCTCTGATACCCTCACTGGCTTGGGTGTCACTGTCGGTACTCCGCCCAGGTAGTCAATCTGCTTAGCAATCAGCAAAGCATGTTGCAATTCTTCAACTGCATGTTTCTCCAGTTCTTTCGCAATAGTCATATACTCCGCGCCTTTGATCAACTGCGAATAGACGACGTAGCCAATGATGGCCTGGTATTCACGGGACAGGTCTTCATTCAGAAGGGTGATCAACTGGTTGCGTGTCACGGATGCGGTTTCACTCATTGCAATAGTTCCATCGTGTTAGAGGGCAACCAGACCAGTTGTTGCCGACATCACAAACTACTATTGCAAACCTGGTACCAAACCCTGAAATAGCTTCCATCAACTGGTGATTAGTTCACGAACCTGATCAATGTTGATAGGCTTCACCAGATGCACATCAATGCCGGCTGTTTTAGATTGAACGCGGTCCTGTTCCTGGCCCCAACCAGTGAGAGCAATGATCTTGGTCTTCTGTCCCCAGGCTTTTTCTCGAATGCTCTTGGCTACCTCATAGCCGTTCATGCCGGGCATGCCAATATCGAGGAGAATCATAGACGGTCGCAGTTTCTCAGCTTGATCAAGGGCATCGATACCGTTGTTGGCTGTGAACACTTCGATCTTCATCAGTTCCAGCAACATGGCCATGCTGTCTGCTGAATCGACATTGTCGTCAACGACAAGCACCGATTTGCGTGGCATTGGGATATCATGTGCTAATTCAGGAGCAGGCGTATGAGGAACCTGTAACGAAGCATCATAGGGGAAAGAAACAATAAACTCACTTCCCTTTTCGTGTCCCTCACTAAACACTTCAATATCTCCTTCATGCATTTCCACGAAACGTTTGACAAGCGTTAGCCCGATTCCCAGTCCGCCGTGCGATTTCTCGACTGACTCATCCACCTGGGTGAAGAGGTCAAAGATGCGACGCTGCATGTGCGAAGGTATTCCCTCGCCATTGTCCTTTACCGAAATGCTGATCAATTGATTCTGCTGGCGGATGGTGAGCGTGATGGCGCCTTCAGGATTGGTGTACTTGGAGGCATTGTTCAACAGGTTGGCAATGATCTGGGTCATCCGTACCGGATCAGCTTTCAGGCAGAGTTGTTGTGGAGGAAACCGTACGCCCAGCTTCTGCTGTCGCGAGTCAAAATGATGCCTGGTAGCTTCCACAGCAGTCATCACTGTCGTATGGAGATCGACGGTTTCAAAATTGAGGTTGATCTTGCCGCTGGTTATTCGCGAGACATCAAGAAGATCATCGACGAGGCGGGTCATTTGCGTTAGCTGTCTGCCTATCATAGCACCAGCATTTTGAACTGCGACATTCTCCTTCTCTTTCATTTGCAGGATAGACAAGGCGTTGCGCAGCGGTGCCAAGGGGTTACGTAGTTCATGGGCCAGTATGGCAAGAAACTCATCCTTACGACGATCAGTCTCCCTGATGTGCTGCAGCAACAGGACATTATCAATGGCTACCGCTGCCCGCGAGGAGAGTTCATCAATCAGCGTGCGGTTTTTATTTCGTTCCACAAGCGATGCAGCTGTGTTCAAATAGCTCATGGTGCCCAGAGTTCTGCCTCTTGCCTTGAGTGGCTGAACTAGAACTTCAGCAATCGGAAACTCAGCAATGCTGGTCCAGTTCAGTTCGGTAGGCTTCTCCACGGTTATCGGATTGCCCGTCGTAATGGACTGCATGATTTCAGGCAACAATTGATTGCAGAGAGCCTCTTCAGATACCTCCATGCCTTCGTTCTTCCACACACCACGGTGAATGATGTCTACATCAGTGGATGGCTGGACACTAACAATGCATGCCTCGGCGAATTTGGGCACATTGAGCCCCGCCAGCTGATTCATGATCTCAGGCAGTTCGAGGGTTTGAGACAGCACTTTACTTGCCTGATCCAGGAAACTGGACATGCGGTGGGCTTCCTCTGCGAACAGCCGCTTGGCATGCTCTTCTGCAAGAAGCACCTTCTCCGCGGCCCGTCGTTCCACTTCCCTTTGCATACGGAAGAGATCAACGAAGACCTTGACTTTGGCACGTAGAATCACCGGATCAATCGGAGCGAGAATGTAATCTACCGCGCCGTGAGCATAGCCTTGTTGAGAGCGGAACTCATCCAGAAACGCAGTGACAAAGATAATGGGTGTATATCGCGTCTTGAAGCGTTTGCGAATGAGCGATGCTGTTTCCAGCCCATCCATACCGGGCATGTTGACATCCAGCAGGATGACGGCGAAGTCGTGCTTAAGCACCAGCCGTAATGCTTCCTCACCCGACATCGCTGTGTAAAGCTCTTCGTTCAAATCTTCCAACACTGTTCGATAGACCAGCAATTTCTCACTGAGATCATCGACGACAAGGATTTTCACCTTCTCGTTCATGTCCATGATGTCACCCCAAAGTACAGAAGTGCAACTCAACTAGCGATGCAACCAGGCTCTGAGAACCGACAACATCTTGTTGGTATCGACCGGCTTGGCCAGGTAATCCCAAGCCCCTGCTTCGATGCACTTCTCCCGATCTCCCTTCATAGCCTTGGCGGTGACAGCAATGATAGGCAGGTTCTTCAACTGAGGTATCTTCCTCACCTCACGGATGGTTTCCATGCCATCCATTTCAGGCATCATAATGTCCATCAGCACAATATGCACACTACTATTCTCACTCAATAATTTGATGGCATCGCGACCATTGTTGACTGACAGCACATTCATCCCATGCTCTTCGAGTACGGAAGAGAGGGCAAAGATATTCCGCATGTCATCATCGACGACGAGGACGTTCTTGTTGGTGAGCACGCTGTCTGTCTGATTCAGTGAAAAGAGCCTCTCCTGCTGTTCAATGGTTAATTGCTCAACGGGCAGATGCAGCAGTTTAATGGCAAGGTCAAGCAGCCTTTCTTCCGAGAAAACATAGCGCACGATGGAGGTTTCATCCATTTCCACTGCAACCTGCTGTTCGGTTTTGATCTGTGTAAAGCAGATTACAGGCAGGTAGCTGAACCATTTCAGGTCCTCTGTAGGTTGTGCGAATCCCTGATGGATGGCATCAAGCTCATTCGGCCCCACGATCAGACATAGATATTCCTTGTCGCTGATCATCCGTTGCCAGCCTGCCTGTTGTTTCACGACATCAACATGAATGTGTTCATTGAGCAAGAGGCGCTGCAATCGCTCTGCCTGAGGCAACCCCGATTCCAGGATGAGGACCCGCTTTCGCTTGTCTGGCCCACGTTCGTGAATGAAATCGAAAAGTTGCTCGAGTTGATCCTTACTGCTGACAGGTTTGGTCAGGAAGCCGATGGCTCCAGAGGTGAATGCCTGCAGACGGGCCTCTTCGGTAGAGATCACCGTCACGGGGATGTGCTGGGTATTCAAATCGTTCTTGATTCGCTCCAGCACTCGCCAGCCTTCGATGTCAGGCAGGAAGATATCGAGAGTGATGGCATGGATCTCGTGTTCAGCAATTAGAGCCAGGGCACTCGCTCCCAGAGTAGCGACCAGCCCTTTGAAGCCTTTCTCCCGCACGGTTTCAAGTAGCATCCGAGCGAAAACCAGGTCGTTCTCCACAATGAGTACCACCTGATCACCTTGCTGGATGCTTCGGCGATCATCGTCAGCTTCGTTGAGGCCAACGTCCAGCAGCGTTTCCTCCATTGATTCCTTGCGGATTACTGGAATCATCTGATCCTGAGCAGTTGGCGATGACTTTGCTGTCTCAGCGTCTGCAGGCAACTGTTTCGCCCGAAGGCTGGCCTGTTCTATGCTCGAGACCACACGCCTTCCGGTCCGTGTTGAGGTGTAGGTCCTGGGGAGATAAAGAGTGAAGGTACTGCCCAAACCTGGTTGCGATTCAAGACGAATTTCACCGCCGAGGAGTCTCGAAAGTTCGCGACTGATTGCCAAGCCGAGGCCAGTACCACCATATTTGCGGCTGGTGCTACCATCGGCCTGCTGGAAGGCTTCAAAGATGATGAGTTGCTTATCGGGTGAGATACCAATGCCACTGTCCTTCACGGAGAAGGCAAGTACCTCTGCAGCACGAGACAATTCATCGTTGTCAGGATCCCAACCCGAAGTCACCTGCTTAACCTGCAGTGCCACCTCGCCATGATGGGTAAACTTGAACGCGTTCGAGAGCAGGTTCTTGATGATCTGCAGCAACCGCTTTGAATCGGTGTTGATTGACTTGGGCAATTGTGGATCGAATTCGGCTTTGAAGAAGAGATTTTTGGCTTCAGCCACGTGACTGAAGGTGCGTTCAACGTAGCCTTTGAGTTCATCAAGCCGGAGATCACCTGCTTCGACCATAACAGTACCCGATTCGATCTTGGAGAGATCGAGGATATCGTTGATGAGCGTCAGTAGATCGTTGCCAGATGCATGGATCGTCTTGGCGAATTCAGTCTGCTTACCGGTAAGGTTTCCTTCAGGGTTCTTGCAGAGCTGATCCGAGAGGATGAGCAGGCTATTGAGGGGCGTGCGTAGTTCATGCGACATGTTGGCAAGGAACTCTGACTTGTACTTCGAAGTAAGCGCCAACTGCTTGGCCTTTTCTTCCAAAGCCTGTCGGGCTTGCTCGACTTCCTGGTTCTTTCGTTCCACTTCCTGATTCTGGTGAGCCAGCAGCTTGGCCTTCTCCTGCAGTTCTTCGTTAGTGTTCTGCAGTTCCTCCTGGCGGGTTTGTAGCTGTTGAGCCAGCGATTGTGACTGCTTGAGCAAGTCCTCTGTTCTCATGTTAGCTTCGATGGTATTCAGCACGATACCAATCGATTCGGTAAGCTGTTCAAGAAATGCCTGGTGGGTGGGGTTGAACCCTTCAAATGACGCTAGCTCCAGCACTCCCTTGACTTCACCTTCAAACACCAGGGGCAGCACGAGAATACTGCGAGGTGGCGCTTCGCCAGAGCCTGATGAAATACGCATGTACTGGGTAGGCAAGTTGTTGATCAGGATCTTCTGCTTATCGATAGCACATTGCCCGACCAAACCCTGACCAAGTTCCACCTGCTTGCCCACTGCTTCACGCCCATCTGCAGCATAGTTGGCAAGCAAGGTCAGTTGATGGGCATCCTCACTGCTTTCGAGCACATAGAACTCGGAGTATTGCGCCTCCACCACCGGGCAGAGTTCAGAAAGCACCATGCGACCGACGTTCGTGAGATCACGCTGGCCTTGCAGCATGCGACTGAACTTGGCCAGGTTGGTTTTGAGCCAATCCTGCTCAGTGTTCTTCTGTGTGGTGTCACGCAAGTTTCGGATCATTTCATTGATCGTATCCTTGAGAGCGGCCACTTCGCCGAGTGCTTCCACCGAGATGGTTCGGGTCAAATCTCCCTTGGTCACTGCTGTTGCCACCTCAGCGATGGCTCGAACTTGAGTCGTCAGATTAGCAGCCAGCTGATTGACATTTTCCGTGAGTGCCTTCCAAGTACCAGCAGCACCAGGCACCTTGGCCTGACCACCTAGCTGTCCTTCGACACCCACTTCACGAGCCACGGTTGTTACCTGATCTGCAAAAGTTGCCAGGGTGCTGATCATTTCATTTATCGTCTCGGCCAACTCAGCAATTTCGCCCTTGGCTTCAACCGTCAGCTTGCGCTTCAAATCACCGTTGGCAACCGCAGTCACAACCTTGGCAATACCTCTCACCTGGGCTGTCAGATTGCCAGCCATGAAGTTTACGCTATCGGTCAAATCCTTCCAGGTTCCAGCGACACCGGGCACATCGGCCTGTCCACCAAGTTTTCCTTCGGTACCCACTTCACGGGCCACGCGGGTCACTTCTGCTGCGAAGGAACGAAGCTGATCCACCATCGTATTAATGGTATTTTTCAGTTCGAGAATCTCCCCCTTAACGTCGACAGCGATTTTTTTGGTCAAATCACCCGTTGCTACTGCCTTCGTGACATCAGCGATGTTACGCACCTGACCAGTAAGATTGCCAGCCATCGAGTTGACGCTATCAGTCAAGTCTTTCCACGTACCTGCCACTCCTTTCACTTCAGCTTGCCCACCAAGGCGACCATCTGTACCCACTTCACGAGCCACTCGGGTCACTTCTGCAGCGAAGGAACGAAGCTGATCCACCATGGTGTTAATGGTGTTTTTCAACTCCAGAATTTCACCACGCACATCGACGGTGATCTTCTTCGACAAGTCGCCGTTGGCCACCGCTGTGGTTACCTCAGCGATGTTACGTACCTGGGCGGTGAGGTTACCAGCCATCGAGTTGACATTGTCAGTCAGATTCTTCCACGTACCTGCAACGCCGGGCACATCCGCCTGGCCACCGAGCTTGCCTTCGGTACCTACTTCACGGGCAACACGAGTCACTTCAGAAGCAAACGAACTCAATTGATCCACCATCGTATTGATGGTGTTCTTGAGCTCCAGAATTTCTCCCTTCACATCGACAGTGATCTTCTTGGAGAGATCGCCGTTGGCAACTGCAGTGGTCACTTCCGCAATGTTACGCACCTGACCGGTGAGGTTACCAGCCATGAAGTTCACGCTGTCAGTCAAGTCCTTCCAGGTACCAGCCACACCCTTCACATCAGCCTGCCCGCCGAGGATACCTTCGGTACCCACTTCACGGGCGACACGGGTTACTTCCGAAGCGAACGAACTCAACTGATCCACCATCGTGTTGATAGTGTTTTTGAGTTCCAGAATTTCACCACGCACATCGACGGTAATCTGTCTCGATAAATCTCCCCTGGCCACTGCAGTGGTAACATCCGCAATGTTACGCACCTGGGCCGTCAGGTTGCGGGCCATCGAGTTAACGTTGTCGGTCAGGTTCTTCCACGTGCCTGCGACGCCAGGCACATCGGCTTGCCCACCAAGCTTGCCTTCGGTACCCACTTCGCGAGCCACACGGGTTACTTCAGAAGCAAATGAACTGAGTTGATCCACCATCGTATTGATGGTGATCTTCAGTTCGAGAATTTCCCCCTTTACATCGACCGTAATCTTCTTCGAGAGATCGCCGTTTGCCACTGCAGTAGTAACATTGGCGATGTTACGCACCTGGGCTGTCAGGTTGCCTGCCATCGAATTGACGCTATCGGTCAGGTCCTTCCAAGTGCCAGCCACACCTGTTACTTCGGCCTGACCACCGAGCTTGCCTTCAGTACCCACTTCACGGGCCACGCGGGTCACTTCTGCTGCGAACGAACTGAGCTGATCCACCATCGTGTTGACGGTGTTCTTCAGCTCAAGAATTTCTCCCTTTACATCCACAGTGATCTTGCGTGACAAGTCGCCTTTGGCCACAGCTGTCGTCACTGCTGCAATGTTACGTACCTGGGCGGTGAGATTACCAGCCATCGAGTTGACGCTATCGGTCAGATCTTTCCAGAAGCCAGACACTCCTTCCACCTGCGCCTGTCCACCGAGCTTTCCTTCGGTGCCCACTTCACGGGCCACACGGGTCACTTCCGATGCAAACGTACGAAGTTGATCCACCATGGTGTTAGTTGTGTTTTTGAGTTCAAGGAACTCGCCCTTCACATCGACGGTGATTTTCTTCGACAAATCGCCGTTGGCTACCGCAGTCGTGACATCCGCAATATTACGCACCTGGCCGGTGAGATTACCAGCCATCGAATTGACGCTATCTGTCAAGTCCTTCCATGTTCCTGCGACCCCCTTCACCTGAGCCTGTCCACCAAGCTTGCCTTCTGTACCCACTTCACGAGCCACGCGGGTCACTTCCGCTGCGAACGAACCCAGCTGATCGACCATGCGGTTGATGGTGCTGGCTGTCGTCAGGAATTGTCCCTTAAGCTTGCGATCGCCAATCTCTTCAGCCATCTTTTGTGAGAGGTTGCCTTGTGCCACCGCACCGATCACTCGAGCGGTTTCACTGGTTGGATGGACCAGATCATCAATGAGTTCATTCACACTTTCAACGGAATCTCGCCAGAAGCCTTGCACATCCAATAGGTTCAACCGTTGGTTGAGTTTGCCTTCCTTTCCTACGACATAACTTAGTCGTTTGAGCTCTTCCGCCATCCGTTCATTGCGTTCGACCACTTCATTGAAGGCATCAGCTACCTTGCCTTGGACGCCTGTCCAATCCATAGGCAATCTGACTCCTCGTTTACCTTTTTTCAGATCGTTCAATGCACCGAGGAGTGTCGACGTTTCCCACAGTTGATCAACTGGAGACTCCATCAAGGCTTTCATGAGAACCTCTATCGCAAGAGTTTACGTGTGTTGGAATGACTGCGTCTGGTGACGACGGCAACGTAACGTCACCACAAGGTGAGAAGATGTGGAGGTGCATAACCTTGGAGAAGCCGGTTAGCGGTCATTGGCGACGATCTTGTTCAGGTACTCATAAAGCGGTCTGAATAATTAAATGGGAAGCTAACTTCGCATTCGTGCGCACACATCCTCTCGTCTTGAGTAAATGGCTCACTTTATGCGGTGAAGTCGTATATACAGTCGTTTGGAGAGTCTTCACCTTCGTAAGAACGAAAAGGTGACGCAAACGATGTTCCAATAGCAGTTTTTTTGTCTAAGCCACTCGTTCAGCGCTCATAGCACGATGTTGAACCTTCACTTGATGCACTTTGCCATCATTTGTTAGGGGTATCCAGTCCTGCACCAATGCTGCCCCATCAAGTTGGCAGCGATTCTTGCCATCCTGTGATGGAACGACTTCAATCTCATATACCGTGGAGTGAAATTGATAACGAACACTGAAGCCTGTCCAGTGCGATGGAATGGCGGGCTGAAGAAAGAGCCGATTACCTTTCAGGTGGAAGCCAAGAATATCTTCAATGGCTACCCGGTAGAGCCAGGAAGCTGACCCGGTGTACCAGGTCCAGCCGCCGCGGCCGATGTGGGGGGCGACGGCATAGACGTCGGCGGCCATGACGTCGATGCACACCATCAGCATCGCCTCGGCCTGGGTGGGGTTCACCTTGCCCGGCATGATCGACGAGCCCGGCTCGTTGGCCGGTAGGTGCAGCTCGCCGAGGCCGGCCCGCGGCCCCGAGCCGAGCCAGCGCAGGTCGTTGGCGATCTTGAACAGCGACCCGGCGGCGCCCTTGAGCGCGGCGTGGGCGCGCACCATGCGATCGAGCGTGCCCTGCGCGGTGAAGGGGTTCGGGGCGCGCTCGAACGCGTAGCCGGTCCGTTCGGCGAGCACCGCGGCCACGGCCTCGCCGAACCCGGCGGGGGCGTTCACCCCGGTGCCGACCGCGGTGCCGCCGATGGCGATGCGCAGCAGGCCGTCGTTGGCCTGGCGGACGTCCGCGAT
>WBZX01001638.1_pt1 | contig 16514 bp, 14 predicted proteins | sample 5204211 | NCBI WGS metagenome assembly WBZX01 (sample SAMN12344362, study PRJNA552823) | activated sludge metagenome | biome: Activated sludge suspended growth; feature: Nitrification reactor; material: Wastewater; isolation source: activated sludge from nitrification reactor of wastewater... | reverse complement strand
ACAAGATCATGGTGCTCGACAAAGGCCAGATCAAAGAAATGGGCACCCACGAGGAACTCATTGAAAAACAAGGGTTTTACTACCAATTACACAAGATGCAGTTCGAAAAGCAAGAGGCTGTCGATTTGAGGATTTGAAGATTTGAAAATTTGAAAATTGGGCTGAGTTACTGATTGAGAACCCCGCACGGTAGTTTGTTTCTACCCTGAGCGATGACCCCAAAACAGCCAACACCTTCATTTTCAAATCACCAAATCGTCAAATTACCAAATCAACGAATCAGCACATTTTTGCCTCCCGATTTCATATTTCACCCCTCCAACCCTATCTTTGCGCCAAAATTTGGGAACTGTATGTTGCAAAAGGCGCTAAAATCATTACTGACACTGGCTTTTAGCCTTTTTTTGATCCTCGTTTCAATGCCGGTTTTGGCTGGTGAACCGGGTCAGGAAGGCCACCCTACCGAAGAAAAGGAAAAGCTGAACATTAAGGAAGTGATTTTTGGCCACATTATGGACGGTCATGAGTTCCACTTTTTCGACATCACCCAGGCCGACGGAACCAAAAAACCCGTGAGCATTCCCCTCCCGGTATTGCTCTATTCACCGCAGCGTGGCGTTTCATTCTTCATGTCGTCGAACTTTCATCACGGTCACGAGCCGTACAACGACTACATGCTGCTGAACGAGCACAATATCCACGAACTCGGGCTGGACCCCAAGAAATTCACCGCCGGCACCATCATCCCCATCAAGGATGGCAAACTGGACAGCAGTGTTTCGGTGTTCGACCTTTCCCTGACCCGCAACGTGGTACAGATGCTCATCGCCCTGGCCCTGCTGGTATGGATCATGATGAGCATCGCCAAACGCTACAAGGCCGGCCAGGGTGTTACCACCGCCCCCAAAGGCATGCAGAGTTTACTGGAGCCCGTTATCACCTTCGTACGCGACGAAGTAGCGAAACCTAACCTGAGCCACAAGGCCGATAAATACCTGCCTTACCTGCTCACCGTTTTCTTCTTTATCCTGATCAACAATATTTTCGGTTTGATCCCCGGCACGGCCAACGTAACCGGCAATATCGCCTTTACCGTGGTGCTGGGCCTCATATCCTTCGTGGTGATCCTGTTCAGCAGCAACGGCCACTACTGGGGTCATATCTTCAACCCGCCGGGCGTTCCGGGTTTTGTAAAACCCATCCTCGTGCTGGTGGAATTCCTGAGCGTATTCATTAAGCCCTTCGCTTTGATCATAAGGTTGTTCGCCAACATGGTGGCCGGCCACATCATCATCATCTGTTTGATCTCGCTGATCTTCATCTTCGGCAATATCAAACCGGCGATCGGCTATGCCGCGTCACCTGTTTCGCTCGTGTTCACCATCTTCATCTATTTCATTGAAGTACTGGTGGCCTTCCTGCAGGCGTTCATCTTCACCAACCTCACCGCTGTATTCATCGGCCAGGCTTTTGAAGGCGAACACCACCACGAAGAAGCGCACGCCGCGGCCCATTAATTCGTGATTTATTTTTTAACATAAACCGACACAAAATGAGTTTATCAACAGTTTTACTGGAAGGCGTTGCAAACGCGGGTGGTGCTGTAGGCGCCGGCCTCGCTGCAATCGGTGCCGGTATCGGTATTGGCCAGATCGGTAAAGGTGCAGTAGAAGGTATTGCACGTCAGCCGGAAGCTACTAACGACATCCGCGCCAACATGATCCTTGCCGCCGCCCTCGTGGAAGGTGCTGCGCTGTTCGCGATCATCGTAGGCTTCCTTGCAATGGTTCTGTAATCATTGCCACGTTTTTACTGCATCCAACGCACAGGGCCGCGGATGCAGTATTTTAACCAGCAGGGAGCGAAGTCGACCTGCGACCTGTGCGGTTCCGAGCGTAGTCGAGGAACAAACAACAACATAACAAACGAACTTTAATACTACCGCATCATGGAATTACTGAACCCGGCCTTTGGCCTTCTTATCTGGACACTGTTAGCCTTCCTGGTTGTTTTCTTCCTGCTGAAGAAATTCGCCTGGCCCGCCATCATCAACGGACTGAAGCAACGTGAACAAACCATTGCCGACTCCCTGGCCACCGCCGAGAAGATCAAACTGGAAATGGCCCAGATGAAGAACGACAACGAAGCCATCCTGGCAAAAGCCCGGGAAGAAAGGGCTTCCATGCTCAAAGAAGCTAAGGAAACCCGCGACAAAATGATCAACGACGCCCGTGAAGAAGCAAAATCGCAGGCTGCCAAGATCATGGCCGACGCCCAGGCTTCGATCAACAACCAGAAAATGGCCGCCCTTACCGAGATCAAGAACCAGGTGGGAAGCCTCGTACTGGAAGTAAGTGAAAAAGTGCTGAGGAAAGAACTGAGCAACAAAGCAGAACAGGAGAATTACATCAAGACACTGGCTGCCGAAGTAAAACTGAATTGATTTGAAGATTTGAATACGCGGTGATGTGCCGATGGCCAGACCCGATCTTCAAATCACCAAATCCTCAAATCACCAAATTGAGAAAATGAACAATCCACGTTTAGCAGGACGCTACGCCAAGAGCTTACTCGACCTGGCCACCGAACAGAACCAGGTAGACGCCGTATGCGCCGACATGAAATGGATTCTGGGCATCTGCAAAAGCAATCCTGATTTTGTAAACCTCCTGCGCAGTCCGATCGTAAAACCCTCTACCAAGGAAAAAATTCTTGCTTCCATTACCCAGGGACGCATCAGCAATATCACAGGCGCTTTCATCAAACTGCTCGTGCTCAAGGCCCGCGAGAACAACCTGCCGGAGATCGCCGCTACTTACGTGGACCAGTTCAACGCACTGCGCAACATCCACCGGGTGAAGATCACCACCGCAACGCCCATCTCGGATGAAATGAAGAACACAATCATGGCCAATGTAAAAGCGGCCGCCCAACCCGGGCAAAGCTTTGAAGTGGAAACCCGCATCAAGGATGAACTGATCGGCGGCTTCGTACTGGAAACCGGCGGCGTACTGGTGGATGCCAGCATCCAACGCGACCTGAAAGACATTCAGAAACAATTCATGAACAACGATTACCTCCACCGGATCCGTTGATCCATGATCTTCGTATAAAAAAAAGCTGCTCCAACCGGGCAGCTTTTTTATTGCTATTGTTTTTTCAGGTATTTCTCCGGGATCGGCACATCGGGTGATTCGGCCTGCCAGAATACCGAAACGATCCACCAGCGGGTTCCATCATACCAGAGCTGTATGCTGTTGATGCCCCGCATGAACGGCTTCTCATCCTGCAGGGTCTTCTTCGAATCATAGGTGCTGAATACATGCACCACGCTCCCGAAACGATCTTCCGTTCGACCGATCTCCCGCTCAAAAAAACCATTCTTCTCTAGGAAGGGTCCCGATGTTTTGATGTAATCTTCCACCGTCATCACACGCCGGGCCATGCTGCCATCGGGCCGCTTACCCGTGGCCATCATCTTAGCCTCCGGGATGAACAGGGTGCGCATGCGATCCCAATTGCGGGCTTCCCCGGCAGGCCCCGAAATGACATGGTACAAAGCGCCGATGATCGCTTCCACCGATTCCACATCTTTCGGGTTGGCGGGAATACTATCGGTATGGCGGGTTGTGGCGCTGAGCCGGACAGCTGAAAACAGTACAGCCAGTATGATCATTAATTTTTTCATGCCGTTGATTTCCGGAAAAGTATGACTTATGATAAAGCCCGGCATACCCGCTCATCAAAAAAGACCGGGCATACCCGGTTTCAGAATCGTACAACAGGTGATTTGATGTCGTGGTAGAACAGGAAGGTCCATTTTTCCTGCTGACCCTGCTTCCACCATTGCTGCCGCAGTTCCATGCATTTCTTTCCATCGTAATCGTATTTGGCCACGAAGCGGCTTTTCATTTGTTGCAGTTGCGGGGCCACATCGCCACCAAAAAACACACGCTCCCCGTCTTCCTCGATCCAGAATACCTGGTGATGCGGAGAATGAGCCCCCGTGATGTGGTGACGAATATACCCATCGATGGTTCCATCCCCCTCCAGCAACACGACCTGGTCGGAATCCTGCAGCCCGTCGAAATCCTCCACGTCGAAAGAAGGAGCGCCTTTCTTCAGGGCGAAATCCAGTTCGGTTTTTTGTACATAGTATACCGCGTTGGGAAAACTCAGGAATTTTTGCTTCAGCACCCCGTCGTGCTTGTAAATACCGCCGGCATGATCCTTATGCAGGTGACTCAGCAACACCTTGGTTACTTCCAGCGGACCGATACCATGGCTGAGCAGGTTTTGGTGAATCTGCAACGTGCCATCGGGCATCGAAAACCCCAGCCCGGTATCGATCACGATCACATCGTTGGATGTGATCACGGCAAAAGGCTGGATCTCCACCAGCAGGCTGCCAACGGGCCGTTGCTGCAGGTCGTCTTTCTCCGTATCGAAGGGGATGAATTTTTTGGTGCCGTCGATGGTAAATGCGCCCTCACTGAGTGGAATGATCTTCATCCGGCAAAATTAACCCTTAACAGCTTAATCGCTGAAACGCATTGCCCGCTTTTATCGCAGCACCATCTGCCGGTCTGCATCAAGTTTGATCAGGATAAAAAGCAGGATCGTAAAGGTGAGCAGGGAAGATCCGCCGTAACTCATCAGGGGCAGGGTGATACCGATCACCGGCGCCAGGCCGATGGTTACGCAGATATTCACCGACACGTGGAAGAAGATGATGCCGGCCACCGAATAGGCGTAAACCCGGCTGAAGGTGCTTCGCTGCCGCTCGGCAATACGCACGATCCGGAGCAACAGGAAAAGATAGAGCAGCATGAGGATGGATGTGCCCCAGAATCCGAAGTTCTCGCCGACGGATGTAAAGATGAAGTCGGTATGCTGTTCGGGTACAAAATCTCCCTGGGTCTGTGTTCCTTTCAGAAAGCCTTTCCCGGCAAAGCCGCCCGACCCGATGGCGATCTTGGATTGCTTTACGTTGTAATCCTGCGCTTCTTCCTTTTTCTTCTTCGCTTTTTCATCCACCTGGTTCAATTGAACGGTTTTCTCATCGGCATAGGGATTCGATTTACCCACCATGCTGAAGATCCGGTCGGCCTGGTAACCCTTGAGCACATGTTTGAAAATAAAGGGAACGGCGAATTGCACAAAGCCAACGCAGAAGGCCCAGCCAAGCAGAACGAATACCAGCAGGGCATAGTTTCGCCGGATACGGCGCCAGGAGAAAAAGATGATCCCTCCGGCAATTGCGGAAAAGGCAATGACGAGGTGAATAGGTTTTAATAAGAGTGTTGCCACCAGCAATACCGCCAGGGAAGCGCCGGCAATGAGGTAGCCGGGGGGCAGCCCTTCGCGGTACATGGCTATGAGAAAGGAAAAATACACCAGCGCCAGGCCTGTTTCGCCCTGGAGCAGCGAGAACATGGCCGGTGTAAACGCGATTGCCGCCGCAATGAGTTGTGACTTGGGTCTTCGGAAATCGGTTTCCTGCTGCGAAAGGTATTTCGACAGCGCCAGCGCCGTGAATATCTTGCAAAGCTCCACCGGCTGCAGGTTCATAAAACCAAGGGGTATCCAGCTTCGGGAGCCCTTGATCTCCTTACCCACTACAAACGTGGCGATGATAAGCAGGATCCCCACCAGGTACGAGAGGTTGGCCATGGCGGTAAAGAGCTTACTATCTGTAAGCAGGATAAAAATGGCAAGCACCGAACAGGCAGCGAAGAAATAGAGTTGTTTGCTGTAGTTCTTTTTAAAACCCAGGAAGGTTTGTGTAAGGTTGTCGCTGCTCCGGAATTCGACCGAGAAAATACAAAGAATGCCGATGCAAACCAGTATGGCGTACAACCACACCATCACCCAATCGATGCCTTTTGATATTGCCGGATTTTTCTGGTACATATACCGCATTCCCGGCCGCTCTCCTTGCGGAGAGGGAGCCGGCGTTTAATTATTTAAGCTGTCTTTCAATTCGGTTTTTTTCTTCTGATCGGGCAGGATCGCTTCGGTTTTGATCGTAAACTTCCTGTCGCCGCTATCCTTAACCGGCTTCCCTTTTTTTATTCCTTCCTTGTCGATCTTGATCTGGTCCAACGCTTCCTCTTCATCCGACGCATCCACATCCATCGTGTCCTTGATCAGCCGGATATATCCTTTGGCAAGCAGGTACGCCGAGTCTTTGGCGTGCAGCATCGAATCCAGTGTTTTCATTTCTGTATAGATACGCGATGGGATCAGGTTCATGTTAGCAAACTTTTCCACCACGGCCTGCCGGTTGGCGGCAATTGTATCGTTCAGGTATTTTTCGATCATCAGGCCCACGATCGGCGCCGCGTATGTACCTCCGAACCGGCCGCTGTTTTCCACCACGCACATGATGGCGATCTTCGGATTATCCCTGGGTGCAAAACCGCAGAAAAAAGCGTGGTTCGGTTGTTTAACGCCCCGGAAATAGTTTTCCACGGTACCGGTTTTACCGCAGATACGAATGCCGCTTACCCGGGCACCGGCGCCCGTACCACCGTCGACCACGGCCTGCATGCCATCGTGCACCACTTCAAAAACGCTGTCGGGAATATCTACAGCGCTGTGTTTTTCCTTGAACTTTTCGAGCATGCCAAAGGTATCGCCGCCTTCGATGGAATCCACCAGGTGGGGAATCCGGTACCAGCCTTTGTTGGCAATGTAGGCCATTTCATTGGCTACCTGTATGGGAGTAACATCCACTTCGCCCTGCCCGATGCTTACCGAACGGTAGGTGCAATAATTCCATCGTCCTTTTCCATGCATCTTGTCGTACAAGGCCGGTGTAGGAATCAATCCGGGTTTTTCGGAAGGCACATCGATGCCTAATTTATGCCCGAGGCCGAAGGCATACATATACTGGTCCCATTTAGACAGGCTGCTGTCCTGGCTCGGGTATACCGGGTTATTGATCACCCGCTGCATGACCGTGGCGAAGTAGGTATTATCCGACATGCGTATCGCGTTACGCAGATCGAACGTACCCACATCCAGGCAACGCATGGGCTTGCCGCCGCCGCAACCATAGAAGGCGCCGCCGCAGGAAACCCGGAAATCGGTGGTGATCACGCCCTCGTGCAGTCCAACCAGCGCCTGCAGGGTTTTGAACGTTGAACCCGGCGAATAGGTAGCGCTTACCGAGCGGTTGAAGAGGGGCCTTGCCGGGCTCAGCAGCAGTTCGGCGAAATGTTTTTTTCGTTCGGCGCCGGTTAACAGTTTGGGTTTGTAGGTAGGACTGCTCACCATGCAGAGGATGCCGCCGGTTTTGGGGTCAACGGCCACGATGGAGCCGAGTTTATTTTCCATCAGCTTCTCTCCCAGCGCCTGCAGTTCGATATCGATGGAAGTATACATGTTCTGGCCGGCAACCGCCGCGGTATCAAACTTTCCGTTCTCGAGGCGGTCGGTGAGCCGGTTGAATTTATCCCGCTTCCAGAATTCGATACCCCGCTGGCCCATCAGTACTTTTTCATAGGTACGTTCGAGCCCGGCCTTACCGATATAATCACCCATCACGTATCCCTGGTATTGCGGGTTCTTCAGCACATTTGAATCCACCTCGCCGAGGTAACCGAAGATATTGCCACCGGCGTCGAAGGGATAATCCCGGACAGAACGTTCCTGCAGGTAATAACCCGGCGCCAGTTTATACATGATCTCGTTGAGTTTGGCCATGCGCTCATTGGTGAGCAAGGGTTCAAAGATGGAAGCCCGGTAACTTTTATTCTTGATGATGGCCGTGATGATGCGTTTGTGAAATTCGGCCGTGTCGATGCCGAGGATGCTGCAGAGTGTGGCGGTGTCGGTACCCTTGATCTTACCGGGTATCACCATCAGGTCATAGATCACGGTGTTTTGCAGGATCGCTTTCCCGGTTCGGTCGAATACAATGCCGCGATCGGGATAGATCACTTTGCGGAATGTTCCCTGGTCTTCGGCCTGGATACGGTAATTGGGAGAGAATAACTGCAGGTTCATCAGTTGCAGCAGGATGACCACGAACATGCCGATGAACACCAGCATGATTACATTCTTTCTCGACTGATTGAATACGGGCACTTCTGTTTATGTTTATTTTTTTTGTTCCGTTATTGTCTTACGCGGTATTGGTCCGGAAGGACTGCTTCCGGGCGAAGATCAGTTCGGTGATCAGTATCAACAGTAAGCTGATCGCGGTAGACAGCAGGGTCTTCGTGATAAAATACCAGATATTCCCGAACTGCCAGGCTTCCAGCAGGAACAGCCAGCCATGATGAATCAGCGTAAGCACCCCTGTAAAAATGAAGTAGGGAAGAAAACCGCCCATGCTTTTGAACGAGGGTTCTTCGTAGTTGGTATCGGCGCCTTCCTGCGGTATCAGCAGGTTAACGAGGAAGGGGCGGATGTAGGCGATGAGCACACAGGCCGCCGTGTGAAAGCCGGGGTGATGACGGAAACTGTCGAGGGTAAAACCGAGCGCAAAGGCCACGATCATCTGCCAGCTGCGTTTCATCCGGAAAGGCATCCACAGGATGAACAGGTAATATATATAGGGTGTCACCAGCTGGTGCAGGTGAATTTTATCCAGCACAAAAACCTGTACCAGGATAAAGAGGGCGAAACGTACTATATTTTTTACCAGGGTGCTCATCCGTTCTACTGCTCCTTCTTTTTTACGTTATCCAGAATGGCTTTGATATCATTGGCCTGCCGGTTTTCGATCACGTACACATATTCCAGGTTGTAAAAGTTAGCGGCCGAACGAAAGCGGATCAGGTAGTTGCTGCTGCTTTTATCGGGCACCGCTTCTTCCACGATACCCACCATCATTCCCTTGGGTATGCTGGTACTGAAGCCGCTGGAGATGATGGTATCGCCTTTGGCTACTTTAGCACCCTTGGGGATATCCTTCAGCGAAAGCATGTTCGGCGTTTTTCCATCCCAGTTGATCGTTCCGGTTTCGCCGGTCTTGAATAATTTGCCGTTAAGCCGGCTGTCTTTATGCAGCAAACTCATCACCACCGAATAATCAGCGCTCACATCGGTCACCACACCCACCACTCCTGTATTGGGATCGATCACACCCATACCTGTTCGTATGTTCTGGTTCGAGCCGCGGCTCAAAACGATGAAGTTGTTCTGGGCGGATACGGAATTGTATACCACTTTCGCGGGGTAGTATACGTAACGCCGGTGCGCTTCCAGCGAATCGATCTTCAGTGAATCGACCAGCATATTCACCGCCGTATCGGGGAGGTTGAAATCGGCCTTGAGTTTATTGTAGAGTTTCGCGTTCGCCTTTACCAGCGAATCGTTGGTGCGCTTTAACTGGAAATAATATTCCACCCGGCTGAACTGTTCGTTCACTTTCCCCGTAAGCTGACCTGTAACATTGCTGAACATGGCGTTGTGGTAGCGGCTGTAATGAACGATGAGGTAAATGCTTATCACCTGCAGGAAAAGAAAGAGGATCAGGTTAAAGTATCGGCGGATGAAAAGAAAGATGTTACGCACCGGAGAAAGAATATTTTAAATGTTGGATTTTAAATGTTGAATAATGTCCTTAGTTTTTGTTCCGATAAAACTCCGGCGATACATTTATAATACAGCATTCAACATTCAAAATAAAATCTTAGCGCATCACGAACGGATACCGGTCGTAATGCTTCAGCGCAATACCGGTTCCGCGTACCACGCTCTTCAGCGGGTCGTCGGCCACGTGTACCGGCAACTTGATCTTCGCGTTCAGGCGTTTGTCGAGCCCGCGAAGCAAGGCGCCGCCGCCGGTGATGTACAACCCCCGGCGATAGATATCGGAAGCCAGTTCGGGCGGCGTTGTTTCCAGCGCTTTGAGGATCGCTTCTTCGATCTTAAAGATACTCTTGTCGAGCGCTTCGGCTACTTCCTGGTAGCTCACCATTACCTGCTTGGGGATACCCGTTACGAGGTCGCGGCCGTTTACCGGAATATCATCCGGCGGATTGTCGAGGTCTTTCATCGCGGCGCCTACCTGGATCTTGATCTGTTCGGCGGTGCGTTCACCGATCAGCAAACTGTGGTAACGGCGCAGGGCTTCCATGATATCGGCCGTGAATTCATCGCCGGCGATACGGATACTCTGATCGCACACGATACCGGCAAGAGCAATAACAGTAATACCGGTAGTACCACCACCGATGTCGATGATCATATTACCAACCGGCTCCTCCACATCGATACCGATACCGAGTGCGGCGGCCATGGGTTCATGAATAAGATACACTTCTTTGGCTCCGGCCTGTTCGGCGCTGTCGCGTACCGCACGTTTTTCCACTTCGGTAATGCTGCTCGGTATGCAGATCATCATACGCCAGCTGGGGGCAAACAAAGGCTTTTTGGGATAGATCAGTTTGATCATCTCCCGGATCATCAGTTCGGCCGCGTTGAAATCGGCGATCACACCGTCTTTCAGCGGGCGAACGGTGCGTATGCTTTCGTGGGTTTTTTCGTGCATCATCAACGCTTTCTTGCCCACGGCTAAAATATTTTTGGGATTGTTGCGATCGAGCGCTACGATCGATGGTTCATTCACCACAATCTCGTCGTTGTGGATGATCAGGGTATTGGCTGTTCCCAGGTCAATGGCGATCTCCTGGGTGAAGAAGTTGAAAAGGCCCATATGGAATTGTGTGAAAAAGGATTTTAATCAATGCAGGCAAAGTTGGTGGAAAATATTTGAAATAACAATTGGAAACCCTGTATTTTTCAACATTTACAAGAAAGTTGTGAATAGCAGATGATCCTGCGAAGGCCTGTAAAATCGCATGTTGGGAAAGACACGCATCAATTCGTTTCACTTCGGAATTCGTAGCCGATGTCGGAACGGAAATACATGTCTTCAAAAAAGAGTTGTTCCATCACGTAGTTGGATTGCTCGACAGCTTCGTCGATGTTTGTACCAAAGGATGTAACCGTAAAAACACGGCCGCCATTGGTCACCACCTGGTCGCCTTCATGCTTCGCCCCGGCCAGGAAAACCATGGTATCATCGAGCAGGTTTTCTTCCAGCCCGCTGATGACCTTGCCCTTCTGGTAATCGCCGGGGTAGCCGCCACTGACAGCCACCACGGTGGCCGCAGCCCGCTCGTCGATCTCCAGTTTCACCGTTTTCAGCTTTTTACCCGATGTAGCCAGCAGCAATTCCACCAGGTCGTTCTTTACCCGGGGAATCACCACTTCGGTCTCGGGATCGCCCATGCGGCAGTTGTATTCGATGACTTTGGGGTCGCCGTTATCATTCATCAATCCGAAGAAAATAAAGCCCTTGTAGTCGAGCTGGTCCTTTTTCAGTCCGGCAATGGTGGGTTCGATGACCCTCGACCGTACTTTTTGAATGAAAGCCTCGTCGGCAAAGGGGAGCGGACTAACGGCGCCCATACCCCCGGTATTAAGGCCGGTATCGCCAACACCCACCCGTTTGTAATCCTTGGCCTCCGGAAGCAGCACATAGTCTTCGCCGTCGGTAAGCACAAACACACTCAGTTCGATACCATGAAGGAATTCCTCGATGACCACTTTCTTTCCGGCTTCGCCGAATTTGGCCCGGTGCAGCATGAGGTCGAATTCCGACATGGCCTCGATCGGGTGCTGGCAGATCAGCACACCCTTACCGGCGGCAAGTCCATCCGCTTTGAGCACGATCGGCAGTTTGTGGGATTTGATATAATTGACCCCTTCGAGGTAGTTATCGGCGTTGAATTCCGCGTAGGCGGCGGTAGGTATCCCATGGCGGGTCATGAATTCTTTGGCGAAAGCCTTGCTGCCCTCGAGTTGCGAAGCGTTTTTGGAAGGTCCGATCACTTTGAGGTTTTCCAGTCCGGGTACGCCGGTAAGAAAATCCGTCACCCCTTTTACCAGGGGTTCCTCGGGCCCTACCAGTACCATATCGATCCGGTGTTCCTTACAGGCTTTTGCCAGCGCCTCAAAATCGGTAATGCCCACAGGCAGGTTGGTTCCGCAGAGCGCCGTACCCGCATTACCGGGAGCAATGAACAGGCTATCGCATAGTGGACTTTGTTTCAGTTTCCATGCAAGTGCATGTTCACGGCCGCCGGAGCCGATCAGAAGAATATTCATGGGCGAGTGAAATTTTTGGATAAGCTTGAACGGTTCGCAATTTAGAATTCTGCTTTGTAATTCGCTAATATATTTTCCGAACGGCGGTTGAGAAGCGGCGAAACACCCGCTTCATTCATCAAAATAGCACCGGCCAATTCGCCGTTTGAAACATAATTTCCCTATTTTGGGCAGGAAACCAACTAACAAGCATTTTAAAAACATTTATTTATGAGTGATCAAGCAAAGATCGGCAAACACCCAAGGGGGCTCTATGTTTTGTTTTTTACCGAGATGTGGGAGCGCTTCGGGTACTACCTGATGGTAGGTATCCTTTTCCTTTTTCTGACCAACAGCACCGGGAAGGGATTGCCCCGTGCCCTGGGCGCCGATGTGGTAGGTACCTTTATCGCGTTGGTATACCTTACCCCGTTCATCGGCGGGTTACTGGCCGACCGCTACCTGGGGTATATCAAGTCGATCTTTATTGGTGGTTCACTCATGGCCGCCGGCTACCTTACCATCGCCCTGCCGGGCGAATACACCGCCTATATCGCCATGGGCCTGATCATCATCGGCAACGGATTCTTCAAGCCCAACATATCCACCTTACTGGGTAACATGTACAACCGGGAAGACCTGCAGCCGCTGAAAGACAACGCCTATAATATCTTTTACATGGGCATCAACATCGGCGCCTTCTTCTGCAATTTCGTAGCCGCCATTCTTCGTAACCGGATCAGCTGGCAGGCCGCTTTTTCCGCGGCAGGTATCGGGTTGATCATTGGACTGATCACCCTTGCCCTCAGCCTGAAGCATATCAAGCAGTACGATGTAAAGAAGCCCATGCAACCTGGCGATACCCCCACTTCCAAGATATTCGGCACCGTATTTCTTCCGATGCTTGTATTTGCAGCCATCGGCTGGATCATACCCGGCAACATCTTTGGAAGCGATTCTGCCGACGCATTCATCTTTGCCTGTGTACCGGTTATTGCCTTTTATATTAATCTATGGAGAAAAGAAACCGGGCAGGACAAGAAAGGCATTGGCGCCCTATTATTCATATTTGCCGTATCGGTGATCTTCTGGACGATCTACAACCAGAATTCAACCGGGCTTACCATCTGGGCCGAATCGCATACCGACCGGTCGATCCCCGAATTCATGGAAGCTCCTTCCGACGCCGTGTATGCCTTGCAGAAATTAGAAACGGCGCCGCAACAAACCGACAGCCTCGACAGCTACATGCGGGTGGTAACCGATGATTCGGGTCACGCGATCAAAACCATGGGGCCCGATCCCTACTTTGCCAACATGCCGAAAGATAAATGGCCTCCCGGCGGTGTGGCCAAGGTGGGTAATACCGAATTGTTCCAATCGATCAACCCGTTCTTTATCGTGGCGTTCACGCCGATCCTGATCGCCTTTTTTGCCTGGATGGCCCGGCGCAAAAGACCGGTAAGTACGGCAAATAAGTTCGCCTGGGCATTGATCATCTCGGGCCTCAGCGCCCTGGTGATGGTGCTGGCGGTCATGTCGGTGCCAAGTATCTACACACATAAGGCAAGTCCGATCTGGCTCTTCCTCACCTACGGTGTGTTTACCGTCAGCGAGGTTTGCCTGAGCCCGATCGGGTTATCGTTTGTATCGAAACTTTCGCCACCCCGCTTAACGGCCCTGATGATGGGCGGCTGGTTCCTCTCTACTTCCCTGGGTGGTAAAGTAGCCGGTGTGATGGCCAGTTTCTGGGACCAGATGCCCGACAAGCGAATATTCTTTGGCATCATCACCGTAGCGGCAATCCTGGGTGGCCTGCTTATCTTCTCAAAAGTGAAATCGCTCGATCAGATCGTAAAAGATAAGACCGGATCGGCCTGATCCGCTTTGTGCAAATATTTGAAGGCGGTACCTGCGGGTATCGCCTTTTTATTTATCTTCCTGTTCCAAAACAACCGCTATGTCCAACTTTCAACCTTTTATCCCGGCCGACATGAAGGTCAAGGAGTTCACCCTCAAATCGGTGCTGCTTGGCGCCTTCTTCGGTGTCATCTTCGGAATGGCCACCGTATACCTGGCTCTCAAAGCCGGCCTTACCGTTTCCGCCTCCATTCCCATTGCCGTGATCGCCATTTCACTTGGACGCAAACTCTTCAAAACCACCATTCTCGAGAACAACATCATTCAAACCACCGGCAGCGCGGGTGAAAGCATCGCCGCCGGTGTTGTATTCACACTGCCCGGTTTCCTGTTCCTGTCGGACCCCACCAGCGCCGATTATTTCAATTATATCACCATCATGATCATTGCCATGTTCGGCGGTATGCTGGGCACCCTGATGATGGTACCCCTTCGTCGCTCACTGATCGTAAAAGAACACGGCACGCTTCCTTACCCGGAAGGAACCGCCTGCGCCTCGGTGTTGAAGGCCGGTGAAAAAGGAGGCGACCTGGCAAAGACCGCCTTCCTCGGAATGGGTTTCGCCCTGGCCTATGCCATCCTGCAAAAGATATTTCACGTGATCGCTGAAGTACCCGAGTACGCCACCAAAATGTATCACAAGGCATTCCCCGCTGCCCGGGTGCATGGCGAGATCACACCCGAGTATATGGGTGTGGGCTATATCATCGGTCCGCGTATCTCGGGCATCCTGGTAGCCGGTGGTGTGATGAGCGCCTTTGTGCTGATACCTTTACTGGCATCCCTGGTGCCGGCTGATGTAATTTTCGACCAGATCAATAAACTCGGTTTGAAGCCGGCCAAATTCGGATGGGATGCGGCCACCCATACTTTCGCCAACCCTTCGGAGGCGATCTATCGTGCCTATATCCGCCAGATCGGCGCCGGTGCGGTGGCGGCAGGTGGTTTTATCACCCTGATCAAAACCATACCTACCATTATCTCTTCGTTCAAAGAAAGTATCGGCGGCGTTAAAAACGCCGGCGGCGACGCTTCCGTGGCCCGTACCGAAAAAGACCTGAACATAAAATGGGTATTATACGGCAGCCTCGCCCTGGTTGCCATCGTGGCCATACTGCCGATGATACCCGGACAGGGCATTGTAAGCAAACTGCTGCTTGGTGTGCTCATTGTGATCTTCGGCGCTTTCTTCGTAACCGTTTCTTCCCGGATCGTGGGATTGATCGGATCTTCCAACAACCCCATCTCGGGTATGACGATCGCTACCATTATGGCCACCTGCCTGGTTTTCCTGGGCGTGGGCTGGAGCGGCAAAGCCTATGAACCCATGGCCCTTGTTGTAGGTGGCATGATCTGCGTGGCGGCCGCCAATGCAGGCGCCACCTCGCAGGACCTGAAGACGGGATACATCGTAGGAGCTACGCCGCGTTACCAGCAACTCGCTTTGTTTGTAGGGGCCATCGTTTCTGCCATCGTTGTGGGCTTTACCATTAAATACATGGATACACCTACTTCCAAACTGGCCGCCCAGGGTATTCAACATGCCATCGGGGAAGAATACGCGGCCCCGCAGGCAACCCTGATGGCCACGCTGATCAAAGGAATCATGGGACATAACCTCGACTGGAACTTTGTGCTCGTTGGCGTATTCATCGCCATATTCATGGAACTCTGCGGCATCAAAGCCCTGAGTTTCGCCGTAGGCTCTTACCTGCCTCTTTCCACAACGCTTCCGATCTTCATCGGCGGATTTATTCGTGGCGTGGTAGACAAACGGTATAAAGGGGAAAAAGATGAAGAAGAAGACCTGCGCAAAGGAAACCTGTTCGCTACCGGGCTCGTGGCAGGGGGCGCCCTGGCGGGCGTATTGTACGCCATACTGAAAGTACCTTTTGAAAAAGGACTGGAAAGCATCAGCCTCGAACACCAGGTATCGAATGGCCTGGGCGCCGCGGGCTACCAGGTATTCGGTGTGATCTGCTTTGCCGCGATGGGCTTCACCCTTTACCGCGTTGCCATGAGCAAGAAAAAAGTCTGAATACAACGAATCACTTCAACAAAACGGCCTCCCTGAAAGCGGGGCCGTTTTTGTTTTTATTGTTCGGACATAAAGCGGGGTCAGACTATTGACTTAGCCGTTTTTTGTGTGTATCTTGGAATACCGGTTCAGTGCATCAGAAAAACTGCTTGGTGGGCTTACCCATTTGATTTACTCATTGGATTGCATTATCAGGTAATTTATGAGACTGCTGTTGTCGACCGACAAGATCTTTGTGGCTGTCATCGCCTTACTGTTACTCTCCATAACGGCCGTGCTTTTTATATCCATCTCGGAATCGAGGCAGGTGAACCAGGCAGCACGGATGGTTGATCACACCGAACAGGTACTCATCCACACAGAGCGATTGCTGCTTGCCATCAAAGACAACGAATCCGCTTCCCGGGGCTTTACGCTTACCGGCGAAAAACTTTTCCTCGAACATCTT
>WBZX01000719.1_pt2 | contig 16526 bp, 16 predicted proteins | sample 5204211 | NCBI WGS metagenome assembly WBZX01 (sample SAMN12344362, study PRJNA552823) | activated sludge metagenome | biome: Activated sludge suspended growth; feature: Nitrification reactor; material: Wastewater; isolation source: activated sludge from nitrification reactor of wastewater... | reverse complement strand
ATGCGGCCGCGTTGATCCTGGTCCACAACCATCCAAGCGGCGACCCTAAACCGTCACGCGACGACATCGAGATGACGCGCGAGATCAAGGCAGCCGCCGGAGCCCTCGGCATCTCGATCCACGACCATCTCGTAATCGGTCGCAAAGGACACGCAAGCTTCAGGAGCCTCGGGCTGCTGTCATGATGCAGGCAAACGTCGTCGGACCGACCCATGACATTTGCGGCAGCCAACGTCGGTTACTGTTTGAAGCAATGCTCTCTATGCCATTGAAGAAAATGGGGGTGAGGCCGTTCGAGGGGTCTACGGGGCGCTCGGGCGTGGCCGTTCTTGTTGATCAGGGCTCGCACGCTCTCCTGATCGTTAACACGTCTTGAGACGAGAACCTCGAGATCGTCGGAGAGCGAGATCAACCCCCTGTCGAACATCCAGTGTGCCGTGCCGGAAAGCGCCAGACCATTGCTCACGATATCAGGCCCATTCTTCTCGACAGGTCGGATATGCGCTGCGTCGACTTCGGCACGGCCGCCGCCGTTTATCAGCCGGAGGCCCGTTATCGCGCATCGCTCTCCATAGGCTCGCAGGACCGTTCGACGGAAGACCCGGTCCCGTACGGCGCGGGATGATACGTAGCTGATGCGTTCCCGGGTCTCCTCAAAGACAAAGGGCGCCTGCTCCTCGCGCAAACCGGGCCCCGGAAAAGCATCGCCAACCCGCGGCAGCATGGGAGTGTCCTCATGCAGGCCCAACCCAATGATCCGGTCGAAGTCGCTCGCCGAGAGAGGGCGAACGGCCGATTGTGCGCGTCCGGAGATTCGGCCCTCGCTATTGAGCAATCCAAGCTCGACGACGCCATCCTCATCGCTAAATGGCACCGGATTGGCGAAATCGAGATAGCTACCCGGCTCGATAAGGGCGAGGTACATGCTAGCGGACTTCGGGTCCGGAACCACCCGCTCGACCCTCGCCATGGCAAAGTAGCCCCGTGTCTCGTCGACCTTGCGTGGCTCGTAGTAGACGATCCAGTCACCGACACATCCTTCGACACGTGCCAGGTACTGGGGCGGAAATTGATATCGTTCAGCGGGGCTGTCGTCGTAGATCGAATCCGAACGATGGATGAAGACGCCGAAGCCCATGTCTGATCCCAGATTGCGCTTGATCGACAAGCGCCGAAGCGGAAGGTCGTGCAACGGGAATCTTGCATTGCCAACAGCTCTACAGCAAGGGGCGACGCCAGCATCGGGAGTCCGATGAGAAAGATCGTTGCCAAGACGAAGATGCACGATCACATTCCACCTTCGATGCGCCCTACGGAATAGCCACGCCGCACGCATATGCCTAAGTTCCTTCGCATCGGTGTCCACCAAGAGAACGTGTCCGGCTACACGTCGAAGGCATGGGGAATTCGCCGGGTCGGCTCGGCAGTCTTCCTGAAATGGGGGGCGGTCGAGGTCCACGGAGTCGGAGCGAAACGCAAAGTCTACTGGACGACACCGCCGCGCGAGAAAACGGTGCGGTGCGGCACGGTGCAACGCGCCGAAGGCTATGTCAGGAATGCGATCGCCCGGCGACGCAGCCATCGCTACGAACCGCTGACGGGCAACATCGCCCTCAAGCGCCGCTCCGCCGATCGTGGCGCCGAACTCGAACAGGTGCTGGCCACGATCCTGTTCGTCGACATCGTCCGGTCCACGGAAAAAGCCGCGCGGCTCGGCGACACGCGCTGGACGCAAGTCATCAATCACTACTACGCCACCGTCCGCAAGGAGCTGAAGACATTGCGCGGCAAGGAAGTCGTCACGACAGGCGACGGGCTGCTCGCGACATTTGCCGCACCGGCATCGGCGATCCAGTGTGCGGCCGCAATCCGCGAGGCGGTGCGCACCCTGGGTCTTGAAATCCGGGTGGGGCTGCACGCGGGAGAGTACAAGGTGAGCGGGCCCGACGTTGCCGGTCTCGCCTTCCATATAGGCGCGCGCGTAGCCGCAAAGGCGCGAGCCGGTGAAATCCTGGTCTCGAGTTCGGTCAGGGATCTGATGGCGCCTTCCGAAGTCCCCTTCAAGGATCGCGGCATCCATCAGCTCAAGGGCGTGCCGAAGCGGTGGCACCTCTACCGCGTCGATCGGTAAGCCGCTGTCGGCAGAGCGACCGGCGAAATCCCTATGCTGCTCCTATAGACGACAGGATCGGCTCGTCTCGCATTCCTATGGCCGTGCCACAAATAAAGAGGACCGATTCTGAAGGAGAAGCGTCATGCTCAACCGGGTCACACACCGAGCCGAAGAGGAACCTCCGTTGACAGGAGCGCCGCGCCTCCTCGGAAAGGCGGGTCAGTATCTGCTGTACATCCTCTGCGTGACGCCTATCGCCCTGTTCCCTCTTGGCCTCGCCTATAGGCTGATCTTTCCTTGAGCCGGCCTCTTTGCAGAAACCGAAAACGGGGCCCCTCTGGGCCCCGTCTTCGTTTCCGTGTTCCGGCTATTTCCTGCGTCGCCTGGCGGCCGGCGGGCCGCCGTCGCCGTAGAGCATCAAACGCGTCCGGCAATCGAGGTTCGCGGTCATTCGCTTGTCAATCGCGCCGAGAAGGCGCGCGACCGCCCGCCAGATGCTGGCGACGCTGTCGCGAATACGCAAAGCTCCCGGGAGTTCCGGCTTGGCGAACGCCGTATCGCCCTTCAACCGCCGATGGCGAGAATCGACAACATACATGGTGCTCATGGCTGACCTTCCTCGAACACCATATGGCTGCCGGGCATAGGTATTCCAGACGGGCGCGCGGCGATGGACATAGGGATCTCATAAAGATCGCCGAACCGTATCCTTTCGTCGTGAAACCGAGCGAATCGAAAAGTCAGCTTCTCGCACGACGTTCGCTGGCAGAACGGCTGGCCGTAGACTCCGCAGCCATCGGCCCGAAGCGCCGCCGACCCGGCGATGCCAGCGTCGGCTGGCGGGCATCTTCCGCCAGCTCGGCGATGATCGGACAATCCGGCCGTTCGTTGCCTTTGCAATGGTCCGCCAGATGCCTGAGCGTGTCGCTCATCTCGCGGAGCTCCCGAGCTTTACGCTCCAGCTCCTCGACGTGTTTCAGCGCGATGCGCTTGACGTCGGCGCTGGCCCGCTTGCGGTCGCGCCACAACGCCAGCAGCTCGGCCATCTGCTCGACGGTGAAACCGAGATCGCGGGCGCGCCGGATGAAACGGAGCGTGTGAACGTCGTTGTCCGAGTACTCCCGATAGCCGCCATCCGACCGGGACGCCGCCGGTATGAGGCCGATCGCTTCGTAGTACCGGATCATCTTGGCCGAGATGCCGGACCCGGCCGATGCTCTGCCGATATTCATGGGCCCCTCCTCTCGTTCCGGCTCATTCTGCCGCCACCGGCGCATCCAGGCGATCGCGGACGATACCAGCCGTCCGCCCGACCGGAGCCTGGAAGGCCCGCAGGCGCAACGCGTTCCCCAGCACGAAGACGCTCGACAGCGCCATCGCCCCCGCCGCCAGGATCGGCGACAGCAGGATGCCCTGGACCGGATAGAGCATGCCGGCAGCGATAGGGACAAGGCTCGCATTGTAGGCAAACGCCCAGAACAGGTTCTGCTTGATGTTCCGCATCGTCGCCTGGCTGAGCGCAATGGCGTTCGATACGGAACGCAGATCGCCGGAAATCAGCACCACGTCGGCACTTTCGATCGCGACATCGGTCCCCGTGCCGATGGCCAGACCAACATCGGCCTCGGCCAATGCCGGCGCATCGTTTATACCGTCGCCGACGAAGGCAATCGGACGGCCGCCTTCCTTCAAGCGCCTGATCGCCTCGACCTTGCCTTCCGGCAACACCTCGGCCACGACCTTGTCTATGCCGAGCTGCCGGGCGATGGCCTGCGCCGTGCGCCGATTGTCGCCGGTGATCATCACGACCTCGAGCCCCAGTCCATGCAACTCCCCGATCGCCTCCGCCGTCGACTCCTTCAGCCGGTCGGCGACGGCGACAATCGCGGCCAGCCGACCGTCGATCGCGGCATAGAGAGGGCTCTTGCCATCGTCGCCCAGGCGCGCCGCCTCGATCGCCAGGGCCGATACGTCGAGGCCGATCTTGGCCATCAGGCGGTCTGCGCCGATTTCCACACGGCGACCATCGACGTGTGCCAGGACGCCATAGCCGGGCGTCGCCTGAAAGGCCGTCGCCTCGCCAAGCGCGAGGCCCGCCTGCTTGGCCGCCTCGACGATTGCAGCGGCAATCGGATGTTCGGACCGCTGCTCTACCGCCGCAACGAGCGCCAGCACCTCGTCGCGATCGAAACCATCCGTCACCACGAGGTCGGTCAGCTCGGGCCTGCCCCTCGTCAGTGTGCCGGTCTTGTCGAGAGCGATCACCCGGGCATCCCGCAGCGTTTGAAGGGCCTCGCCCCTGCGGAACAGAATGCCCATTTCGGCCGCCCGGCCGGTACCGACCATGATCGAGGTCGGCGTCGCCAGCCCCATGGCGCAAGGGCAGGCGATGATCAGCACGGCAACGGCGTTGACCAGAGCGAAGGTCATCGCCGGTTCGGGGCCGAACAACAGCCAGACCAGGAACGTTGTCGCAGCTGCCGCCATGACAGCCGGGACGAACCAGGCCGTCACCTTGTCGACCAGGGCCTGGATCGGCAGCTTCGAGCCTTGCGCCTGTTCGACGAGACGGATGATCTGCGCCAGCACGGTATCGGCGCCGACCTTGGTGGCCCGGAAGGTGAAGGAGCCGCTCTTGTTGATCGTTCCGCCCACCACCTCGGCGCCGACGCTCTTGGCGACAGGCACCGGCTCGCCGGTGATCATCGATTCATCCACGAAGGACGATCCTTCCGTCACCTCGCCGTCGACCGGGATCTTGTCGCCCGGCCGCACCATGACGAGATCCCCGCTCCGGACCTGATCGAGGGGAATCTCGACCACCTCGCCGTCGCGCAGGAGGCGGGCCGTCTTGGCTTGCAGGCCCACGAGGCGCTTGATCGCCTCGCTGGTGCGGCCCTTGGCCCGCGCTTCGAGAAAACGGCCGAGCAGGATCAGGGTGACGATCACTGCCGCAGCCTCGTAGTAGACGTTCGCCGTCCCGACCGGCAGCAGATCGGCCGCAAAGGTCGCGACCACCGAGTAACTCCACGCTGCTGCCGTGCCGACCGCCACCAGCGAGTTCATGTCCGGCGCCCCACGCAGAAGGGCAGGAACTCCCTTTCTGAAGAAGCGTAGGCCCGGCCCGAACAAAACCAGGCTCGCCGCCACGAACTGCAGATACCAGCTCGCCTGCTGCCCGATCGTCCCGACAACGAAGTGATGGAGGGCGGGTACGAGATGCGATCCCATCTCGATCACAAAGACCGGCAGCGTCAGCACCGCAGCCAGCATCAGCGAGCGCCGAAGCTTGCCCATCTCCTGTTCCCGGGCCTCGGATTCGTTGTCGGCCGCGCCCGCTGCTTCGAGAGATCGAGCCTTATAGCCTGCGCGAGCCACCGCCGCCTCGATGTCCGATGGATTGGTGGCTCCCACGAAATAGCTTACGGAGGCCTTCTCCGTGGCGAGATTGACCGTGGCGTCGACGACTCCGGAAATAGCCTTCAACGCGGTCTCGAGTCGACGGACGCAGGAGGCACAGCTCATGCCCTCGATGGCCAAGTCAATGTTGCGGGTCGACGCCCGATAGCCGGCTTCCTTGAGCGCGTTCACCGCAGCGCCGGCCGACGATGCGTTGGAAAAGACCACGTCTGCGCGCTCGGTCGCGAGGTTGACCGACGCGGAACCGACACCTTCGACCGCGCGAAGCGCCTTTTCGACCTGCCCCACGCAGGATGCGCAGGTCATTCCCTCGATCCGGATGCCAACCGGAGTACTCACGGAAGCCACAGAACCCACTCCTTGCCTTGTCATCTCCCACAAGGTGGGGCTTCCAATAATGGGAAGGTCAAGCGAGTGACAGGATAAGTTCCGCCTCCTTCTGTCGCGCCCTTGACCTTCCCATCGTTGGAACAACCACGTTCCGGCCGTCGTTTCACGAGGAGGCTGGAATGTTTCGCTTCAAGATCGCCAAAATGTCCTGTGGACACTGCGTCGCATCTATCGAAAAGGCCATAAGAGGCGTGGATTCGCAGGCCGCGGTTTCCGTGGACCTCGACCGTAAGGAGATAGCCATCCGCAGCATCGCAGAAGAGCGCCTGATCTCCGGCGCTCTCCGATCTGCCGGATACGAAGGGCAGGCTCTCGCGGCCTGATCCGGGAATCCGCCGACCAAGCTGTCGCCGACGGTCAGAACGGACTGACCGCTCGGCGTTGCTTCTTTCGGGAGGGGGGAGGGGCGTTCCCACACTATTCCCGGAAAGCCCTTCAGAGGCACAAGCGGCTCGCCCAGATACGTCCAGTCCTGCAACTCGTCGATGGCGACGTGATAACGTGGCTCACGGCCCGTGCGGCCTTTGAAGAGGGCGCGGGGTATGTTGATCATGTGCGCCGAATGAGCGCGCTCGTAAAAGAGCGGCGTTCCGCATCGGGCGCAGAAGCTTCTCGCCGTGCCGGTGGCTTCGTCCCGGAAGCGCGTTATGTCCGCCTGCCCCTTGGTTATTCGAAAGCGGCTGCGCCAACTGCCAACGTACGTCGCATAGGCAGAACCGTGCGCACGCCGTGTTGCGCTGGAATGATCGTGCCAGGCCCATCGAGCGGGAAAATCGATCTCGACATGCACGTTGCCGCAGAGACATTCGCCCGACGCCGATGCTGTCGATGCTTTCGGTGCCTTTGCCGTCATCGCCGCCCTGGCCATGCTCGACCTCATCGAAAGAACTTTGTCCGAGATTTCTCTAGCCAACTCGCGATTGGTCAGCAATCCGGAGAAACTGGTCCTGCAGAAGCGTTCTGGTTCCACAAGAAGCCGATCCGCCTTAGCGATGACGCAATGAATCGTTGAAGCTAGGGCCGAGCATCATAAGTTCATCGTAGTGCAAATGAACGGATCGGAGATTTCATGTCGGCCGACCAGACCTTGCTTGCAACGACACCCCGTGGCGACTCTGCTGTCGAGACACCGTTCTACATCCCCGCAACGGGCACAGCGGCACGTCCCCGCTGCGCCCTCAAGTACGGCGATACGTTCGCCATCGTCGACAGCTACGGCGATATCGGCGCCTCGGCAGGTGGTTCGGATGGCCTGTTCCACAAGGACACGCGGTTCCTTTCCCTTCTCGAATTGCGCGTGAACGGCCAGCAACTCCTCCTGCTCGGCTCCAACCAGCGCGACGACAACACGGCACTCTCGGTTGACCTCACCAATCCGGACTTCATCGTCGACGGCAAGATCGCGCTGCAAAAGGATCTGCTGCACATCGGCCGCACGATGTTCCTCTGGCACGGGACGGCCTACCAGCGGCTGGCCGTGCGCAATCACAGCGACAAGCCCATCGAGCTCTCGCTGTCCATCCGGTTTGGCAGCGACTTCGCCGACCTGTTCGAAGTGAGAGGTCTGCAACGCGCACGTCGCGGCACGGCCAAACAGGAGATGATCGGGCCGGATCGCGTCCTGCTTGTCTATCGGGGACTCGACAGCAAGATGCGCCGCTCCACGCTCACGTTCGACCCGCCCCCGACGGAGCTTACCGTCGATACCGCAACCTACCGGCTCGTGATCGAAGCGGGCGAAATGCATCCCCTCTTCATTGCCATGGAGTGCGACAAGCCCGCGGAGCAGCGCGCCATACCCTTCTTCGCCGGATTGCTGGCAGTGCATCGAGAACTGCGCAGTGCGACGCACGATGCCGCCTCGATCGAATCGTCCAACGAGATATTCAACGAGATCCTGTGCCGGTCCGCAGCAGATCTGCAGATGCTGATGACAGACACACCCGAGGGTCGCTACCCATATGCAGGCACGCCCTGGTATTCGACGACGTTCGGACGGGATGGCCTCGTCACGGCGCTGCAGATGCTCTGGTGCGACCCGAAGGTGGCACGCGGAGTCCTGCGCCGCCTTGCGGCCCATCAGGCAAAGCAAACGGACCCGCTCGCCGATGCGCAGCCCGGCAAGATTCTCCACGAGATGCGCAGTGGCGAAATGGCGGCCCTGCGAGAAGTGCCGTTCGCACTCTACTATGGCAGCGTCGATGCTACGCCGCTGTTCGTGCTGCTGGTTGGCCTCTACGCCGAGCGCACGGGAGACCTCGACACCGTCACCTCCTTGTGGCCTGCGGTCGAGGCTGCGCTCGGCTGGATCGACGGCCTCGGCGACCCGGATCAGGATGGTTTCGTCGAATATCGCCGCGCCAGCGAACTGGGCCTTGCCAATCAAGGATGGAAGGATTCCTTCGATGCGGTCTTCCATGCCGACGGCAGTCTGGCCGAAGGCTACATCGCCCTGGCAGAGGTGCAGGGGTACGTCTATGCCGCCAAGGTCGCGATCGCCCGCTGCGCGCGGCGGATACGCAAGACCGAAATGGCTCGCCGCCTCGAAGCCGAAGCCAAGAATCTGGCGCAACGCTTCGAAGCAGCCTTCTGGTGTCCCGAACTGGAAACCTATGCGCTGGCGCTCGACGGCGCCAAGCGACCCTGCCGCGTTCGGACGTCGAATGCCGGGCATTTGCTGTTCACGGGGATTGTCCGGCCAGATCGAGCGGCGGCGGTGAGTGCGGGCTTACTCGGTCCGCAGTTCTTCTCGGGGTGGGGCATCCGCACGGTTGCCAAGGGCGAAGCGCGCTACAATCCCATGTCGTATCATAATGGTTCGGTCTGGCCGCATGACAATGCGCTGATCGCACTTGGCCTGGGACGCTATGGCTTCGGCGCCGCAGTCGAGCAGGTCTTCAAGGGTCTGTTCAATGCGGCGTCCTATATGGAGCTGCGACGCCTGCCCGAACTCTTCTGCGGGTTCCAGCGACAACGCAGCCGGGGACCGACGCTCTACCCTGTCGCCTGCGCGCCGCAGGCCTGGGCGAGTGCTGCGCCGTTCTCGCTGATCCAGGCTTCGCTCGGACTCGAATTCGATCTGCGGCGGGGCGAAATAGGCCTGCGCAATCCACGGATGCCGGCATTTCTGGACGAGGTGACGCTGCGCAACCTGCAACTCGGTTCGTCGAGCGTCGACATCAAGGTACGGCGTCATGGCGAAGAGGTCTCGCTCGAGATGCTGCGATCTCAGGGCCACGTGCAGGTTTCGATCGTCTCCTCACCGTAAGGAAGGGAACCACGCCAAGTCTCACGAGTTGACCCTCCGGCGACCGCTACACTGGAGGGGGCAATGGGCAGCAGGCTTCGACCGATCGTGCCGGTGCTGGCACTGCTGTTGCTCGTATCGGCTTCCAAGATGCTGATTGCGCAAAACGACCCCGGCACTGCGCAGCAGCAGCCCGCCACCCCCGCCCCTCCTGGTGCAACACCGACGCCGCCTGCGCCTCCTCCCACCGTGCCACCTGTCGCCGCGCCGTCGGTCACCGTCATCGATGCCCAGGAAGCCCGCGGCATCCTGGGCAACGAAGTGCGCAGCGCCGCCGACGAGAACATGGGACGCATTGTCGACGTGATCGTCGACAGTTCGGGCCGCACACGTGCGGCGATCATCGATTTCGGCGGCTTCCTCGGCGTCGGCAGCCGCAAGATCGCCGTCGACTGGAAGGCGCTTCACTTTGTTCCCGCCGCGAGCAAACGCTACGGCATCGTACTCGAACTGACCCGCGACCAGGTCAAGCTCGCGCCCGAGGTCAAGGAAGGCAAGCCCATCGTCGTCCTAGGACCCTCGGGGATCCTCGAGCCTCTTCCCTAGCTGACCATCAGCGCATCACCGTGGTCGACCCTGCCTGCACCGCAACTCATCCATCGAAGCGCAGCCTGCGCGGGCTCGACTGGTTCGTCTTCTTCGTCGCCGACGTGCAGACCGGGTTCGGGCCCTTCGTCGCGGTCTATCTCACGGCGGAAAAGTGGACACAGGTCGATATCGGCCTCGTGCTTACCGCCGCCGGTCTGGTCGGTCTGGTCGGCCAGATTCCGGGCGGCGCGCTGCTCGATGCCGCGCGCTCCGAGCGCTTCGTCGCAGCCATTGCCGTCGCTCTCATTAGCGTCGCCGCGCTTGCCTATGCCCTCTGGCCGATCTTTCCCGTGGTCCTCGCAGCTGCCTGCCTGCATGCGGCGGCAAGCTGCGTCCTGGGTCCTGCCATTGCCGCAATAAGCCTCGGCCTTGTCGGTCCATCGGCCATCGGCGAAAGACTCGGGCGCAATGCGCGCTTCGCCTCGATTGGCGCCGGACTGACCGCCGGCGTGATGGGCGTCGTTGGCTATCTGATCTCGACAAGCGCCGTCTTCTTCGTGACGGCGGCCCTCCTCGTTCCGACCTGGCTGGTGCTGGGGATGATCGCTCCACGCGAGATCGATCCCGAGCAGGCACATGGCAACACACCTCCACCGCGGACGCGTGACGACGATCAGCCGAGGCCAAGCGCACCGACCGATATTCGCCGTCTCCTGCTCAGGTCTCCCCTGCTGGTCTTCGGCGGCTGCATCTTGCTGTTTCACCTCGCCAATGCCGCGATGCTGCCGCTCATGGGCAGCGTGCTCACGACGCGTCTCAGCGACTGGGCCACGGTGTTGATCGCGGCCTGCATGGTCGGACCACAGCTCATCGTCGCGATCTTCTCGCCCTGGGTGGGGCGCCAGGCGCAACGCTGGGGTCGCCGGCCGCTGCTGGTCGCCGGTTTCGCTTTCCTGCCGATCCGGGGCGTTCTCTTCGCGACGGTGAGCGATCCCTATCTGCTGGTCGCCGTGCAGTTGCTCGACGGCCTGACGGCCTCCGTCCTCAGCGTACTTGTCCCGCTTACCATTGCCGACCTGACTCGCGGCACGGGGCGCTTCAACCTCACGCAGGGAATGGTCGGCACAATGACGGGGCTCGGCGCGTCCCTCAGCCCCACACTTGCGGGCTACGTCACCGATTCCTACGACAGCTCCATCGCCTTTTTCTGCCTGGCGGCCGTCGCGGCTGTCGGCCTGACGGTCGTCAGCCTCCTGATGCCCGAAACACGCCCACCACCCCAGCCGCCCCCGTAGCGCTGTAGGCACGGCGCCTTCTGCGGCTATACACATCCGGCAAGTAGCATTCGGGAGACGCCGCATGAAATTCGTCCAGGCCTCGACGCTCGACTCGATCGCCGACTATCGCCTGTTGGAAGGCGAAGTGCCGAAGCCCGGCCCTGGTGAGGTCCTGATCAAGGTGGCGTCCTGCGGTGTCGGCTACGTCGATGCGTTGGTTGCCCTGGGCCGTTACCAGGTGAAACCGCCCCTGCCCCACACGCCGGGCAAGGAGGCCGGCGGCTGGGTGGAGGCCGTGGGCGCAGGCGTCAACGGCCTGGCACAGGGCGACAGGGTCATGGCGTCCGTCCGCGGCGGCTTTGCGCAGTTCGCGCTCGCATCCGCCGCCGACACGGTGAAGATCCCCGAACGGATGAGCTTCGCGCAGGCATCGGGGTTCCGCGTCAACTACCTCACGGCTCTGCACGGTCTGCGCGACCGCGGCACGCTGGCCGCCAGCGAGCGGCTGCTCGTGCTGGGCGCAGCCGGCGGTGTCGGCATGGCCGCCATCCAAGTAGGCAAGGCGATGGGGGCGGAAGTGATCGCAGCCGCGTCGACCGAGGAAAAGCGTGCCTTCGCCCGTGCCCAGGGCGCCGACCATGTGATCGACACGGCGCCGGAAGGCTGGCGCGACCGGCTGAAGGCGGCGTGCGGCGGCAAGGGCCCCGACGTGGTTTTCGATCCGGTCTGCGGGCCCCTCTTCGAACCGGCATTCCGGTCATTGGTTTGGAACGGACGCCATCTCGTCGTGGGTTTCGTCGGCGGCCCGATTCCCGCTCTCAAGTCCAACCTCACCCTGATGAAGGGCGCGGCGCTGGTCGGCGTCGATGTCCGACAGTTCGTGCTGTTCGAAGAGAAGAAGGCCAACGCCCATGTCGCCGAGCTTCTCTCCTGGGTCGCCGATGGCCGCCTCGTTCCGGCCGTGGGCCGCTCCTTCCCGCTCGAAGAGTTCGCGCCGGCGCTGGAGTTCGCCCTGACAGGCAAGGGACTGGGCAAGACCGTTCTGGAGATTGCCTGACGAGGCTGTCCTCGCCGCCGATTGCGATATACTCCAAAACATGAGCGGTAGAATCTACGTCGGCATCGGCGGCTGGACCTTCGAACCCTGGCGCGGCCCCTTTTATCCAGAAGGGCTGACGCAGAAGCGCGAGCTGGAATATGCCAGCCGCAAGCTCACTTCGATCGAGATCAACGGCACCTACTATTCGAGCTTCAAGCCCGCGAGCTGGGCCAAGTGGCGCGATGAAACGCCCGATGGCTTCGTCTTTGCCGTCAAGGCGTCGCGCTTCTGTACCAACCGTCGTGTCCTGGCCGAAGCCGGCGAATCGGTACAGCGCTTTGTCACACAGGGGCTGGTCGAGCTGAAGGATCGGCTGGGGCCCATCAACTGGCAGTTCATGGGCACCAAGAAGTTCGATCCCGATGACTTCGAGGCTTTCCTCAAGCTGTTGCCGAAGGAAGTGGGCAAGCTCCCCCTGCGCCACGCTCTGGAAGTGCGGCACGACAGCTTCAAGGACCAGCGCTTCTACGATCTGGCACGCAAGTACAACGCCGCCATCGTCTACGCCCACGACAAGGACTTCCCCGAGATCGACGAGCCGACGGCTGACTTCACCTACGCACGCCTGATGGGCGCGGAAGAAAAGGTGAAGACGGGCTACAAGCCGGCCGATCTCGACAAGTGGGCCAAGCGCAGCAAGGCTTGGGCAAAGAAAGGCGATGCCTTTGTCTACTTCATCTCCGGCGCCAAGGTGCGTAATCCGGCCGCCGCACAGGAGCTGATCAAGAAGCTGGGGTGATCCCGCGCGGGCGGCAATGACGATCGCACTCCAGGTGCACCGGCCATCGGCACCGCGCGCCCTGGCCGCGCTTGACAGGTGGGGTCTTGCATCCTAACGCTTAACCCTATGGTTAACCATCAAGCTGCCGTCCTCGATCGCACCTTCGCTGCACTGGCCGACCCGACACGGCGCGCGCTGCTCGCCCGTCTCGACGAAGAAAATGGAATCAGTGTCAGTGAACTGGCGCGCCCCTTCCCGGTGTCTCTGCCCGCCATCATGAAGCACCTCGACGTGCTCTCCGATGCCGGCCTGATCGTGCGCTCCAAGACCGGACGCACCGTCACCTGCCAACTCAAGGCAGAGCCCATGGAGCAAGCGATGAACTGGCTCGCCCACTACGAACGCTACTGGACGCAGCAGCTCGACCGCCTCGCCGCCTTTCTGGAGGAAGATTCATGGCCAGCAAGCCCAGCCTCGCCCTCAAGCGACGCCTCAAGGCGCCGCCGCAGAAAGTCTACGAAGCCTGGACGCAGCCGGAAAAAATGATCCGCTGGTGGGGCGTCACCGGCCATGACAAGACGCCTATCGCCGAGACCGACCTGCGTGTCGGCGGCCGTTTCCGCGTCCAGTTCTGGACGCCCGACGGCGAGCATCACAGCGTCAGCGGTGTCTATCGCGAAATCGTGCCGGACGAGAAGCTTGTCTTCTCCTGGGCCTGGCAGAGCACGCCGGAACGCGAATCGCAGGTAACCATCGATCTCAAGCCGGACACAGGCGGCACCATCCTCACCCTGACTCACGAGCAGTTCTTCAACGAGACGGCTCGCGACGATCATCGGCACGGCTGGATGGCTGCGCTCGACAATCTGGAAAGGGTGTTCGCGTGAGCCTCGACCAGTGGCGACGCGCGACGGCGTTCACCGATGCCGGCCGTCACGTCACCCTGTTCGACGGCCTGCCACAAGATGTAGGCGGCCTCGCCGGGGTCGTCCAAGGCATACTGCTCCATCAGCATATCGCACCGGCCTATGGAGTGACGCTGAAGCCTGCGCAGCTCGAGGAGCCGCACCTTCGGGGTGTCGAATCGATGCTGGAGCGCATCGTCTCTCATGACTCCAGCCCCCTCTTCGAAGCCCGCCCCGTGGCCGAGCGCCTGGCCGGCGTCTGCCGACACTTCACCCTGATGCATGTCGCCATGTTGCGCACGCAGGGCGTGCCGGCGCGGGCACGCTGCGGTTTCGCCACCTATTTCGAGAAGGGCAAGTTCCTGGATCACTGGGTGACGGAATACTGGAACAAGAACCAGGAGCGCTGGGTGCTGGCCGATGCGCAGCTCGACGCGCGCCAACGCAAGTTCCTCGGGATCGATTTCGATCCGCTTGACGTGCCACGCGACAAGTTCCTGATTGCTGGCGATGCGTGGGCGCTGTGCCGCCAAGGCCAAGCCGATCCCGGCGCGTTCGGCATACTCGATATGTTCGGTTTGTGGTTCATTGCCAGCAACGTCATCCGCGACGTGGCGGCTCTTAACAGCCACGAGATGCTGCCGTGGGACGTCTGGGGCGCAATGACGCTGAACGATACTGAACTAGACCTCAGCTTCGTCGACGGGATTGCCGGGCTGACGCGCGAACCCGACGCGCATCTCGACGAACTACGACGTGCTTACGAGGATGAACGCATAGTCGTGCCTCCGACCGTACTCAACGCTGTCTTGAATCGTCACGAACAACTCTAGAGAGGGATCGTCATGCAAACGCACAAGATCGTCTCCCGCGAGGAGTGGATTGCTGCCCGTCGTGCCCTGCTCGAGAAGGAGAAAGCCCATCTTCGGGCCCAGGACGAGATTGCCCGCCAGCGCCGTGAACTGCCCTGGGTCAAGGTCGAGAAGAACTACGTATTCGAAGGGCCGGACGGCAAGGAGACGCTGTCCGACCTGTTCGCCGGCCGCAGCCAGCTCATCGTGAAGCATTTCATGTTCGGGCCGGATTGGGAGGAAGGCTGCATTGGCTGCTCATTCGGCGCCGACCAGACCGACGGCTCGCTGGTTCATCTGGTCAATCACGACGTGATGCTGGTTGCCGTCTCGCGCGCTCCGTACGCCAAGATCTCGCCCTTCCACAAGCGCATGGGCTGGCACTTCAAATGGGTGTCCTCGGCCGGCTCGGATTTCAATTTCGATTACAACGTCTCCTTCACGGAGGCTGATCGCGAGCGCGGAAAGGTGTTCTACAATTTCGCGGAACAGGATTACGCGATCGACGAGCTGCCAGGTTACTCCGTCTTCACCAAAGATGAATCCGGCCAGATCTTCCACACTTACTCCGTGTTCGCCCGCGGTACTGAGCATACCGGCACGGTCTACGGCTTTCTCGACATCACGCCCAAGGGCCGCAACGAGCCGCCCGGCGGAAACCTGTCCGGCTGGGTCAAGCACCACGACAAGTACGAAGAAAAATCCGGGAAATCTTGCTGCCACGGCTGAGCCGGAGTGTTGTAAGCTTCTCGCCGGAAAGCCTTGGGAGAAGCCAATGCCCGCACTCTCGCTCGACCACTACAATATCTTCTGCAAAGACCTCGACGCCACGGTGCGCTTCTATGAGCGCTACGTCGGCCTGACCAACGGCGACCGACCGCCCTTCCCGTTCCCCGGCGCCTGGATGTACGCCGGCGACAAGGCGATCCTGCATATCGTGTCCGAAACCGGACGCAGCGATCAGGGTAGCGGCGCCATCGACCATATCGCCATCAACTGCTCCGACATCCGTGGCACCCTCGACCAGATCAAGAAAGACAATATGCCTTTCGAGGTCAGGAAAGTGCCGGCGCGGCCGTTGCAGCAGGTCTTCGTGCACGATCCCGACGGCGTGATGATCGAGCTCAATTTCTGGCACGAAGAAGACGTCAAGGAGCTCGAAGGCTTCGACCCGATGACCAACAAGGCTGGCGCCAAGAAAGAAAAGGCCGTCGCGGCCCAATGAGGCTGGCTGCGCTCGCGGTAGCTGCTTCTCTGCTGGCCTGTGCCGGCGCACAGGCCCAGCAGCGCGAGACCATCAGCTTCGAGAGCCGCCAGAAGGGCCAGCCTGTCCAGATCACGGCCGAGATCTATTGGCCAGCGCAGGCGGGGCCGGTGCCGGCGATGGTGATCCATCATGGCAGTGGCGGCGTCAGCGACCAGCGCGAAGGCCGGTTCGCGCGCGAGATGGTGGCGATGGGCGTCGCCGCCGTGGTGATCGACTCCTTCAAGGCGCGCGGCGTAACGTCCACGGTCCAGGATCAATCGGCCGTCACGGGCCAGGACTTCAATCTCGACGCGCTCATGGCCCTGAAGGCGCTGAACGACGTTGCCCGCATCGACCGGGCGCATATCGGCATAATGGGATTTTCCAAGGGTGGCACTTCGGCCCTGATGGCTTCGCACGAACAGCTCATCGCGGCCGCCGGCCTTCCCGCGTTCCTGCGTTATGCCCTGCACGTCCCCTTCTATCCGTCCTGCTCCGTACAGTATTACAAGCCCCGTACCACCGGAGCGCCGGTCTACATGCTGCTCGGTGGTGCGGACACCTATGTCGGGGCCGAGCCCTGCCAGGCCTATGCCGAGACGATGCGCGCAGCGGGAGGACGCGTCGACGTGAAGGTCTATCCGGACGCACCGCACGGCTTCGACGGCG
>WBZX01001636.1_pt1 | contig 16539 bp, 11 predicted proteins | sample 5204211 | NCBI WGS metagenome assembly WBZX01 (sample SAMN12344362, study PRJNA552823) | activated sludge metagenome | biome: Activated sludge suspended growth; feature: Nitrification reactor; material: Wastewater; isolation source: activated sludge from nitrification reactor of wastewater... | reverse complement strand
GTGCTTTCGGCCAGAAGGCTTGGTCCAGTTCGATGCTCATCACTACAGATCCATCGCTCGTTCCGGGTACGAGGGTTTCCTGGTGGCCTTCTTCCCTCTATTCCCGCTCATCTGGAAAGTCACTGGCTTGGGCGTCTTGGGTATTTCGATGGTCAACGCCGTTACCTACTACGCATCGCTCATCGCGCTAGCTCGGTCATTCTCAGTCCCACGAGACACCTTCCTGGTATGGCTCGTCGTGCCAAGCGCATTCTTCTATCTGGTGCCCTACACCGAAGCCATCTTCTTCCTCGGTTCTGCCCTGCTTCTCATTGGGGTCCACAAGGACAAGAACTGGCAGAGCATTGCTGGCATTCTGCTATGTAGTCTCGCCAGGCCTGCGTTCAGCGTGCTGATCCCTGCCATCATCATCGTAATGATCGCATCACACGGGGTCTCGAGGAGAGCCTTTGAGCGGATCGGATCACTCAGCGCAGCTGCTATCGTGGGCATCGTTATCGTTTCCGTTATCCAGCACGAAGAAACCGGAGCATGGTTCGGTTTCTTCACGGAACAACGCGGCTGGGGTAACTACCTGCGCCTCCCAACTCTGCCACTGACCTCGTGGGGTGGCGCTATACCAACACGGTTGGACGCAGTAGCCCTGCTATTCGGCTGCGTCTCCGGGATCCTATTGCTCCGATCGCTCCTAAAGCAGAAAAAGGACGGCAGTGGCTCGCAAACAGCACGCGACTTTTCACTTGCCTACCTATTCGGTATCTCCATGTTGGTGCTCCTCTTCCGTGGAGGCGAAGTATTCAGCTTGAATCGCTTCTGTTTCGCTACACCGTTCATTCTGCTCGTCATCAACAGCTACTTAAAGAACCCGATCCATGTGAACCGAAACGGCCTTTGGCTGGCGGGCGTTCTTATGATCAGCTTCTTCTTGCTCTTCGGCTCATTCGTGCATATACAAACCTTTCTCGCCTACTTCTTCATCTGCATATACTTACTGGTGTTCGTTGCCCTACCAAGCTCCATTCGGCATAGGCGGATAATTCTATGGGTGTGGACCCTGCTCACCTTCTGTCTGCAGGCCTTCTACTTTATGCACTACCTGTCGGGCAGGTGGGTAGCGTGAGCAACTTTGCTCCTTCTATCGACCAACCATGTCATCCGCAGCCTTGCGCAACTTCATCATCTTCCTGGTGGTGCTGGTGCTTGTCGACCTGTATGCCTACAAAGGTGTGAATACAGCACTTGCGAACCACTCCCTCACCCTTCGACGGATCTTCCGCTTCCTGTACTGGGTCATTTCCATCGGCATCTACGGCATGCTGGTCTGGGTGGCCATCAACTTCCGTGATCCGGAGGCCCGGCGCGACCACAGCTTCGCCTTCTCCATGGTGGCGTTGTTCCTGCTCTTCTTCCTGCCCAAACTGGTGATGGTCATCTTCCACGGACTGGACGACCTGCTCCACCTGGTGCGCTGGGGTTGGTGGAAGCTATCGCCCGGTCCGGTGGACGCCAGCGGTGAAGGCATCGACCGCGCTCGGTTCCTGAGCCAAGTGGGGCTCATCCTGGCCACGGTGCCCTTTTCCGCCGTGCTGTATGGGGTCACCAAGGGACGACGCTCGTTCCAGGTGGCCCGGATACCGGTGAAGAGCGGCAACCTGCCCGAAGCGTTCCACGGTTTGCGCATCGCGCAGATAAGCGACATGCACCTGGGCAGTTATGGCGGAGACCTATCCATTGTGCGCAATGGCGTCGACCTCATCAATGCTGAAGAGCCCGACCTGATCCTCTTCACAGGCGACTTGGTGAACGACTTCGCGGAGGAAGCGGAGCCATTCATCGCGGAGCTCGGCCGACTGAAGGCGCGCATCGGCAAGTTCTCGATCCTGGGTAATCATGACTACAGCGATTACCCCGCCTGGGATGACCCCGCGAAGAAGGCTGCGAACCTCGTACGCCTGAAAGCCATCCACGGGGAAATGGGTTTCCGCCTGCTCCTGGACGAACACCTGGCACTGGAACGCGAAGGCCAGCGCATCGGATTGCTGGGTGTGCAGAACTGGGGACACCGTTTCCAGCAGTACGGGGACCTGACCAAGACGATGGCCGGCACGGAGACCTTCCCCTACCGGATCCTGATGAGCCACGACCCCACGCACTGGGAACACCAAGTGCAAGGCACGGGCATCGACCTGACGTTGAGCGGGCACACGCACGGGGCCCAGTTGGGTGTAAAGCTCGGCGGCACTACGTACAGCCCAGCGCAATGGGTGTACAAGCACTGGGCTGGGCTGTATGAAGAAGCGGGTCAGCAGCTCTATGTGAACCGAGGTTTCGGTTTCATCGGTTTCCCGGGCCGGGTGGGCATGCCGCCAGAGATCACCATCCTGGAGTTGCTCAAAGGCTGACCACTCAACCGGGGAACACCGACGACGCCTGCGCCACGCAGCGCGCCAGTTGGGCGCGGTCCAGTCCAGTGCGCACTCCGCGTTCCTCGAGCGCCGCCACGAACAGTTCCATCTGCAGGTTGCCTACGAGCTCGTCCTCGGCCATGGGGCAGCCACCGTATCCCTTGATAGCGCCATCGAACCGTCGGCAACCTACTGCCCATGCGGCATTGGTCTTCGCCTTCCAATTCTCCGGACTGCAATGCAGGTGCGCACCGAACTCCACCTGCGGAAGCGCCGGGATGAGTGCAGCGAACATGGCTTCGATATCGGACGGCTTGGCAACACCCACCGTATCACTGAGCGCGATGATGCGCACACCCAGCTCCTTCACCAACCGGTCGGTCCAGTGCAGGGCCACTTCCGCGTTCCAGGGGTCGCCATAGGGGTTGCCGAAGGCCATGCTGATGTACACCACCAGTTCCTTGTCCGCCTTGCGGCACAGCTCGGCGATGTGGGCGATGCGTCCCCAGGAGCCTTCGATGCTGGTGTTGGTATTGCGCTGCTGGAAAGTTTCGCTGATGCTGAACGGATAACCGAGGTAGGTGACACGCTCCTGCACCACCGCCTGCTCCGCCCCACGCTCGTTGGCCACGATCACCAGCAACTTGCTCTTGCTACCAGCATCGATGCGGGCAAGCACCTCCGCCGTATCCGCCAATTGCGGAATGGCCTTGGGGCTCACGAAGCTGCCGATGTCGATGGTATCGAAGCCGACCCGCAGCAAAGCATTGAGGTACTCAACCTTCAGGTCGGTGGGGATGAACGGAACGATGCCTTGCATGGCATCGCGTGGGCACTCCACCAGTTTCACCCCTTCCATCGTGCGTAGGCTTGGTTGATGCATGTGACAAGGGCGGGACCTTCATAGATGAGCCCCGTGTAGACCTGAACGAGATCAGCCCCAGCATCCAGCTTCTCCAACGCGCTTTCGGCACTGTCGATGCCCCCCACCCCGATGATCACCACAGGCTTGGGCAGGCGCGTGCGCAGATAGCGCACCACCTCCGTGCTCCGCGCGCGCACCGGGGCTCCGCTCAAGCCTCCCATGCCCATGGACTCCACTTCACCCGGTGCGGTGCGCAGCCCTTGGCGGGAGATGGTGGTATTGGTGGCGATGACGCCCGCGATACCGCTCTCCTTCACCACGGCACACACGTCATCGAGTTGAGCATCGGTGAGGTCCGGGGCGATCTTCAAAAGGATGGGCTTCTCCCTGCCCTGCGCTGTGCTCAATCCTTTCAAGCGCGAAAGGATGGCGAGCAAGGGGCCTTTATCCTGCAGTTCACGCAGACCGGGGGTATTAGGGCTGCTCACGTTCACCACGAAATAGTCCACCACCGGATACAAGGCCGTGAAGCACGACACATAATCATCGATAGCGCTTTCGTTGGGCGTGACCTTGTTCTTGCCGATGTTGCCACCGACGAGGATACCGGGCCTGCGTGCGCGCAACCGTTCCACAGCAGCGTGCACACCTCCGTTGTTGAAGCCCATGCGATTGATCAGGGCACGGTCTCCCGGAAGTCGGAAAAGACGAGGTGCATCGTTCCCGGGTTGTGGAAGCGGTGTGAGCGTGCCGATCTCGATGAAGCCGAAGCCGATGGCCGATAGCGCCTCCACGTGCTTCGCATCCTTGTCCATGCCAGCCGCAAGACCGACGGGGGAAGGGAAGCGAAGTCCCATGACCTCTACCGCCGCATGGGCAGGGGGCTTGCGGCCACCGACCAAGGCGAGCGCACCCGGTATGCGCGCGGCCACTTCGAGCAGGGAGAAGGTGAGATGATGCGCCCGCTCGGGCGGAAGCAGGAAGAGCAATGGGCGCAGAAGGCGATACATCGGCGGGCGAAGGTAGCCCGGTACTTTTGTACCCCTCTCGACGTCGCCCCCCCGCCGCATGCCCTTCCAACTCATTTCTGAATTCCAGCCCACCGGCGACCAACCGGAAGCCATTCGCCAACTGGTGGAAGGCCTCAACAACGGTACACCGGCGCAAACGCTGCTGGGCGTAACGGGCTCGGGCAAGACCTTCACGATGGCCAACGTGATCGCGCAGGTGGACCGCCCCACGCTGATCCTGAGCCACAACAAGACGCTGGCGGCACAACTCTACGGGGAGTTCAAGCACTTCTTCCCGAACGACCGGGTGGAGTACTTCGTGAGCTACTACGACTACTACCAGCCCGAGGCCTATCTCCCCACCACCAACACCTACATCGAGAAGGACCTCTCGGTGAACGACGAGATCGAGAAGCTGCGACTGAGCGCTTCGAGCGCGCTGCTGAGCGGGCGGCGCAATGTGATCGTGGTGGCCAGCGTCAGTTGCATCTACGGCATCGGCAACCCCAACGAGTTCAAGCGCACCGTGGTGGAGGTGACCAAGGGCATGAAGATCTCGCGCAACGCACTGCTGCACCAACTGGTGAGCGCGTTGTACAGTCGCAAGGATGCCGACCCGGCGCGCGGCAATTTCCGGGTGCGGGGTGATGTGGTGGAGATACACCTGGCCTATGCGGACGAAGGAGTGCGCATCCACTTCTGGGGTGATGAGATCGAACGCTTGGAGCGGTTCGATACGCTCACCTCCAAGACCATGGAGGCCGTGGACCGGATCACCATCTATCCGGCCAACATCTTCGTGACCAGCCGAGAGACGATGAACGCTGCCATACAGTCCATTCAGGAGGACATGGTCAAGCAGGTGGAGTTCTTCAAGGAAATAGGCAAGCACCTGGAGGCGAAGCGCCTGGAGGAACGCGTGCTGTACGACCTGGAGATGATGCGCGAACTGGGCTACTGTTCCGGCATCGAGAACTACAGCCGCTACTTCGATCAGCGCCAGACCGGGCAGCGCCCCTTCTGCCTATTGGATTACTTCCCGCAGGACTTCCTGATGGTCATCGATGAGAGCCACGTGACCGTGAGCCAGATATCGGCCATGTTCGGCGGTGATCGGAGCCGCAAGCGCAACTTGGTGGAGTACGGCTTCCGCTTGCCGAGCGCCATGGACAACAGACCGCTGAAGTTCGAGGAGTTCGAAGGCATGATCGGCCAAACGCTGTTCGTGAGCGCAACGCCGGCGGACTACGAACTGCAACGGAGCGAAGGCGTGGTGGTGGAACAGGTGGTGCGCCCCACCGGCTTGCTGGACCCACCCATCGAAGTGCGTCCGAGCAAGGACCAGATAGACGACCTGCTGTACGAGATCCGGCAACGCTCGGTGAAGGAGGAACGTGTGCTCGTGACCACCTTGACCAAACGCATGGCGGAAGAACTCACCGAATTCCTGCTGAAGAACGGCGTGCGTTGCAAATACATCCACAGTGATGTGGAGACACTGGAACGCATCGAGATCCTCCGTCAATTACGCCTGGGGCTCTTCGATGTGCTCGTGGGTGTGAACCTGTTGCGTGAAGGGCTGGACCTGCCCGAGGTGAGCTTGGTAGCGGTGCTCGATGCGGACCAGGAAGGCTTCCTGCGCAGCAATCGCTCCCTGACGCAGACCGCAGGGCGTGCAGCCCGTAACGTGAACGGCCGCGTGATCTTCTATGCGGACAAGATCACGGAGAGCATGCAGCGCACCATGGACGAGACCGACCGGAGGCGCGCCAAACAGATGGCCTACAACGAGGCCAACGGCATCGTACCCACCCAGATCAAGCGGGACCGTGGCGATGTGATCCGCCAGACCGCCGTCATCGATATCCATGATGCCACTGGCAAGCGCGCCTACGTGGAACCAGAGGAGTTGAGCCTCGCCGCCGACCCTGTTGTGCAGTACATGAGTTCCGGCCAGCTATCCAAGAACGTGGACCTGCTGGAAACGCAGATGCGTAAGGCAGCCAAGGAACTGGACTTCATCACCGCCGCACAACTCAGGGACGAACTGTTCGCCATGCGCAAGCTGTTGGAGGAGAAGACAGCGGCCGAGAAGGTCACCGGTAGTTGAGTGGTGGTACAACCGAGCGTTTCCGACTTACGTCGAAGTACGCGCGGTGGGCCCTCAAGGCTATCTACTTTCCGCCCCGAAGCGAACGATCCGATGATGTTGAACCGAAAGATCCCTGCGTATGCCTCCATCGTGACACTGTTCTTGGGAGCAGGAGGCGTGCTGCTACTGACAGGACATTCCGAACCGACCACCACCACGCCGGTGCTCCTTCCGGCGCCAGTGGCCACCGGTGCCTTTTGCGACTATTCGATCAAGCGTGTGAGCGGCTTCGGGCATGTACAGCCCCTGCTATATGCCGAACCCGTATGCGAAGCGCCTCGTTTCGCCCCGGTTAAGGCCAACCTGCTCAACATACTGGGCAATGCGAAGAAGAGCGGACAGGTCAAGCGGGCGAGCGTTTATGTCAGGGACCTCAGTCGTGGCGATTGGTTCGCCATCAACGCGGATGACCGGTTCGAACCGGGCAGCTTGATGAAGGTGCCCACCATGATGGCCTGCCTCATGCAGGCCGAAGCGGAACCCGCATTTGGACGCGGGGTGTTCCGCACGAACGTGGATAAGATCCCATTGGACCAATTCTACCCACCCAGCGAAGAGCCGCGGATCGGGAAGGACTACTCGTTGGAGGAAGTACTGAACTTCTCCATCTGCAAGTCCAGCAACGTCGCTGAGACCATGTTGCTCCAACGGATCAGCAAGGAGCAATACGAGCGGTTGTTGCTCATGGTCGGACTCGACGGCATCGCCGGACGCGAAGCCAGTTACCCCATCTCTCCCAAGGAATATTCACAATTCCTCAAAGCGATCTACAACACCTCGGTCCTCAGCCCATTGACGGCTGAAATGGCGATCAAACTGCTCATCAAGTCGGACTTCAAGGAGGGGCTCCGCCGTGGCATTCCAGAGGAGATCGATGTGGCGAGCAAATTCGGTGAGACAGGTCCGGACAAGGATCGCCAGTTCCACGAAGCGGCTATCGTATTCGCACCGGGGAAGACCTACCTGATGGTGGTGATGACCAACGGATCGGATACCCAGACCCTTACTGACCTGGTGGCAGAGGTGTCACGAGAGGTGTACACCTTCATAAGCGACCCGAAGCACTGACCCGGTGATCGGACCGGAGTGTGATCCATAGGGCTACCACAATACGTCCGAAGTTGTGCATGGATCGTTCGTCGAACGAGACCCGTCCATGGCACTTCCAACGGTTCGCCACGCTTTATTTGTGTTCACAACCCCTCATATCCGTATTCCATGATCCTACGATACGCTTCTCTCGCAGCAGCAAGCATGCTGGCGTTGTCGAGCCTGCAAGCGCAGGTCAGCTTCGGTGGCCATCCCTATGGCTTGGCCAAGAGCCATCACCTTCCCGAAGCCCCACTGGTGGTGATGCCGATGGTGGACGCTGAGGCCTTGATGACTGAGGACGAAGCGCGTCGTCTGCAAGGGATCAAAGGGCCTTACCGGTTCGGGTTCAACCACATGGTGGACCTGGGCTTGGAGAACAGCGGTGTATGGAAGACCCTGCCCAACGGCGATGCCGTATGGCGCCTGGCGATCGAATGCCCTGGCGCGTTCAGCATCAACTTCGAGTTCCACGACTACGTGGTACCTGAGGGCGCTCAAGTGTTCGTGTACAACACCGAAGGCGAAGTGCTCGGTGCCTTCACAGCGGAAAGCAACCCCGGCAACACCATCCTGGGTGTGACCCAACTGCCCGGCGAGCGCATCACCATCGAATACGTGGAGCCCTTCGCCGTGCGCGGCATGGGCCGATTGCGCGTGGGCCAGGTGACCCACGCCTACCGCGACCTCTTCCGCCGTGCTAAAGGGCTTGGCACCAGCGGCTCCTGCAACAACAACGTCATCTGCCCCGTGGGCGACAACTGGCGTGCGCAGATCCGGAGCGTGGCCATGATCACCGTGGGAGGCAGCGGCCTCTGTACCGGAACGCTCATCAACAACTGCGCGAACGACGGTACCCCGTATTTCCTCACGGCCAACCACTGCTTGGGAGGTAACAACAGCTGGGTGTTCCGCTTCAACTGGAACAGCCCCACCTGCGCCACCACCACCAACGGCCCCACCGGCCAGACCGTGAGCGGCTCCACGCTGAAGACCAGCAGTGCCGGTAGCGATATGGCGCTGCTGCAACTGAACAGCACGCCCCCCGCCTCCTACAACGTGTACTACAGCGGTTGGGACAAGAGTGGCACGGCACCCACGGCCAGCACCTGCATCCACCACCCCGATGGCGACATCAAGAAGATCAGCTTCGATAACAACGCCGCCACCCAAGGCAACTTCGGCGGCGCCGCCTGCTGGCACATCCTTGCTTGGGACGATGGCACCACCGAGCCGGGCAGCAGCGGTAGCGGCCTGTGGAACCAGAACGGCCTGCTGATCGGTCAACTGTACGGCGGTGAAGCGGACTGCAGCAACAACGTGAACGACTACTTCGGTCGCTTCAGCACCAGCTACCCCTTGCTGACCACTTGGTTGGGTAACTGCGGGAACACCCTGCAAGGCTTCCCGCTGGCCACCGGTGTCGAGTCGGTCTCGGAAACCATCACGACCCTGTCCGTCGCCCCCAACCCTACGACGGGACTGATCACCGTTTCCCTGCCCACGGCCATGCAGGCTGGCGGCAAGCTTTCCATCCACGATGCGCTGGGCCAGTTGGTGACCACCACCACCGTGCGCGCGGGTAGTGAGCGCCTCACCGTGGACCTCGGCGGTCGCACGGAAGGCATCTACTTCCTGGAGGCCATTGCTGACGGCTACCACACCGTGCAACGGGTGGTGGTAACACACTAGTCCGTCCTCTTGCTTGTTTCGAGGCCGTGCCGCTCTGCGGCGCGGCCTCGCCGCTTTTCAGAAGGCCTCTATCTTCACGGAGCCAATCGCACGTTCATGGTCCTTTCGCTACGCAACGCCCTTGCTACTCTCCTTCTAGCCTCCGCACTTCCCGGCGCGGGGCAGGTATCCTTCGGCGGTCGCCCGCTCGCGTTGTTGGAGCACGCACCCGCACTCCCCGCACCTAGCGATGTGCGACTCCCCGCCGTGGATGCGGATGCGCTCTTGGCGGAGGATGCCGCACGCGCCGCCTCTGGGATCAAAGGCCCCTATCGCTTCGGCTATAACCACACCGTGGATCTCGGCACAGCGGTGAGCGGCACGTGGCATACACTGCGCAACGGCGATCGGGTGTGGCGGCAGGCCATCACCTGCCCCGGAGCGTTCAGCATCAACTTCCGGTTCGATGTGTACGAGGTGCCCGAAGGGGCGCGCGTCTTCGTGTACAACGACCAAGGCACCACCTTCGGCGCCTTCACGGCCGCCAGCGCACCAGGTCGCACCAGCATGGGTGTTTCGCAAATGCCCGGCTCCCGCATCACCATCGAGTACCATGAACCTGCACGGGCCGCCTTCAGCGGTCGGCTGCATGTGGACCGCGTGACCCATGCCTACCGCGATGTGTTCCGGTATGCCAAGGACCTGGGTGACAGCGGCCCGTGCAACATCAACGTGATCTGTCCCGAAGGAGATGAATGGCGCGACCAGATCCGGAGCGTGGCCATCATCACCACCGGTGGCAGCGGCTTCTGCACAGGCACCTTGCTGAACAATTGCGAGCAGGACAGCACCCCCTACTTCCTCACGGCCAACCACTGCCTAAGCCCTGATGTGGCCGACTGGGTGTTCCGCTTCAACTGGGACAGCCCCACGTGCGACCCAACGGAGGACGGCCCCATCGACCAGACCGTGGCGGGCTGCACCCAACTGGTCAACAATCCGGGCACGGACATGCTCTTCCTTGAACTCAGTTCCATTCCGCCAGCGGACTACAACGTCTTCTACAGCGGATGGGACAAGAGCGGCACGACGCCGGACAGCGTCTGTGGGATCCACCATCCCAGCGGCGACATCAAGAAGATCAGCCTATCACAGAGTCCCATCCTGCAGGATAACATCGATGTGGGCAACGGCCCGGCCGACTGTTGGCAGGTGACCCAATGGGACGCCGGAACGACGGAGCCCGGCTCCAGCGGCAGCGCCCTCTTCGACCAGAACAAGCTCGTCATCGGTCAACTGTATGGAGGTCAAGCCGATTGCAGCAACAGCGTGAACGACTATTACGGCCGACTGGACATCAGCTGGCCCTTCATCGAAGAATGGCTGGGCACCTGCGGGGATTCCCTTCTTGGTCTCGGTGATGGACTGCCCGAGCCGGTCCACTTCGACGCAGCGGTGACGAGCATCGTGGACATTCCCGAACTACTCTGCGGGGTGGGCGAGATCGCACCGGGCATCACGCTGAAGAACAACGGCGACGTCATCCTCACCACCATCGTGGTGGACTATGGCATCCAAGGTGGCCCGCCCTACGTGTACAACTGGTTCGGCTCCCTTCAACCCGGCCAGACGGTGAACGTGACACTGCCCGCCATACCGGTGCTGTTCACCACCATGCCGCAGGTGCTGGACGTGACGTGCTCCTTCCCCAACGGCAACGTGGACGAAGAAGTGCTGAACGATAGCTGGAGCTACACCTTCAGCGTGAGCAACCCCGGTGCGGAGATCACCTTGCTCTTGACGCTGGACAATTTCGGCAGCGATGTGACCTGGACACTGGCAGCCGAGGGAGGTAGCGAATTGTACAGCGGAGGCCCCTACCCTGACTTCGAGGAGGGGTTGGTGGATACCGTGCGCTGGTGCCTGAGCAATGGTTGCTACGTGTTCACCATCCAGGATGTGTTCGGCAATGGACTATGCTGTGATGATGGCGAAGGCAGCTACGTCATAATCGATGCGGACAGCACCGTGCTCGCGGAAAGCGATGGTCAGTATGAAGAGGAGAACCAGAACATCTTCTGCCCGGATGTGGTGGGTATACAGGACCGCGACACCGAACGCGGCGTAGAGGTGCACCCCAATCCGGTGTCGGACATGCTCACCGTGCGGTTCGTCGGGTTCACGCGGGTGGACCGACTACTGTTGTTGGATGCCACCGGACGAACGGTCTTCGCCACCGCACCGAACGGAGCCGCCCGATCCACCATCGACACCGGGTCGCTGGCCGCAGGCGTGTACACCTTGCTTGCGGATGAACGCGGCGAACGGGTGGTGCAACGCGTAGTGGTGCAGCACTAGTTGGTCAGTACTTCCACGCGTAGTAGAGGAGCTTCACGTACTCGTTGTTCACCATCAGCAGGCCATCCTCGCTCTGCCACCAGTGCGCAGGATCATAGCGCGCACTGGGAGCGGCCCGAACGAGTACCACGATACCCTCCGGAGCAAGCACCTTGCGGAACACATTGCCCACACGGCGCGTGTGGAACTCGGTGGTCACCACCAACACGGTATCGCATCCGTTGGCGCGCGCGTGATCGCGCACGGCCTGCGCCTCCTCCCAGGTGCTGGTGCCTTGCTCCAGCCGTTCGGCTCGCTCCGCAGGGAGTCCTGCGAGCAGGGCCATCCGTTCGCTCATGGCCGCCTCCGAAGCCTTAACGCCGAACAACCGCAGCGCATCGGGGGTGTTGACCCCGGTGAAGACCACGCGCGGAGCCAGGCCCTGTCGGTAGAGGCGTTCGGCGGCGATCCCCCGTTCCACCGGAGCGCCACCGAGCACGTACATGCGGTCGGCATGCAGCGGAGCGTCTTCACGAATGAGGAAGCCGCCGATACCGCGCAGGATGTCGATGCGGCACCACCAAGCGACAAGGACGGCGATCAGCAGCGCACCGATCCAGATGGCTCGTCGTCCACGCAGGAAACCGGGCCATCGTGCGGCGACCATGTTCAGTAGGCTCCGTTCCGTCGACGCAGCACCCATTCGACCGTGAGCAAGGCCAGCAGGGCGAAGAAGATCCATCGCACGCCGATAAGGTCACTGAAGCTGGTGTGCGCGTAGGATCGCGCGGCGATGGTGCGCTCTCCCTTGATGGCGTTCGCGATGGCGGCCACACTATCGGGGCCCACCATGCGTCCACCCGAACGCGCCGCCAGGTCGGCCAGTAGAGTGTGATCGGCCACGGTGTTCATCCGTTCCACGAAGAGCTGGCGCACGTTGAGTTCGCCCTTGGCACTGAAACGCTCGCCGTTCAGTTCCGTGCGGGCCTCCCAGGTGTAGCGTCCGGCAGGTAGGCGGCCGGCGTCCAATCGGTAGGCCTTCCCACTCGCGCGGAACGCGTACGGGAACTCCTTGCCCGCTTCATCCTTCAGGGTCACGCTCACCTCGCTCTCGTTCACCGGTTCATAGGCCGCGTTGTACAACTCCGCATTCATGATCACCGGCTCGTTGCCCGTGAAGACCGGGACATGGTCCACCCGGAACCGCTTCTTATCCGCTTTGAGCGCGAGGAACTGTACGAGCTTGTGCACCAGCAGGTCGAACCGTTCATGCGAGGCGAAGAACTGCTGGTCGGCCATGCGCCAACGCCAGATGCCTTCTCCGCATACCGTCGCCATGCGCCGCTCGTTCTGCTGAGTGACAGCGATCAGTGGATAAGCGGTCTTCACCACACCCACGCGCTGATGGGCCAGTGCCACGGCCGCCCTATCCAGATCATATTGACCGAAGGGGACCTGCAACGGCGGAAAGCGCTCGATGGCACGCACCTGCTCCGGCTCCAGCGTGAAATAGGTGAACTGCGGATTCGCGGCGGCCTGGGCATCGGTTGTGGCGGACCGCATGCCGGATACCCGTACCCCTGCAGCCAGGGTGTTGTAGGCCGCCATGTCCGTGCCTGCGGATAACACCACGAGCAAGGGGATGCCCTTCAGCTTGGCCCTATCAAGCAGTGGCAGCATGCCGAAACGAACGGATGGAAGACCGTGCAGCACGATGAGGTCGAAGCCCTCCACGTTGGCCGGTGGATCGCTCGCGTAGACCAGCGTGGTCTCATATCCCTCCAGCCCATTGAGTGCAAGGCGGAGCGCGCCCAAGTCCGGATGAGGGGCCGCTCCGAGCACGAGGATGCGCTGTCGATCGTCGAGCACATCGATGTACACATCCTGTGTGTTGTTCACTTCAGTGAACTCTCCCTGCACCGGTATCACACGCACCGTGTAGCGCTGCATGCCAGGTTTCTCGGCCTTCACTGCGAAGGCGAACTCGCGCGACCATGGATCACCGGTGGAGACCAACTCCTGAGCGGTCACCTCTCGTCCTTCATACTGCACGACCACACGGGTGCGCACACCCCGCAGGTGACGAGCCTCCACGCGCACCACGAGCGGGAACTCGTTACCAAGGAAGCTGATGCGGTTGTGCTCTACCGAACGCAGCACGAGATCGGGTCGCACTGTGGTATCACCCAAGGCGATGGTGAACACCGGGACCGCCAGCTTGCCCGCATCAAGTCGGGGATCGCGGCCACGGTTCTGGATCCCGTCACCGTCGATGATCACGGCACCGAGGTCCGGGCCGCTGAAGCGATCGTACACCTCACGCAGGACCTGCCCCATGTCGGTCAACTCATCCTGCTGGTCGAAGTGCAGACCATCTCGCACCTGCTGCCCATAGGTGAAGGAGCGCACCTGATAGTCATCACCCAAGGTGGCTGCGAGTCGTTCGAGAGACGCCGCATAGGTCGTGCGGAGTGCTGCGGTATCGCCAGCCTCGATCAGCGAAGAGGAACCATCGTGCAGGAGCACCACCACGGGTTTGCGCACCTCGCGGACTAGCAGCCGCACCATGGGTTCGAGCAGGAAGAAGGCCACCAAGGCGATGACCAATGCGCGCAACACACCCAGGAACAGGGCCAGCCGTGGTGCGAACCCTTCGCGGCCGCGTGCGCTCCGGTACAATAGCCAAGCGAAGGTGACGCCCAGCACCAGGCACAAGGGCGCCAACCAAAGGCTGTACGTGGTGGAGATGTTCATCGGTGCGAAGGTCGGGCAAGCGGTCGTAGTCACGGCGAGCTCACCGAACGGGGACCGTCAAGTGGATGACCTTTCGACAGGCTCCTGGGGGTGCATCAGCTCAGCATACCACCGCAAACGCTCAACGTCTGTCCGGTGATGTATGCGCTGAGGTCGCTACCGAGGAACACGCATGCGTTGGCCACATCGACCGGGGTACCACCGCGCTTCAAAGGGATCCCTTCGCGCCATCCTTCCACCACTTTGGGGTCGAGGGCGGCGGTCATCTCCGTCTCGATGAAACCCGGGGCGATGGCGTTGCTGCGGATGTTGCGGCTGCCGAGTTCCTTGGCCACGCTCTTGGTGAAGCCGAGGATACCCGCCTTGCTGGCCGCATAGTTGGCCTGGCCTGCATTGCCCTGCACGCCCACCACACTGCTCATGTTGATGATGCTGCCGCTCCGCTGCTTGAGCATGGTGCGCAGCACCGCCTTGGTCATGTTGAAGACGCTCTTGAGATTGGTATTGATCACCGCGTCGAAATCGGCCTCGCTCATGCGCATCAGCAACTGGTCCTTCGTGATGCCGGCGTTGTTAACCAGCACGTCCAAGCGACCCCAGGCGTTCACCACCTGGTCCACCGCCTGTTGTGCCTGCTCCAGGTTGCCAGCATCGCTTTGTATGGCCATCACCTTGCGGCCCGAGCGCGCTGCCATGTCCGCGGCCAGAGCGTTCGCTTTCTCCGGACTGCTCACATAGGTGAAGGCCACATCGGCGCCTTCCTCGAGGAAGCGTTCAACAATGCCCTTGCCGATGCCGCGCGATCCACCGGTGATGAGCGCGACCTTGTCTTGTAGGAGTGCCATGCGGGCGAAAGTACCAAGTAACCTCAGCACAACCCACCCGCGTGCACGGACGTCGCTCGATCAGTTGTTCGGCGCGCCCTGTTCGATCCAGTTGAGCACCTGCTGGATGCGACACGCGGAAAGGCCACTGCCCACCGGAGGCATGGATGCATAGGACGACTGATGCTGGATACTGCCAGCGAGTGCGCCATTGTTCACCGAGGGCAACACACCTGCATACGTCGTCAGATCGATGTTCCCATCTGGACTGCTTCCCCCGTGGCACCCGGTGCAGAACGTGTTCAACGTGAGGGCGATGGTGCCGCTGAAGGTGACGTTGACCGTATCGCACGCCGAGGGTACACAGGAGTTGTTCTGGGCACCTTGGTTGATCCAGGTGACGATGGTATTGATCTGTGCTTGGGTGAGTTGAGGCTGGTCGCTCGGCGGCATCTGGTCATCCCCATTCTCCCAGATGCCATCGGTCATCAGGTCGCTCTGGTTGGGGTTCCCAGGCGTTACCAATTGCATGATGTGGCCATAGTCGTACAGGCGCACACCCTCCTCGTGGGTGATCGCATCATGGCAGCCGGAGGTGGCGCAATAGCTCACCAGTAGCGGCAGCACGGCCTGCTCGAAGTACATGGTATCGGGGTCGCAAACCACCCCACCGCCCGCTGTATCCGGAGGGGGCACCCAGCTATAGCCGCCGCTACCATCGTCCCAGTTGGAAGGTGCATCGGGCGGTTCGTGCTTGCAGGCCCCGAAACCGATGGTGGTGCCGATGGCCAGCAGGACCATCCATTGACTAGGGGCAAGACGTTCCATGTTCATCGTATGCGGGACTGGCTCGCGTGAGAGCCAATCCCGGTGCGATGCTACGCGGGCGCGAAGGAACTGTTCGGGGGAATTTGACCAAGTGGGATGCAATGGCGACGAAGCGGGTGGGACGACCGCAGCGACAGACCGCTAGTCTTTGACAACACGCTCCCGAGCCGTGCAGGCGCCGGTCTTATCGCGTAGTTCCAGCACGTATGGACCGGCAGGCAGGGCGCCCACATCCAGATGTCGTTCCCATGGGCCTTCCGCAGCGATCACCGTGCTGATAAGCTTGCGGCCGCAGGCGTCCAACAGACAAAGCACACGAGTGTCACCGAGCCGGTCGTTCGCCAGCGAACGGATGGTGAGTTCATCACCTACCGGATTCGGGTAGACCGATAGCCCGTCCTCCGAGGCACCACAATCGGTGACGGAAATGACCTGGAGCAACTCCGTTCGTTCGTCCTGGTCCACCTGCCGCAGGCGGTAGTAGACCTGGGGATGGCCGCCCGCGTCGGTATCCAGATGAGCATACGCCACCGGTTGCACACTATGTCCGGCAGCTTCCACCCTGCCGATGGTACTCCACTCCCCAAGATCGAGGCTCCGCTGG
>WBZX01001634.1_pt1 | contig 16553 bp, 16 predicted proteins | sample 5204211 | NCBI WGS metagenome assembly WBZX01 (sample SAMN12344362, study PRJNA552823) | activated sludge metagenome | biome: Activated sludge suspended growth; feature: Nitrification reactor; material: Wastewater; isolation source: activated sludge from nitrification reactor of wastewater... | reverse complement strand
CCAGGAGAAAACGCGGATTCTTTTTCATGTGTGCTGTTTTGGTTCGTGTAAGACGGGAACAAGTTTACACATTTTCTGCCTGAACCTGGCTCTGCCCGGTGCCGGTAAATAAAAAAGACCGCAACAGTGCGATCTTTTTTTTAGAGGTCCCTGGCGGATTCCCTGTCTGCTTGACGCAGGTCAGGCAGGGAACCGCTGTAGACCCCGCATAGTGCGGGGTTGCCTGGCTATAAAAAAAATTATTCCCTGATCGTCTTTTTCAATAAAAAAAGACCGCAACAGTGCGATCTTTTTTGATGAGGTCCCTAGCGGACTCCCTTTCTGCTTGACGTAGGTCAGGCAGGGAACCGCTGTAGACCCCGCAGGTTGCGGGGTTGCCTGGCCACAAAAACAACTATTAACATACCGGCTTTTTCAATAAAAAAAGACCGCAACAATGCGATCTTTTTTTTAGAGGTCCCTAGCGGACTCGAACCGCTGTAGAAGCTTTTGCAGAGCTTTGCCTAGCCACTCGGCCAAAGGACCATCTTTGCCTATCCGCCAGCTGGCGGACAAAGGACCATTAAATTTTTTCCAGCGCAAAAATAGGGTAATTTTAAGGAAATTGCACCGACAAATTCAAATCATGAACCGGATAGCCGAATCGGAATTGATCATCAACAACCGGGGCGCTGTATACCACCTCGATTGCAGGCCCGAAGAGATCGCCACCACCATCATCACCGTGGGTGATCCCGGCCGTGTTGCCGAAGTAAGCAAACACTTCGACAAGGTGGAATACCGCAACCAGCACCGCGAATTCATCTCGCACACGGGCACGATCGGTAAAAAACGCATCAGTTGCGTGAGTACCGGCATCGGCCCCGACAATATCGACATTGTACTGAACGAACTGGATGCACTCGCCAACATCGACCTCGGTTCCCGAACCATCAAAGAGAAATTCACTCCGCTTAATATCATCCGTTTCGGCACCTGTGGTTCGCTGCAGGCCGAAGTTCCGGTAGACAGTTTTGTGGCCGGCACGCATGGGCTGGGGCTCGACAACCTCCTTCATTTCTACCGGCTTCAAAACAACGAGGAAGAGAACCAGTTGCTGCATGCCTTTGTTACACATACGCAACTCGCAAACGGGCATATCAGCCCCTACGTGAGCATGGCCAGCGCCTCCCTGCTCAAACATTTCACCGATGGCTACCACCAGGGCATCACGGTAACATGTCCCGGCTTTTATGGTCCGCAAGGCCGGGTATTGCGGCTGGGACTCGGTTATCCAAGGCTGATCGACGACCTTACCAGTTTTCGTTTCGGCAACCACCGCATCAGTAATTTCGAAATGGAAACATCGGCGATCTACGGACTCGGTAAAGCGCTCGGGCATCATTGCCTGAGCCTGAACGTGATCGTAGCCAACCGCATCAGCAAAACATTTACACCCGACGGCGGCAAAGCCGTAGAAAACCTTATCAACCGTTCGCTGCAGATCATCGCGGACTCAACCATCTGACATGAAGATCGAATTCTATAAATACCAGGGCACCGGCAACGACTTTGTGATACTCGACAACCGCGACGAGCGCTACAGCCATATTACCGGCGGCGAAGTAAAACTGCTGTGCGACCGCCGCTTCGGCATCGGCGCCGACGGGCTGATGATGCTGAACAACAAAAAATATTTCGACTTCGAGATGATCTACTTCAACGCCGACGGCAACCCGAGCACCATGTGCGGTAACGGGGGCCGCTGCCTCGTGAAGTTCGCACACCTCATGGGCATTCATAAGAACACCTATCATTTTGTGGCGGTGGATGGCAAGCACGAAGCCGAGATCGACATGCAGGGAAAAGTGCGGCTCAAGATGCAGGATGTGTATACGGTGAACTACCACAACAGCCATATCATACTGAATACCGGATCGCCGCATTTCATCAAGTTCGCCCATGATGTGGAGAACATCGATGTGTTTGAAACCGGGCGGGAGATCCGCTACAGCAAGGAATTCCGCGACGAAGGCATCAATGTGAATTTTGTAGAAACTGTTGATGAAGACGGCATCTTCGTGCGCACCTACGAACGGGGCGTCGAAAACGAAACATACAGCTGCGGTACCGGGGTTACCGCCGCGGCACTCATGAGCGCCCACAACGACAAAGGCTTTAACCGCGTGGAGGTACGAACGCCCGGCGGCCGCCTGAGTGTTGAGTTCGATAAATTCGACGACCAGCATTTTGAAAACATCTGGCTCTGCGGCCCCGCCGAACTGGTATTCAAAGGAGAGATTGAAATATGACCAAGCAAGAGATCATCACCGCTTCTGAAAAGATATTTCAGCATTTTACCGATACCTGCCGGGGTATCGACGAAACAGCTATGTTCAGTAAACCCGGCGACAAATGGTCGGTAGCCGAGAACATCAAACACATGGTCATCTCCACCAACATGACCACCCTCGCCTATTCCCTTCCCCGGTTCGTGGTTCGCTGGATCGGCGGTACGCCCAACCGGGCATCCCGTACCTACGACGAATTAAAGGCGAAGTATTATAAGAAACTCAGCGAAGGCGGGAGGGCCAGCGCCCGTTTCGTGCCCAAACCCATACCGGTACAATACGGCAAGGAGAAGCTGCTCGGTGAATGGAACCGGGCAACCGCGAAATACCTGCGCAACCTGCTGGCGAAACGCAGCGATGCCGAACTCGACCAGTACCTCGCCCGCCACCCCTTACTGGGCAGGATCACGTTGCGGGAACTTTGCCACTTCACGATCTTTCATACCGAACATCATTTACAAACCATCCAAACCCTTACCCGGCCGCAATGATCCAGTATTTCAAAAACACCGATAAGCAAACGATCGCCGTAGACAGGGCCGAAAGCGCCGTATGGGTGAACGTACTGCCGCCCCTGAAACAGGAAGAGTTCACCGAACTCAGCGACACGATGAACATACCGGTCGACTTCCTGAAAGACTCGCTGGATATCGACGAACGCAGCCGCTACGAGATCGACGACAACGTAAAACTCATCGTGATCAAAACGCCCACGGAAAACAATTCCTTCAACCTGAGCGACGCCTTTTACATCACCATACCCATCTGTATCATCCTTACCAATAACCGCATTGTTACGGTAAACTCCTTCGAGAACGAAGCCATCAAAAAATTCCTGAACACCTTCCAGCACCGCAACCCGGATAAGATGAACATGATGGTGCTGAAGATCTTTGAGAAGATCACCACCAATTTCCAGGAATACCTCAAAGAGATCAACCAGCGCCGCAACAGCCTCGAGCAAAAGCTGTACGACAGCAACCGCAACGAAGAACTGCTGCAGCTGATGCGCATCCAGAAAAGTTTCGTGTACTTCGTTACCGCCCTGCGCAGCAACGAACTGCTGATGATGAAGATCAGCCGCACCAACATACTCCGCCTCACCGAGGAAGAAAAGGATTTCCTCGAAGACCTGATCGTGGAAACCTCCCAGGCCCTTGAGATGGCCAATACCTATACGAATATCCTGAACAGCACGCTCGATGCCTTCGCCAGCATCATCAGCAACAACCAGAACGAAGTGCTGAAGCGCCTTACCACGCTCACCATCTTCCTGAGCGTACCGGTACTCATCGCCAGCATCTATGGCATGAACGTACCGATACCCTACAAGGACAGTCACCTCGCTTTCTGGCTGCCGGTTACCTTATCCTTCATCATCCTCGCTTTCACGGTCTGGAATTACGCGAAACGAATCCGGAAATAAGCATGTTCAACATTCGGGTATATGGTATACTGATCAATGAAGCGAACCAGGTACTGGTAAGTGATGAATTCATCCGTGGAGCTTATATCACCAAGTTTCCGGGTGGCGGACTGGAATCCGGCGAAGGCACCCGCGATTGCCTGGCCCGTGAGTTCATGGAAGAGATGAACCTGAACGTTCGGGTAGGCGACCATATCTATACCACCGACTTCTACCAGCCAAGCGCATTCAACCCGGCTCACCAGATCATTTCCATATATTATTATGCGCACCCGCTGGAACCCATCACCGCCCCGCTGCGCTCCGCTCCCTTCGATTTCGACGAGAACCAACTGGCCGTGTACCGCTCTTCGGGAGAAACCGAAACATTCCGCTTTGTCGACTGGGATCATTTTTCAGCAGAATCCGTCACGCTGCCGATCGATAAAATTGTGGCTAAATTGCTGAAGGAACGTTGATTGGTTTATTTGTTTACTGGTTAATTTGTTACCCGTAAAGCCAATACCCAAAAGACCAATAAACCAGTAAACGAATAAACTACTAAACCAATAAACAGATGGACTACTCCAATTTTTTCGACCAGCAACTCGTCCTGGAAGACGAACTTGTACGCATCGAACCCCTCGAAGAAAGACATTACGAACTGCTGTTACCAACAGCCCTCGAACCATCGCTCTGGCTGTATACGGCCGCCAAAGTATCTTCCCCGGAAAGTTTCCGGCGTTATTTCGACACAGCGATGAAAGAGAAACGGGAACACCGCTCGTATCCCTTTGCCTATTTTCATAAAAAGGAGAACCGCTACGTAGGCAGCACCCGTTATGCCAACATCGACTTCGACAATAAACGGCTCGAGATCGGCTGGACCTGGATCAACCCTTCGCTGCAGGGAACAGGATTCAACAAACATTGCAAATTCCTGCTGCTCCGGTATGGATTTGAAACGATGGGACTTAACCGCATCGAACTGAAGACGAGTCATCTCAACCTGAAATCGCAGAAAGCCATGCGCAAGATCGGCGCCATCGAAGAAGGCACCTTCCGCAATCACATCATCAACGAAGACGGAACCCTCCGGCATACCATGTATTTCAGCTTCATCAGCGACGAATGGCCGGAGATCAAAAGCCGCATCTTCGGAGAATTTATTCTACCTTAATACTTCTTTTTCTTTACCAAAACAAAGCTATATGAAACGCATGCTCTTAGGTTTCTTACTGATCGGTTTGTTCAGCTGCAGCAACAACAGCGATAAACCCGTTGCCACGCCTACCCCAGGCGCCGACAGTTCGCTGTACAAAGAAGTGCAAACAGGCGGTGTAAAGGTTATCCAGGTACAGACTCCCAACGGAAATTTCAATGTGTGGACCAAGCGCATGGGCAATAATCCGAAGATCAGGATATTGCTGCTCAACGGCGGCCCTGGCGCCACGCATGAATATTTCGAATGCTTTGAGAGCTTCCTGTTACCGCAGGATATTGAATTCATTTACTACGATCAGCTGGGTTGCGGCTTGTCGGACAACCCCAAGGATACCTCCATGTGGGACCTCCCCCGTTTCGTGGAAGAAGTGGAGCAGGTGCGCAAGGCCCTGGGCCTGAACAAGGATAATTTTTACCTGCTCGGTCATTCCTGGGGTGGTATACTGGCGATGCAGTATGCGCTCAAATACCAGGATAACCTGAAAGGACTTATCATCAGCAATATGATGAGCAGCTGCCCACTCTACGGTAAATACGCCCAGGATGTGCTGGCCCCGCAGTTCGATCCGAAAATACTGGATACCATCCGGCAGATCGAAGCGAAAAAAGATTTCGATAACCCGAAGTACATGGAATTGCTCACCCCGCATTTTTACGCGAAGCATATCTGCCGCCTCCCGCTCGAGCAATGGCCCGAACCCATGGTACGTTCATTCAACAAGATGAACCATTCATTGTATGTGACCATGCAGGGTCCCAGCGAATTCGGCATCGGCGGTAACCTGGTGAACTGGGATGTAAGCAAAGAATTACCGAAGATCAAGGTGCCCACACTCACCATCGGCGGCACGCACGACACCATGGATCCGGAACATATGAAGTGGATGAGCACACAGGTACAGCACGGGCGCTACCTGCTTTGCCCCAACGGCAGCCACATGAGTATGTACGACGACCAGGCCCACTATTTCCCGGGGCTGATCGAATTCATAAAAGATGTGGACGCTGGAAAAGAAGTTAAACGTTAAACGTTGACGATTCAACGTTTAACGTTATAAAAGAACATCAGCCTGTAAGCCGGATTCTGTTCCTGCCGAAGGCAGGTGGTTATCATTTATCTGGCCCCCGCATTACTGCGGGGATCTTGCCCCCGCAAGCTGCGGGGTCGGTTGCTGCCTACCCTCCGGCATCGGACGAGCCGCCCTCAGGCGCCGGTATACGTGGCATTACAGCACACAAGGTTTACCCGGTTTATGCATTGCTGCACGAACCCGTGAGCTCTTACCTCACGTTTTCACCCTTACCCCACCGAAGCGGGGCGGTTATTTTCTGTGGCACTTTCTCCCCTGCATTGCTGCAAGGACCGGCTGTTAACCGGTGTGCTGCCCTGTGCTGTCCGGACTTTCCTCCTCCCGCAAGCGGAAAGCGATAACCCGGCTGATGAAGGGCAAAGATACAATTAATAAACAGCCGGGAGATCCGGGGCAGACTGCATGGGCAATGTTTTTAATTCGTTTGGCTTTTCGCGGATAAGTTTTATTTTCACTTCATCCATTCTTTAACCCAATCTACTGCACATGTTCATCGGTCATTTCGGTATCGGATTCGGCGCCAAGAAAGCGGCGCCTGCAGTTTCCTTAGGCACCCTATTCCTGGCAGCCCAATTTCTCGACCTGCTCTGGCCCGTTTTACTCCTGCTCGGCATCGAGCATGCCGAAATAAAGCCCGGTACCGGCCACTCGCAGCCTATAGCTTTTACGGATTATCCCGTATCGCACAGCTTACTCGCTGTTGCCGGCTGGGGAATCCTGTTCGCACTTGTTTACTGGATATTCAAAAAGAACATCCGGCACGCCATCGTGCTGGGCATATGCGTGATCAGCCATTGGTTGCTCGACCTGGTGGTTCACCTGCCCGACCTTCCGCTTCATCCCGGCGCGGGCGCCCCGCTTTACGGCTTCCAGCTCTGGAATTCATTCTGGGGAACCCTGATCGTGGAAGGAAGCTTTTTCCTCGTGGGTTTTTATCTCTACCTGAAAAATACGAAAGCCAAAAACAAACAGGGTATACTCAGCCTTTGGATCCTGGTGGCCCTGCTGGTTATGATACACATCGCCAACATAACCGGTCCGCCGCCACCATCCATGGATGCCGTAGCCTGGGCCGGCAACCTGCAGTGGCTCTTCGTGATCCTGGCTTACTGGACGGATCGTAACAGATCGTATAACTAAGTTTTACGCATGATAATTACCAAAACCACCTTATGAACCGACTGAAAGAGATTGTACTTGCTGTTTCGCTGACCGCCGTTTTGTATTCCTGTAAAAAAGAAGATGTTCCTGCCCCGGGCGGCAATACCGATGTGATCGCACCGCCGGCACCCTTCGGATTTTATGTGGTGGGATATTTCCCTTCCTACCGGAACCTCGCTACCGTACCCGATGTGAAATTCAGGATGTGCAATGTGATCAACTACGCTTTCGCGACAGTTAGCAGTACTGGCAGTCTGTCCATCGCCAACCCCACACACCTGACCGACGTTCGAAATAAAGCCAAAGCGAACGGTTGCCGTGTATTCATCAGCATTTCCGGCGCCGCGGCTGATTTTAAATCCATGGCTTCCTCGCCTGCTGCCCGAACATTTTTTACCAACCAGGCCATGAACCTGGTACGCACTTATGCGCTGGATGGCGTGGATGTGGACTGGGAATTTCCCCGTACCGATGACGGAACCGATCAAACGTATACCCTGCTCATGAAACAGCTGAGCGACAGTTGTCACCTGGGCAGGAAATATTACCTCACCGCCGCGATCACGGCCGGCAAATACGCGGGCGCTGTACGGGATGCCATCAGCAGCGAACTCTGGCTGGGAAATTATGTAGACTGGTTCAACATCATGAGTTACGACGATTTCAGCACCACGGTACCCTATAAGCACCACTGCGATTACAACCTGGCCACCACCAGCCTCAATTACTGGATCGGCACCCGGGGCATGCCCGGCACAAAGGCCGTTCTGGGGATTGCGGGTTACGGCCGCCCCAGCGGCATAACCCAAACAAATACCGTATTGAGTTACAGCGACATTCTTTCCCGGGGTGGCAACCCCCTCTCCGATTCCGCCGTGGTCACCAACGGGGGATTCACCAATTATACCATTTATTACAACGGCACATTTACAGTAAAAAGAAAGGCGATGCTTGCCAGACAGGCGGCCAACGGCATCATGCTTTGGGAAAAAAGCCAGGACAGCCACGACAATACCTCGCTCCTCAAAGCGGTTTGCGATACCATCGGCCGTACTTATTAACAAAGACGGCTATGTGCTGAAAAAGCGCTTTCATTTTTGAATTTTATTGTGTTACTTTAAGAGACGTTTATACGTAAACGCCTCTCAGTATTTCGCTGCGCCCAACACACTTCTTACTACTGTACCTGCTGAAGATGATCAGGTTTATTGCGAGGTATGACCTTTATCAGGTTTTATCTTGGTCGGGTACACAAACTTTATCCCGGAAAGACCAGCAAACTTTCTTCGTATGGTCACTTATTCGTTAACACTATAAATTCTAGCAAGATGTATACAGAAGCACAGCAACGCACGCTTGTTGAGGAATGCCACAAATGGATCGACGAACTCGTCGCTTACCGTGAAAAGATCAACAAGCTGAAAAGCGAATTGTACTATTTCGCACCCGGGAAAACCGATCACGATGTACTGCTGAATATCGAACACTTCCACAACCAGTTCCACATCCAGCTCATCAACATCCACGATCTCAAACACGAGATCCGGAGTCACCTCAAGGAAGCCGAACGCCACCCGACCTTCGGGCACCGCATTCCGCATCATTACGTACACGAAAAACTGGAGACCCTCGAAAACGACATCAATAAACTCGAAGAGGAGTTCCATGCCTTCGTTCAGAAATAAGACCTGTTTATAACCAGTCCCGGCCTTACCGGGACTGGTTGGTTAATGGGCCATTACCAACCAATAAAATCATGTGTTATGGCAACATACGATTCCAACCATGTAAAAAACATCGCCCTGCTCGGACATGCAGGCTGTGGTAAAACCACCATCGCCGAATGCATGCTCTTCGAAGCAGGCATCAGTAAACGCCGCGGCAGCATCGCTACCCGCAACACCGTAAGCGACTACCATGAACTGGAGACAGAACGGCAGAGTTCCGTATTCTCCTCCCTCATGCATACACCCTGGAAAGATTATAAGATCAACATCATCGACACACCCGGTTACGACGACTTCGTGGGTGAACTCATCAGCGCCCTGCGTGTGGCCGATACCGGCGTGATGGTTCTCAATGCTTCGGCCGGTGTGGAGGTAGGCACCGACGTGATCTGGGAATACACCGACACGTTTAAAACACCTACCATCTTCATCATTAACCAGCTTGATAAAGACGAAGCGGATTTCGACCGAACCCTGCAGGAAGCCAAAACGCATTTTGGCAGTAATGTAGTGGCCGTGCAATATCCCGTTCAAACAGGAGCCGGCTTTAACTCCATCGTAGACGTACTGAACATGGTGATGTACCAATACGGACCCGAAGGCGGTAAACCGCAGAAGCTCCCCATCCCCGACAGTGAGAAAGAAAGGGCTGATACATTGCACAAGGAACTCATCGAAGCCATCGCCTCCAACGATGAAGGGCTGATGGAAAAATATTTCGACAAGGGCGAACTCACCGAGGAAGAGATGAAAGACGGCTTGCACAGCTCCATGATCAAACACGATATCTTCCCCGTATTCTGCGCTTCGGCCGAAAAGAACATGGGATTGGGGCGCATCATGAGTTTCATCGATTATGTTTGCCCGGCCCCCACTGAAATGCCGGCGCAGAAAACAAAGGCCGGCGGCGAACTGCCCTGCGATGTGAAAGGGCCTACCTGCATCTTTATCTTCAAAACGATCATCGAACCGCATATCGGCGAGCTCAGCCTTTTCAAAGTGTACAGCGGCACCCTTAAAACCGGTGTGGAACTGGTGAATGAGAATACGGGAGTAACCGAAAAATTCAACCAGCTCTTCCTGATGGAAGGCCATAACCGGGTACCCGTACAGGAACTGGTTGCCGGTGATATCGGCGCCACCATCAAGCTGCGCTCAACCCATGTGAACAATACCCTGCACGACAAGGGCGCCAACATCGAACTGGTGCCCATCGAATTCCCGCATCCCAATGTAACCATCGCCATCAGCGTGGCCAACAAGGGCGATGAGGAGAAACTCTCGCAGGTATTGCACACGTTGCAGGAAGAAGACGCCACCGTTCGTTTTGAAGTATCAAAAGAAACCAAACAAACACTCCTGCATTGCCAGGGCGAACTGCACCTCAAAGTGCAGCAGTGGAAGATCGAACACATCCACAAGCTGGATGTGAAATTCGAGAAACCGAAGATCCCCTACCGCGAAACCATCAGTAAAAAGGCGGAGAGCAATTACCGCCATAAAAAACAAAGCGGCGGCGCCGGGCAATTCGCGGAAGTATACATGCGCATCGAACCCTGGTACGAGGGCATGCCCAATCCCGAAGGACTCACCCTGCGCAGCAAGGAAGAGATCGACCTCGATTGGGGCGGCCGGCTGGTGTTCTGCAACTGCATCGTAGGCGGCGCCATCGACGCCCGCTTCCTGCCCTCCATCCTCAAAGGGGTGATGGAAAAAATGCAGAACGGTCCACTCACCGGATCCTTCGTCCGTGATATACGCGTGAGTGTGTATGATGGCAAGATGCACGATGTGGACAGCAACGACATCTCCTTCAAGATCGCCGGTCTGCAGGCATTCCGCCAGGCGTTCATGGAAGCCGATCCGCAATTGCTGGAACCGATCTATACCGTGGAAGTGCTCTGCGCCGATGAAATGGTGGGCGCCGTGATGGGCGATCTGCAAACAAGGATGGGATTGGTGGAAGGCATGGTTGCCGACGGACATTTCCAGAAGATCACGGCCAAAGTGCCGCTGGCGCAGATGTACCAGTACTCTTCTTCCCTGCGCAGCCTCACCGGGGGCAGGGCCCGCTTCAACATGTACTTCGATTCCTATTCACCGGTTTCGTACGAAATACAACGCAAACTCACCGAAGCGCATAACAAGCACGAAGAAGTTCAGGCCTGATATTGCTTTAGTTGTTTTATAAAAGAAAGGGGTTCTGGCAAAAGCCGGAACCTTTTTTTATCCCGGTGATTGCTTCCTTTGCAACGGAACCATCGCCAGGAATACGATCAACAATCCGAAACAGGCCGCCAGCATCCAGTTCGGCATATGCCCCGTTGTTACCGCTTCCGTTTTGATCAATGACAGGTTGGTTTCATAAGCGATATTCGATCCCCAGTGAATGCCAAAAGCCATCCACAGGGAACCCGAACGGCAAAGCGCCAGTGCCGTAGCCACTCCCATAAGAAACAGGTAGGTATGCACCGAAGGATGATCGGCCAGGCGCCAGAAATGATTCAATACAAATACCGCTGCCGACAGGATTACGAAATTATTTTCCGTCATCGCATCTTTCAGGTGCCCGTAGAGATAACCACGGGTAAGGATATCTTCCGCTATCGAAGGAAAAAAAGTCATGAATAATACCAGGGGAAGCTGCTTTGCAAATACGGCCAGGGTTTCCACGGAAAGAAATTGCCCGTACCCCAGCAATACCGATACAAACACCGAGAGTCCGAAGAAAACAATACCGGCGAGCAATCCCTTGCCCAGGTTCGAAATCCAGCCAGGGTGCATGTTCAGGGCATACCCGCCCAGCCCACGGAATCCCTGGTAACGGGCAAGTCCGAAAGCAACCAGCAGGAAGCCGATCTTAAAAACAGCCATGATCCAGAAGGCATTGAAGAACTCGGGAAAATGGTAGACTGCAAACAGCAATAAAAAGCCGGCAATAAAAGAAACCCGGTTAATCCGCATAATTTTACCTTGATTTGCCAGATACAAATTACAAAACAACCACGAAATTCATGCAGATACTACGTGCCAGCACCAACGAGCAACTGCTTTTGTGCTACGGGGTGATGAAGGAATTGCGGCCGCACCATACCGCGGAAACATTTATGGAAACCATCCGGCAGATGTTCGGCGAAGGATACCAGCTCTGGTACATTGAAGACGAAGGAAAGGCCATGTGCGCAGCCGGTTTCCGGATCACCACTACATTCTACGATGGCCCCATCATCGATTTCGATGATTTCGTAACCCGGGAAGAAGCCCGTAAAAAAGGATATGCCGCCCGCTTGTTCGACAAACTCGTTGACATCGCGGCAACAAACAAGATCAAAACCATTCACCTGAACTCGGCCCACCACCGGTACGATGCCCACCGGTTCTACCTGAACAAAAAGATGAAGATCATCGCCCACCATTTCAGACTCGAAGTATAAATGACAGCGCACATTCCGCGAAAGATCCACTCACTGCTGCAGTTGTACGAACTGTTGCCCGAACACGAACGCCTGGTCGTGGATGTGCTTCGGGAACTGGTGAAGGGATGCCTGCCGGCCTATTGCAGGGAAAAGATATCCTACAATGTACCGCTGTTTTACGGCAACAAGGCCATCTGCATCATCTGGCCCGCTACCATCCCGCGGGGCGGCATCAAAAAAGGGGTGCTGTTCGGGTTCTGGTACGGAAACCGGCTTAAGGACAGCGACCGGCATCTTACCCACGGCACCAACAAGCAGGTCTTTTACAGGATTTACCAGCACGTGGATGAGATTGATATCGACGCCCTGGAAAAATTATTGAAAGAAGCCGCCGCGTTGGATGCGGGCTGGAAGAAAAGATAACAATCTACTGCCAATACGTAGATGTATTGGATACATCGCTGGAGAATTTGTCTGTATGGCGCCGCAATATCGCCGGCGTTATGCCCCGGTTCTCCACAGCCAGTCCCATCATGAGGTTTCCTTTATCGGTGATGTAAAAGAAACAGGGCTGCACTTTGGAATTCTGTTTCAACAAGGCGAAATGGGAAGCCGATGTTTCATCCTTGGCCTTGCCCAGGTTCGCGGTAAGCCAGACAAAATTCTTGCTCGGACTGATCTCGTACCCGATCGGCACATTAAAGCTCGCCGTTTTGATATTCACCTCGTATTTCTCCTTGCCTGCTTCTGTGTTCAGATCTTTAACGGTATACCCCAAACCGATGAGCATGTCTTTCAGTTTCTGAGGAACCAGCGGTTCGCAATCCTGCGCCTTACCGGCTGAGGGAAGCAACAGGGCGAGGAAAAGCATCGACAAAAGGAATAGTGTGTTCTTTTTCATTGAATGTGGTATTGGTCGGAAAATAAAAGGCTAAAATACCACCGCGTCAGCCGGGTAACAATACCGTGTGCTGGGTATTTATGGACCGGGAAGAGCCGGTGCTTCCATCCATCTCTGCCCGGTTTTTCGTAGATTTGCCGCCCTAGAACCGGATACAACGCACCATGGAACTGAGTAAAAATTTTGAGCCCGCATCGGTAGATAACAAGTGGTACCAGCATTGCCTGGACAAAGGATATTTCAACAGCACCCCCGATGAGCGGGAACCCTATACCGTGGTCATCCCCCCGCCGAACGTAACCGGCGTGCTGCACATGGGACATTGCCTCAACAATACCATCCAGGACATCCTGGTGCGCCGTGCCCGCATGCTGGGCAAGAACGCATGCTGGGTACCCGGTACCGATCATGCCAGCATCGCCACCGAAGCCAAAGTGGTGGGCATGCTCCGCGAAAGAGGGATCGCCAAATCATCCCTGTCGAGAGACGAATTCCTGCAATATGCCTGGGAATGGAAAGAAAAATACGGAGGCATCATCCTGCAGCAGTTGAAAAAACTCGGATGCAGCCTCGATTGGAGCCGCACTTCCTTTACCATGGACGATGACTATTACAAAAGCGTGATCAGCGTTTTCATCGACCTGTATCAAAAAGGACTCATCTACCGCGGCAAGCGGATGATCAACTGGGATACGAAGGCAAAAACGGCCCTGAGTGATGAAGAAGTGATCCGCCGGGAAACCAGCCAAAAACTCTATCACCTGCGGTATACCGTGGTTGATGCAAACAACAACCCTGTAGGGAATGAGGCGATCACCATCGCCACTGTTCGCCCCGAAACCATTATGGGCGATACCGCCATCTGCGTGCACCCGAACGACGAACGGTATAAACAACTGCACGGCAAGTTCGCCCTGGTGCCGCTGATCAACCGCCGCATCCCCATCATTGCCGATGACTATGTGACCATGGAATTCGGTACCGGCGCCCTGAAAGTAACACCCGCCCACGACATGAACGATAACCAGCTTGGCCAGAAACATGGCCTGGAAGTGATCGACATACTGAATGATGACGGTACACTCAGCGAGGCTGCACAGATTTTAATCGGCGAAGACAGGTTTGAAGCCCGCAAGAAGATCGTTACCGAACTGGAAGCGAAGGGTTACCTGGTAAAGACCGAAGACTATACCAGCGAAGTGGGATACAGCGAACGGACCGATACCGTGGTTGAACCGAGGCTGAGTATGCAATGGTGGGTAAGCATGAAGAAGATCAGTGAACCCGCCCTGAAAGCGGTGATGGATGATGAAATAAAATTCCACCCGGCCAAATTCAAGAACCTCTACCGCCACTGGATGGAGAACGTGAAAGACTGGTGCATCAGCCGCCAGCTTTGGTGGGGCCATCGCATCCCCGCCTGGTACGACGGCGAAGGAAGATTTGTGGTGGCTGCCAATGAAGCGGAAGCGTTGGATAAATTCTATGAGCAATACGGCGGAAACAACATTCAATTGAAGCAGGATGAAGACTGCCTGGATACCTGGTTTTCTTCCTGGCTCTGGCCCTTTGAAGTATTCAAAGGATACAGCAACCCCGGCAATGCCGACATCCGCTACTACTACCCCACCAACACCCTCGTAACAGCCCCGGAGATCATCTTCTTCTGGGTGGCCCGCATGATCATCGCCGGGTATGAATACATGGATAAGAAACCCTTCAGCGATGTATACTTTACCGGTATCGTGCGGGATAAGATCGGCCGAAAGATGAGCAAGCAGCTTGGCAATTCGCCCGACCTGCTGGAGATGATCGACAAGGACGGCGCCGACGCGGTTCGGTTCGGCATTATGATTTCTTCGCCGGCCGGTAACGACCTCATGTGGGACCAGGCGGGTAATGAACAGGGCCGCAACTTCAACAACAAAATGTGGAATGCCCTCAAGCTGGTGAAGATGTGGGAACAACGGCAGCAGGGAAGCGCCGACGAGCAGGAAACAAAAAACAATTTCGCCATTACCTGGTTCGCCAACCGGTTGAACGAGGTGAAAGCGGAGGTAGACGAACTGATGAAACAGTTCCGGCTCAGCGAAGCCCTGAAAGTGATCTACTCACTGATCTGGGATGATTTCTGCAGCTGGTATCTCGAATGGGTGAAACCCGGGTTCGAACAACCGATCGAAGCGGCCGTATACAAAAAGACCATCGGGTTCTTCGGTGAACTGATGCAATTGCTGCATCCCTTCATGCCATTTGTTACAGAAGAGATCTATCAGCAACTGCAGCCCCGAACCACCAACCTCTGTATAACACAACTGACCGCAACCGTACAGCCCGATAAGGATATACTCACCCAGGGCGATCTGCTTAAAAAAGTGATCAGCAGCTTACGCGACGCCCGGAACAAGAACCAGGTAAAACCGAAAGAAACCATCAAACTCGCGATCGAAACCGATGCGCCCGGAACCTACAAGCCCATCATGGACATCCTGGGCAAACAGGTGAACGCGGAAGCAATCTCCTTTACAGGCAGTGCACAGGCCAACAGCATTGTTGTTGCCATCGAAAAAGAAAAGTTTTACATCACGACCGATAAAGTACTTGACAGCAGCGCCCTGAAAAACGACCTGCTGAAGGACCTGGAATACCAGAAGAACTTCCTGGCATCGGTGGAAAAGAAACTGGGCAACGAGAAATTCGTACAGAACGCGAAACCGGAGGTTATCGCCCTGGAAAGAAAGAAAAAAGCCGACGCGGAAGCCCGTATCCGGACCATTGAAGAGAGCCTGTCAACGATTAGTTAATTGTACCGTGTTACACTATTTGTGCTGTAAATTCGTTTTCCTAATATAAACAGCTACCATGAACAACGTTGTACCTATTGCACTTGCCGTCGTGCTGTCTGCAACCGCCGGAACGATACAGGCACAAAAGCCCAAACCGGGTACAACCAAACCCGTAGCCCAGAAATTCAAGCCTCCGAAACTTACCTGCATGCTGGGTGTTCATACCGACTCCGCCACCGTTGTATACGAAGAAGGCATTCAACTGATCAACCTGCCTCTGCGCATTACCGACGACAAAAAGAATCCCTACAGCGTCTCTTCGTACCAGTTAATGTACAAGCAGGCCGGTGTCACCGAAGAAGAAAGAGGCGATAAAACCGTAGTGATTCCGGCCACCCGTTCGCTGGTGCAGCTATTCCGCGAAACACCCATCTCCGGCATCTGGAAAAAAACCATCTCCGAACAACTCAAGCCCGGCGACGAGCTTTATTTCTTCGACATTATTGTGAAAG
>WBZX01001633.1_pt1 | contig 16560 bp, 17 predicted proteins | sample 5204211 | NCBI WGS metagenome assembly WBZX01 (sample SAMN12344362, study PRJNA552823) | activated sludge metagenome | biome: Activated sludge suspended growth; feature: Nitrification reactor; material: Wastewater; isolation source: activated sludge from nitrification reactor of wastewater... | reverse complement strand
TCTCCGCGCCATCGGCGTCGAGGACCGGCCGGACGTTGAGGCTCTGCAGGAGCCCGCGCCGGGCGATGTCCTCGGCCAGATCCTCGACCGAGACGCCGGCCTTCAGGCGCCGGACGTTGGACTGGCTGAGCACCAGCTTGTTGAAGGGAATGTCGCGCGAGGCGCTGAGGGTGATCTTCTGAACGGCCTTTGCCATAAGGGATACTCCGCGACGGACGGCCGAGAGACTCTCTCCTGACCTCCAATCCGCCACGGAAGCCGGCGCAGCCCTCTCACTCTTTTCCCGCGATCTTCCAAGGCCCTCCAGGCCTCCAGTTCTTGTTGAACGTTGCGCCTCCCCGCAATGCCTCAAGCGGAGGCATTACAAAATCTCCGATGCGGTGAAGGAGGTCTGGCAAGGGAGCTGGCGCGAGAGCGATGGCGGTTCGCCGCAGGAAACCGCGCCATTGAGCTTGCTTCGTGGGATCGCTGGAGAAAGTCGCTGTCAGGGCAGTGGGCGTTTGCAGTGGAATGGTTGTTGCGCGTCGCTCGAATGTCGCCTGAATGGCCTGGGCGAGAGTCGATCCGGCAAAGGCAAAGGTCTCCGAGATGGCCCAGAGATCGAAGAAGTCCTTCATGCGGCTGTTGAGCAACCCAAGAGCCACCAGCGCTTGAAGCTTCTCCGCGACCACGGTCTCCGGCGGATAGGCGCGCAGATGCGGCAAGGGCATGCCGAGCAGCGATGGGTAGTCGATGTCCTGGATGCCAGGGGTGACGACGTCACCGAAGCCGATGTCGATCTGAAGCGGCAACCGTGCCCCAGCGATTTCCGCGTCCAGCGTCAAACGGATGCCGCTGTACTCTTCCTCGAGGCGTGCCGCTTGCGCCCGAATCGTCTCAGCGTTGAAGACAACGCCATCATCGGCGGCGGCGAGCAAGCAGATTTCGCGAAACACCGATACGATGCGCTCGGGTGCCGGATCGCCGAATCCAAGAAGATCAAGATCGCCGGTCGAGCGATAGGGCGTAGGCGCCCAGAGGCTGAAGAGCATCGCCCCTTTGAGGACAAACTTTTCGCGATGGGAAGAAAGACCGAGTCGATACAGCAGCCGCTCGATCGCGTAGCGCATCAGCGCCAACTGGACGTTCTCTTGCCTGTCGTGGGCGCGCTGCGTCAGCCGCGCCCTCACCGATGCGGCGATATTCCGGGGGCGCTCCTTTCGGTTCACAGGAGGGCCTCGAGATACGGTCGCATCACGTTCTGCACGCGATCAACGGTAGCGTACTTCCAGAGGTCATCCGCGGTGGCTCGGCGATTGCGAAGGCAGTCGCGCAGGGCTTCGATAGCGACGTCCAGTCCAATCTTGTTTCGGTACTTGAAGCAATCGGCGACCGTCTTCGCCGGGATGGTGATCGGAACGGGGACCTGCTCGATCTTGTGAAACTCAATGCCGGCGGTGAGCGACTTGCCGGTGGCCCGAATGATCCGGAGCGAGACAGGTGGTCGCGTCGGAGCCCATTTCTTCCATCCGATGAGCATCCAGACTTCGTGAGGTGTTTGAGTCGTCAACTCATGGAACTGCAGCGCCGAAAGAAGACATATGACGCCGTGGGGGACGATCCGGGCAGCCTCGGCCAAGCTGTGCGCTTGCGAGAGTTTGGCGTCAGCCAGCTGGTAGAGGCCCCGGCCCCGCTGAACCAGGAGTCCCTCCTCCTGCATCCGCTTCAGATAGACCCGGGGGACCCCGATGGCGTTGAAATCGCGGGCACGGGCAATCCCCCTCTTCCGGACGAGGGCAAGGGCGCGAGTCTTCAGCTTGGAAGGGCTAGCGGGCATGTTACTTATACTAGGCATATATTGACATTAGCCCTGTAAAGGTATCATCATTGCTCGCATGAGGACACCTCGATCCTGTTTGGTGAGCGTTCGCTGGACCGAAACGCATAGGTCTTTGTGCGACGCTGCTTTGCGAAAGGCTTGGCGTTCCTGCGAAAACCTGCGCGATCGGCCGCCGCGGACCGCCGATCTTACGCCTCACAACCGAATTGCCTGGGCTCGCATTGCCTCCGATCTTGGCACCGAAGCTAGTGATTTTCGTCACGGACGGCGCCATGCTGCAGAGATCGCCCAACGGAGACCGCCCGGTCGTGCCGGTCACGGAACCGGAGCTGAACGCCGTGCCGGGCCGCGACAGCCCCGACCCGCGGCTGGTCGAGTTGGTACGACTGCTCGCGCGCCGCGCGGCGCGGCAATGGTACGAGAAGATGATGGAGGAGCGCCGCGCGGGTCGCTCCTGACCCTCTCGAGGAGTGCCGTCCGATGAAGGTCGCCCTCTACGCCCGCTATTCCTCCGACAATCAGCGTGACGCTTCGATCGTCGACCAGTTCCGCATTTGCCGTGTCCATGCCGAGAAGCAGGGCTGGCAAATCATCGTGGAATACTCCGACCAGGCAATCTCCGGCGCCTCCTTGCTGCGGCCCGGCATCCAATCGCTGATCGCAGACGCGCTTCGTGGACGCTTCAACGTCGTTCTCGCGGAAGCGATGGATCGGCTGTCGCGCGACCAGGAAGACATTGCCGGCCTCTTCAAGCGCCTTGCCTTCGCCAATGTGAGGATGGTCACGCTCTCCGAAGGAGACGTGACGCATCTGCATGTCGGGCTGAAAGGCACAATGAATGCCCTCTTTCTCAAGGATCTCGCCGACAAGGTCCGCCGCGGCCTGCGTGGAAGGGTGGAGGACGGTAAGTCCGGCGGCGGCAACTCCTACGGATATGACGTGGTGAAGAAGTTCGACGAGAAGGGCGAACCGATCCGGGGCGACCGCTCGATCAACGAGGCGGAAGCGGAGGTCGTGCGCCGGATCTTTCGCGAGTATGTCTCTGGAATTTCGCCGAAGCAGATCGCGGTAGGACTCAATCGCGACGGCGTTGCCGGACCAGCAGCCCGAGACTGGGGCTTCACCACGATCTACGGCAGCCCGAAGCGCGGCAACGGCATCCTGAACAACGAAATGTACATCGGCCGGATCGTCTGGAATCGCCAGCGCTTCATCAAGGATCCAGATAGCGGCAAGCGCGTGTCACGCCTGAATTCTCGTGAGGACTGGATAATTCAGGAGACCCCGGAGCTGCGCATCGTCGAGCAGGAACTCTGGGATGCCGCGAAGGTACGTCAACAGACCGTCAAGCAAAACGCCGAGACCGGCGAGGCAAACGGCATCTGGGAACGGCGCCGGGCCCGTTATCTGCTGTCAGGCTTGACGCGCTGCGGCGTATGCGGCGGCGGCTACTCGATGATCTCAGCAACCCACGTCGGCTGCTCGACTGCCCGGAACAAGGGCACATGCAGCAATCGGCTGTCGATCAAGCGGGGGGATCTCGAGGATCGGGTTCTCGGCGCGCTCAAGAGCAAGCTCATGGACCCGGCCCTGTTTCGGGAATTCTGCGATGAGTTCACTCGGGAAATGAACCGGATGCGGATTGAGGGGCGCGCCTCACTTGAGGCAGCCAAGTCGGAGTTCGGCCGCATCGACAAGCAGATCAAATCCACAGTCGACGCCATTGCCGACGGCATGTACCACCCGTCGATGAAGGCCAAGATGGAGGGGCTCGAAGCCCGCAAGGCGCAGCTCGAGGCCGAGCTTGCTCACGCGGAAGAGCCGCCGCCGCTTCTTCACCCCAAGATGGCGGGCTTCTATCGGGAACAGGTAAAGGGCCTGGCCGCCGCGCTTCGCGGCGACGAAGGCGGGTCGCGGACCGAAGCGGCCGAGCGCCTACGATCGCTGGTCCGCAAAATTGTGCTGACGCCGGCGGACGGCAAGCTCACGATCGACGTGCACGGCGACTTGGCCGGAATCCTGACGATCGCCCAAACAAATGCCCTGTCGAAGAAGGTCGACGACGGCACAGATGCTGGCGACCAGCTTCGCTTGCCCCAAAACAACAAAGGTCGCCCCCGTGAAGGGGCGGCCTTTGTCGCCGAACTTGCGAAGCAAGTTAAGCTGGTTGCGGGGGCCCGCAACCGCGTTAGTCCTAACTTTGCTGATCCGTTGATCCTGATGACTTTTGGCGAAGTCGAGGATGCCCATCAATTCACCGCGTAGCTCGGCCTCGACCTGCCCGCGCTTGGGGCCGGGCGTGAGGACGACATCGCCGATCAGGGAGCGGATCGCTTCGGCCGCGGCCGTGCCGCCTTCCGAGTCATCCAGCACCTCCGTGAAGGTCGCGACCTTGGCACGGTAGATGTTGGCGATGTTGGGGTGCACGTCCGGCAGGTCGGCGGGAGCCTGCGCCAGGCGCGCGGCGACCTCCGCCTTGCGCCTTTCCAATTCCTCCATGCGCGCCTTCATGACCGGCTGATACAGGCCGTCCTCAATGGCGGCGAGAAGGCCGGCGACGGCGCGCTCGATCTTGTCCAGCTCCCGCCGATCGGCCTCGTTCTGCGCCCGCCGCTCGCGATTGAGCCGGTTCGTCTCCTGCACATAGGCCCGCATCGCTGCCGCGACGGACTCCGCCGAGACCAGTCTGTCGGCGAGACCGGAGAGAACCCGCTGCTCGATGCTCTCGCGTCGGATGGTCCGGTTGTTGGTGCAAGTCCCTCGGCGATGGTGGTTCAGGCAGCCGAAGCGGTCGCGCATGATGAGCCCATAGCGGCCGCTGCAGCACCCGCAGGTGAGAAGGCCGGAAAGAAGGGACACCGGCCGCCTGGCCGCATGCAGCCGCTTCACGCGAGCCTCCCGCACACCGATGGTGGTCGCCTCGAACAGCCGGGCAACGTCCTGCTGGCGGTGCCGTGCCGCTTGCCAGAGCGATTCATCGACGATGCGCAGATGCGGCACCTCGGTCCTGATCCACTGGCTCTCCGGGTTCGGGCGTGACACCCGCTTACCGGTGGCCGGGTCCTTGACGAAGCGCTGCCGGTTCCAGACCAGGACGCCGGCATAGAGCTCATTGTTGAGGATGCCGGTGCCGCGCGAGACGTGGCCGCGGATGCTGGTGTCGCCCCAGGCCCGGCCGAGCGGGCCGGGAATGCCTTCCCTGTTCAGGTCGACCGCGATGGCCTTCGGGCTCCTGCCGGCCGCGAAGGCTCGGAAGATGCGGCGGACGATGTCGGCCTCCGACTCGACGATCTCGCGATCGCCCCGGATCGGCTCGCCGCCGGCATCCAGCTTCTTCACCACGCGATAGCCGTAGCAGAGGCCACCACCGGCCTTGCCCTTCTCCACCCGGCCGCGCAGGCCGCGATGGGTCTTGAGGGCGAGGTCCTTGAGGAACAGGGCGTTCATGGTGCCCTTGAGGCCGACATGAAGCTCGCTGATCTCGCCTTCGGCGAGGGTGACGATGGGGACGCCGGCGAAGCGCAGATGCTTGAACAGCGTGGCCACATCCGCCTGATCGCGGGAGATGCGGTCTAGCGCCTCGGCCAGCACGACATCGAACAGACCGCGCTGGGCGTCCTGCAACAGTGACTGGATGCCGGGCCGCAGGATCATGCTCGCGCCCGAAACGGCGGCGTCGTGATAGGTGTCCGTGACCTCCCATCGCTCGCGTCCGGCATGCTCCCGGCAGAGGCGGAACTGGTCCTCGATCGAGCGTTTGCTCTGGTTGTCGGACGAATAACGGGCATAGAGCGCAACGCGACTCATAGGTGGTCTCCGTTCTGTCATTCCTTGCCGGCCCCATCCTCCTGCGCGTCCTTGGGCTTGTTGTCATTGGCGGTGCTGAGCGCCGCGAACCGTTCTCGTGCGATCCGGCGTCCGATCAGCCCGGCAATAGTCCAGGCCACCCAATCCACCTGCCGCCGCGTCTGCTGCTCCGGTTCATCCCGTCCGCCATCCGATCCTTGATTGTCGTTGGCCGGGATGAAGCTGTTCGGCTCGCACTCGGTATCGTCTGCCATGCCGTCGCCCGCTTTCCTGTCGAGGTCAAGCGGGCATGAAGCAGTGGCAAGTTCAGGATGAGAAGATCGAAAACCCCTTCATCATGCTGTGGAGCGAAGATACTTGCAGACGGCGGTTCTGGCATAGGCAGACCGGCCGGCGCCTTTGCGATCGAGGGAGGCATGTGCGGCTTGATCTGCTGGGCGGTCTTGCTGAGGATGTCCACGCTGGTCTCCTACTCCAGGTTGATGAAGGCATCCAGGTAATGGCTTAATGGTAACGCCACCGCTGTCGAGAGAACCGGAACCGTGGGGATATCGGGGGAGGAAACCATGATGCGGGTCGTGCATGGAGTTGCGGTGTCGCTGCTCAGCATGTCGGTATTTCTCAGAATCGTTCTAGGCTTGGCCGTCCACGCCGCGGCGGTCTACTGCGCATGGGATCTGTCAGGCTGGGGTGCCGCGGTCTTGACGCTGATATTTCCTGTGATCGGTGAACTCTACTGGATATACGTCATCTGGCAGATGACTGGACACTTCTGGTCAATTCTCGCAATTGGGTGCGCTCTGTATGTGGCGGTTTGGGTGCTGTTCTCGGTGCTGGCAGGCATAGCTGCTAGTACGGCGCCAAGTCGATAAACAACAGAACCGTATGGTAGGCGGTTCACTTCTCGGGAACGAGCTTTGGCGCAATCCTCGGCTGATTTGTGACAAGGTGACCTGATGAAGCGCGACATGGACTTGGTGCGCGAGATACTCCTGAAGGCAGAGACACGCGAAAAAGTCTCGACTGGTGATTTGTTAGGACTGGTCGAGCCAACGGAGGAGGGAGCCAAGAAGCTCGCATATCACCTTGAGATGCTCACGCAGCAAGCCAAGTTTCTGGGCGGTAACGCGCACTGGACGCATGGTGTCGGACCCAACCACGACGAGGCACGTCGGGAGTGGTATGCGCTCGATTTGACCTGGGCAGGGCACGAATTTTTGGATGCTGTGCGCGATCCCGAGATCTGGCGCAAGACGAAGGAAGGAGCAAACAAGGTGGGGAACTGGGCGCTCGACTTCGTCGTCGAGTTGGCGAAGGGCTACGCAAAGCAGAAGGCGAAGGAGATGCTGGGGATCGATCTCGGTAACGATTGAGTGCTGAAGGAACAGCTCTGCGGCGGTAACTCCCTGAGCGGCTTCGTAACAGCCGGTATCGTTTTGCCCATCGTCTCAAGCGGACCACTCCGCGATATCGGGAAGTCTGGCTTCGCACGACGCGTCGTGCAGTGCCCATTTCATCGACCGTGGCGCGTACGCGCCATCGCGAAGCGGCTGCGGCCTTGAGCGGCTGTCTCCGGGCCAGCGCCGCCCGGCAAGCAGGCATGGCTCACAGCCCCAATCCCCGATTCCTCCCGAAGGACCAGTCCACATCGCCGCCCGGCATGGCGATGCCGGAGATCTGGCGGCCAATTTGCTGCTCCAGAGCCGGCCGCCAGGGCACGAGACTGAAGCCGAGCCCATCATCGATCATGGCGAAGCGGCCGCTGGCAAGCTGGGTTGCGCCGACAAGGCGACCACTGACGTGGTTGCCGGCAACGGCCGGCTGCCATTGCCGCCCGCGCTCGGCCGCGAGCGCCTTGCCGGCACGGTCGATGTCGGCGGTTTCGAGTCGCCGGATCAGGTCTTTCGGCGCGCGGATACGGCCGTTGCCGAGATCGGCGGCGTAGCCCATGTCGACCAGCGATTGCTTGCGCTTCTCCAGCGCCGCCTTGACCTCGCGGCCGAAGCCCTCATCGGCGAGGGCCGCGCGCTCGCGGGCCGCAAGCTCGCGATCCAGCCAGGTGACGCCCTCATGGCTGATCTGCTGATTGAGGCCAGTGGGCGACAGGATGCTGACCCGGATGTTCGCCCGGTCGCGGGCGAGGTCATAGGCTTGGCCGCGCTCGACCAGATCGGCCGGAACGCGCCAATGGTCGGCGTCGATCCGCTCAGCGTGACCGGCCCGCCGCAGCGCCTCCAGCCGGCGAACATGGGAGCGGACGAACGCCTCGGGGTCGCCGCCGATGCGGTCGATCGAGGCCTTGGCCCGCGCCAGATGCGCAGACGGCCGATAGACGCTCTCAGGGCCCGCCACGTCCATGATATTGCGATCGGCCGCGCGGGGGCCGGTTGGCCCAGAGCCCGCCGCCACGATCATGCCTCGGACGACCTCCTCGGCGCGGGCGGCATCCATTTCGAGGTGATGGACGCACCCGTCCACGCCGTCGATCACGAGGCGCACGCGGTCGCCCATCTCGTCGCCGCTCAGGCCCTTGTCGAGCACCCGGCCAACGATGCGCCCGGTAGTGTCCTCGCGGTGCAGCTCGTAGCGCGCGACGGGGCGCGCCTCGGCCAAGCCTTCGCGCTCCAGTGCCCGGTGCATGGTCTTGATGATGTCACCGCGCTGGCCGAGCTCGTGGAGGACGGCTTCGGCCCGACTTGAGATGGTCCAGTGGCCGACCTCGACCTCGGTGGCGAGCCCCAGCCGCTCGAGGTGACGCGCCCGCTGGATCAGGAGCGCCCGGTTCTGCCGGAGCGTGTCGAGCATGTCCCGGTCGGGGCGCAGATCGGCGAACTCGTTGCGGCTCCGCTGCTCGGCGATCAGCATGCGGTCGAGCCCGGTGAAGCGTTCGGCGTCGACTTCCCGCTCCAGGCTGCGCGACACCTCCTGCTCGGTCTGGCGGCCCAGCTCCAGCGTGACGGTCTCGCTTGCCCGCTCGCGCACGCCGTGGGCGATGTAGTCGCCGGCGATGTTGAGGGTCTTGCCGCCGTCGGTGACGCCCCGGACGATGATGTGCGTATGAGGGTAGCCGGTGTTGTGATGATCGACCGCGATCCAGTCGAGCCGAGTACCGAGGTCGGCTTCCATCTGCCTCATCAGATCGCGGGTAGTCTGCCGCAAGTCGGACAGCTCCACACCGTCTTCGGCCGAGACGATGAAGCGGAACTGGTGGCGGTCCTCGCGACCGCGGTCGAGAAAGGCGCGGCCGTCCGCCACGTCGCGCTCGGCCGAATAGACCTGGCCCTTCTCGCCGTCCCTCGTGACGCCGTCGCGTTGCAGGTAGCGCAGGTGCGCGTCGACCGCCTTGGCGCTGACGAACTGCCGGCCGCGCGGCGCGCCGCGCTGCGGGTTGAGCTTCACGACGCGCGCCTTAACCGCGACCCGGCGCGCGCAGGTGCGAGCCCCACCGTCCCGGCCCCAGGGGCTGCGGTTCTTGAGCGTCGCCGCCACCGCCGCGCCACGGCCGCGCGCGTTGAAGCGGCCACCACCCTTCCTCCTCCCGGGATCGCCCGACCGATTAGGGTTGCCGCCGGCCCGTCGGATCGCCTGATGGACTTGGCCAACAAAGCTGGTGGTGCGGGTGCGCACGGTACGGACACGACAGCCGGGCGAGCGCACGCGTCCACGGTCACGGACCTTGCCAGGTCGGATGCGAAAGTCGTCGTCGTCGCGGGCCATGCGACGACGATCGGAGGCCGTGGGAAAGCCTGCAAGAGGCGAGTCGCGGCCGTCATTCTGTGGCGTAGAAAGACGTGCGGCAGCGTAGGCTCACCAGGGCGCACCTCGCGGCGACGGCGCTCGGCGCCTTGAAAACAAACAGAAAACCGGTTCAAAGGCCGCACCCGCACCTCGCCGGCTCATCGCGGAGAGGAGACAAAACAACGTGCAGACAACAATTTAGGAGCGCAGCGGCGCCAGCGGGGCAACCCGCTTTATCTTGCCGTCCGAATCCAAGCCGTCCCTTCCCACATCCCACATCTGCTAGATTAGATAGTCTCTTTGTCGGAAGGGATTGAACTCCGACACCGGAGCAGTCGCCAGATTGCGATTCACACGTCGTATCAATGGTGTAACCGAGCTTAGGGGGACGACGTCGCCGTGCAGTGGCACTACACAACCATCGTCGATTTCATTGATCATTGGCAGACCCTGCTCGCCGGACTGATCGCATTGATCGCCGCGATTATCACCGTGTTCGTCACGCTGAGAGTCGAGCGACGGAGAGTCGATCGCGAGGTGGACGCTCTCCGCAAATCCCTCGCTATTGAGCTTCGCCAGCTCATTCCGAGGGCCCTCGGTGGCACGCTTCCCTCCACAATCTTGGCAGCAAGGCGGACGGGCCAATTACGGCCCGAATGGTGGAAAGCCTGTCGCAAACGCCCGTTCCGATCGTTTACCCCGCTAACGCGCACAAGATCGGTCACCTCGAAGCAGACGCGATGGATGTGGTCATCGTTTATGGCCTGCTCGACGTTGCGCGCGATGGCGTGGCCCGGCTCACAACGACCTACAGGACGCTGGACAACATCAGCCCAAAGGTCGTCGTGAAGACGGCCGAGGCATTCCTGGAAGCATGCAAACATGCACGAAACATGCTGCCAAAGCTGCGAACTGGCGTTGCTGCGCACGACGACCGAGACGCTTTGCTCATAAAGGCAATAAGCAAAGCAGCTACCGCGGAGCAGCCCGCTCGGCACGGTGAAAGTCCAACGAGGGGGAACCAATGCAGGCTCTGATAGTGGCGCTCATGGTGCCACTCATGTTGCTAAACGTCTTTGGAGGGATCGTATCAGGCATCTGGTTGGCAATTTTGGGTCAGTGGTGGGCCATTGGAATCGGCTTGGTCGCGATTTTCGTCCACGCTCTCGTCGTTCCTGTGATGGGTGCAGGAGTGACGTTGATGATGGTGACCACGGCAGCAACCGCAGCACGAGGCGGCGTCGCGCTCGCCTCGCCGTTCATTTTGGTAACGCAACTCCTCATCTACGGAATCGTGGCCGCATGGAGCATTGCGGCGTTTCACATCTTCATGTCCAAAGCGGATTACCAAACCCACCTGCCGCTACTGATATGGTCCTATGGTGTAGCAGTCGGTCCTTGGGCTGCGCTCACCGCAAGAGACCGCCAATCTGGAAGTGGTGGAGCATCCACCATCGCATCTTTCTTCCTTCAGATCGCCTATGTCGTGACGGGGCTAGTAGTGATCTTCGCCCACACCACGACTCCGATCACGTGGCTACAGATCTTTCTCGCGATTATGCTAGTCGGCGCACTTCTTCAAACGGCACTGGCAGTCATTGGAATGATCCCGCCTTGCGCGGAGTCTCTGCCAGCCGACAAACTGGGGGCAGCAATGTGGGGCTTCTTCAAAAAACGGGAAATGGTCGAGCTTGAAGTACCAACTGAGACCGGCATCAGGAAGGTAAAAGTATCACAGGCACAGCTCGACAAGTGGCAAGCAGAGGGCAAGATCGGGCCGCCGATGCCAGCGTGTCGGGTTCACATGCTCGGCTTAAGCGCCTTCAAGCCGGTCATTGAGAACTGGACCATCGGCAAGAACATCTCCCGGGAGACATACGATAAATTCAAGGATGCGAACGGTGACCTCTACGCCACAGAGTTTCGGGAGGACGGCGAGACGAAAACGCACGTCCTCCGAAAGGACAAATGGGAAGAGCTTAGACGACGGCTCGAAGCCCTCGGCTAAAGCAGCGGATCACCTGCTCTGGCTTCGCGGCGCAACGCGTCGTCAAAGTCGACGGTCTTGCAGAGATCGAGAAAGTACGGGCTCGGCCCATATGAGAGTTCACTCACCATTGGTCCCAGGCCGGTTTCAGGAACGACGTACCCTGAGCGCTGGGCTCGACTTGCTATTGCGGTGATCCGGGGTTTTTCCCAGCCAAGCTTTCCACTCAATTCGCGTTCAGTGGCAGCCCACTTATCGAAGAACGTTTGAGCGGAGGCGCAGGCAAAGCAGCGATGAAGCGTTGCAAGCAAGATAATTTCGTCGCGAGAGAGGCTCGCGAGCGCGTCAGCATGCAGCATGACCTCGTCGGCGACGAGCGTGTTGGTCCTGAGGCGGCCGACGATGGCCTTGGCAAGCAGGCGAAGATTGATGCGCGCGGTGCCTTCCCAGCTTGCCCTGAGGTAGCGATAAATGACGGCCACGCAGTCATCTTCGGCTGCCACTTTGGCCGCATCGATCTCGCCGCTGCGAAGCTCGTCGAGCAAAATTTCTCGACCGGCCTCGCTTCGGCGCTGAAAGTAGCCCTTCAGCGCTGTCATCGCGATCGAGCTTCCGGGCACGCCGGCCTCGCCAAGCTTCTCGGTGATCAGCGCGCCAATGACATCAGGTAGGTTGCTCATAAGCACAGTGTAGCGGCCCGGCGCACCAGCGCCTGTTGATAGCCGACGCGCGCACCGGGCTTCTCTTTCGAGCCAGTACAGCCCAAACACCGCCCCGATGGCTAGATCGGGACGGTGAGTGAGTTATGATGGAAGTGGTTGCGGGGGCAGGATTTGAACCTACGACCTTCAGGTTATGAGCCTGACGAGCTACCGGGCTGCTCCACCCCGCGGCAAATCCATGCTTTGTCTGAATCGTTTTGTCGGAAGAGGCTTCTTCGCGCTTGGAAGATCTGGCAGCGACCTACTCTCCCGTGTCTTAAGACACAGTACCATCGGCGCTGAAAGTTTTCACGTCCGAGTTCGGAATGGGATCGGGTGTACACCTTTCGCTAGTGCCACCAGATCGTCGAAGCGCGAAGAAAGAAAGTCTTAGGTCTGTCGTGCACAAGGCCGGCAGCGGATGTCGACCGCTGCACGGAACGAATGAAATCAAGCCGATCGAGCTATTAGTACCGCTAAGCTGAATGCATCACTGCACTTACACATGCGGCCTATCAACGTGGTGGTCTACCACGACTCTCAGCGAGACCTAGTTTTGAGGCGGGTTTCACGCTTAGATGCTTTCAGCGTTTATCCCTTCACTACATAGCTACCCGGCGCTGCGACTGGCGTCACAACCGGTACACCAGAGGTAAGTCCATCCCGGTCCTCTCGTACTAAGGACGGCTCCTCTCAAGTCTCGAACACCCACAGCAGATAGGGACCAAACTGTCTCACGACGTTTTGAACCCAACTCACGTACCACTTTAATCGGCGAACAGCCGAACCCTTGGGACCTGCTCCAGCCCCAGGATGTGATGAGTCGACATCGAGGTGCCAAACACCACCGTCGCTGTGGACGCTTGGGTGGTATCAGCCTGTTATCCCCGGCGTACCTTTTATCCGTTGAGCGATGGCCCACTCACGCGGAACCACCGGATCACTATGGCCGACTTTCGTCCCTGCTCGACTTGTCAGTCTCGCAGTCAGGCGGGCTTGTGCCATTGCACTCAGCGGCTGATTTCCGACCAGCCTGAGCCCACCATCGCGCGCCTCCGTTACTCTTTGGGAGGCGACCGCCCCAGTCAAACTACCCACCATGCAGGGTCCCGGATCTGGATGACAGACCTCGGTTAGACATCAAAGAACAAAAGGGCGGTATTTCAAGGTTGCCTCCACAAGAGCTAGCGCCCCTGCTTCAAAGGCTCCCGCCTATCCTACACATCCATTCTCTAATGCCACTGCAAAGTTGTAGTAAAGGTGCACGGGGTCTTTCCGTCTAACTGCGGGTACCCCGCATCTTCACGGGGAATTCAATTTCGCCGAGCCGGTGTTGGAGACAGCGGGGAAGTCGTTACGCCATTCGTGCAGGTCGGAACTTACCCGACAAGGAATTTCGCTACCTTAGGACCGTTATAGTTACGGCCGCCGTTTACCGGGGCTTCGATTCAAGGCGTGAACCTCTCCTCTTAACCTTCCGGCACCGGGCAGGCGTCAGACCCTATACTTCGCCTCACGGCTTAGCAGAGCCCTGTGTTTTTGTTAAACAGTCGCCACCCCCTAGTCTGTGCCCCTCTGGCGAGACCGCCAGAGGCCCCCTTATCCCGAAGTTACGGGGGTAAATTGCCTAGTTCCTTCAACACCGTTCCCTCAAGCGCCTTGGTATACTCTACCAGTCCACCTGTGTCGGTTTAGGGTACGGTCTATATGCTGGAGCTATTTCCTGGAACCCTTGGGCCGCCCTAGCATTCGCCAACGAGCTAGAGCCACTTTTCGGATCCGTCACTTCCAGCAGGCCCACGAATATTGACGTGGTTCCCATCGGCTACGGCTGTCGCCCTCGCCTTAGGGGCCGGCTAACCCTGCGCGGATTGACCTTGCGCAGGAACCCTTGGACTTACGGCGGAAGCGTCTCTCACGCTTCTTATCGCTACTCATGTCAGCATTCTCACTTCCGATACCTCCAGGAGCCCTCACGGGTCTCCCTTCGCAGGCTTACGGAACGCTCCGCTACCACTCTTTCGAGTCCACAGCTTCGGTGCATGGCTTGAGCCCCGGTACATCTTCGGCGCAGGCTGGCTTATCTAGACCAGTGAGCTATTACGCTTTCTTTAAAGGATGGCTGCTTCTAAGCCAACCTCCTGGCTGTTATGGCCTTCCCACATCCTTTCCCACTTAGCCATGACTTAGGGACCTTAGCTGGTGGTCTGGGCTGTTTCCCTCTCGACGACGGACCTTAGCACCCGCCGTCTGTCTGCCGTGCTGTACTCGCCGGTATTCGGAGTTTGGTTAGGTTTGGTAAGACTTTGGATCCCCCTAGCCCATCCAGTGCTCTACCCCCGGCGGTAATCACACGACGCACTACCTAAATAGTTTTCGCGGAGAACCAGCTATTTCCGAGTTTGGTTGGCCTTTCACCCCTAATCACAGGTCATCCGATACCTTTGCAACGGTAACCGGTTCGGTCCTCCAGCGCGCGTTACCACGCCTTCAACCTGCCCATGACTAGATCACCCGGTTTCGGGTCTACTCCGTGCAACTAAGCGCCCTATTCAGACTCGCTTTCGCTGCGCCTACACCTATCGGCTTAAGCTTGCTGCACAGAGTAAGTCGCTGACCCATTATACAAAAGGTACGCCGTTAGCCTTGCGGCCTCCGACTGTTTGTAGGCGTTCGGTTTCAGGTCTTTTTCACTCCCCTTGTCGGGGTGCTTTTCACCTTTCCCTCACGGTACTTGTTCACTATCGGTCACTGAGGAGTACTTAGGCTTGGAGGGTGGTCCCCCCATGTTCAGACAGGATTACACGTGTCCCGCCCTACTCGAGGATACGACTGCTTTCTACCCGTACGGGGCTATCACCCGCTATGGCCACCCTTTCCAGGGTGTTCCGGTTCTTACAATCGTATCACTGGCCTGGTCCGCGTTCGCTCGCCACTACTAGCGGAGTCTCTGTTGATGTCCTTTCCTCCAGGTACTGAGATGTTTCAGTTCCCCGGGTTCGCCTCGTCGACCTATGGATTCAGTCGACGATCATCCTGATGGATGGGGTTTCCCCATTCGGAAATCTTCGGATCAAAGTGTGCTGGCAACTCCCCGAAGCTTATCGCAGCCTGCCACGTCCTTCATCGCCTCTCAGTGCCAAGGCATCCGCCAAACGCCCTTATTGTGCTTGATCTCACATTTTGTCAGCGAAACGATGATCTCGTGATCATCATTACGGCTCGTTCCGTGCAGGGGACGACCCCCACCCGTAACGGCCTTGTTTACCCATTCCTTCCACTCTGCCTAGGCGACAGAGCGAGGAATATTTAGACTTTCAGACCTCTTCCGATAAACGATGTCAAAGAACAAGGCTGCGTCACCGTTTGCGACGCCGCGTTCTATGCGAGTGATGGTGGAGGCAGACGGGATCGAACCGACGACCTCCTGCTTGCAAAGCAGGCGCTCTCCCAACTGAGCTATGCCCCCGTTTGAGCTTTCGGTCGGCGCGACCACGCTTTGTCTGCTCTGCCGGGAACCCGGCGCGAACCGGCCTCCCGAAGGTTGAGCCGATCGCGCGACTTGGTGGGCCAGGGAGGATTTGAACCTCCGACCTCACGCTTATCAAGCGCGCGCTCTAACCAGCTGAGCTACTAGCCCAATGCAGGCAGACGAAACGGCAGAACCGAGCATGGTTCTGTCTCGCCAATTACCATCACAGGAAAGGGATGCGTCGACGGCGGCGGTCTGGCTTGAGAACCAGACTTCGATTTTGTGTAAGTGAGACCGGAATTGCTTCCGATCTTCCTTAGAAAGGAGGTGATCCAGCCGCAGGTTCCCCTACGGCTACCTTGTTACGACTTCGCCCCAGTCATTGATCCTACCGTGGCTGGCTGCCTCCTTGCGGTTAGCGCACCATCTTCGGGTAGAACCAACTCCCATGGCGTGACGGGCGGTGTGTACAAGGCCCGGGAACGTATTCACCGCGGCATGCTGATCCGCGATTACTAGCGATTCCACCTTCATGCACTCGAGTTGCAGAGTGCAATCCGAACTGGGACGGTTTTTTGGGATCGGCTCCGGGTCGCCCCTTCGCATCCCACTGTCACCGCCATTGTAGCACGTGTGTAGCCCAGCCCGTAAGGGCCATGAGGACTTGACGTCATCCCCACCTTCCTCCGGCTTGTCACCGGCAGTTTCTCCAAAGTGCCCAGCATAACCTGATGGCAACTGGAGACGAGGGTTGCGCTCGTTGCGGGACTTAACCCAACATCTCACGACACGAGCTGACGACAGCCATGCAGCACCTGTGCGGACTCCGGCCGAACCGAAGGGACCGTCTCTGGTCCCGGCGAGTCCCATGTCAAGGGCTGGTAAGGTTCTGCGCGTTGCGTCGAATTGAACCACATGCTCCACCGCTTGTGCGGGCCCCCGTCAATTCCTTTGAGTTTCAACCTTGCGGCCGTACTCCCCAGGCGGGGTGCTTAACGCGTTAGCTGCGACACTGACGAGCAAGCTCGCCAACGTC
>WBZX01001632.1_pt1 | contig 16587 bp, 15 predicted proteins | sample 5204211 | NCBI WGS metagenome assembly WBZX01 (sample SAMN12344362, study PRJNA552823) | activated sludge metagenome | biome: Activated sludge suspended growth; feature: Nitrification reactor; material: Wastewater; isolation source: activated sludge from nitrification reactor of wastewater... | reverse complement strand
GAGGCCCAGCACGAACATGCCGGCCGTCAGCTCCTCGAAGCTCCTGCCGAAGGCAAAAAGCAATCCACCGACGACGCCCAGAAACAAGGTGAGTGCCACCGTGAGGCGCGGCCCGTAGCGGTCGAACAGCACCCCCGACGGGATCTGCATCAGCGCGATGCCCCAGAAGAAGGCGCCCGTCACGGTGCCGAGCTGCTCGGCGCTCAGCCCGATCTCCGCGCGCAGGGTCGGTCCCAGTACGCCGGTCACCGACCGGGTGAACTGGCAGAGAATGAAACAGGCGGCGGCAATGGCGAACAACCAGATACGGCCGCGCCGGACGGCGGGCGAATCGTAGTCGACGGAAGAAGCAATGGCTGAGGTACTCACGGGGCGGCGACTATAACGACGACGCCCTCACTTTCTCCAGCAACTCGATGAGCTTTCGCGTTTCGGCGGTCGAAAGAGCCGACGCGATTCGCGCTTCGTGCGTGCGCACCAGTCTTGCGAACCGCGCCAGGGCTTTGATGCCGACGGATGTCAAAGCCAGCGCATGTGTGCGTCCGTCGGTCGGCGAACGGCGCCGCACCAGAAGGCCCCGCCCCTGCAGACGATCGAGGATGGGCACGAGGGTCGAGCGGTCGATGCCGAGCGCACGGGCCAGCGCCATCTGGCTGAGGCCCGCATTGCGATCGACCAGCACGAGCAAGCCGAACTCGCCCGGCGTCAGTGCCTCGCCTGCGGCCGCGAAGGTCGCCGCGAAATCGGCGAAAACGGCGGACTGGGTACGGCGCAGCGCATAGCCCATCAGGGACGGCAGCAAGCCGCGATCGAGGTCCCGGGCAGCGGGCTTGCCGTCAGCCTTCGTTCCGGAGTCGTCTGCAGGCTTGGCGGGTGGACGGCCCATGCCCGGAGTGGTAGACGGCGATTGTTGGTAGATCAAACAAATTCCGTGTCGATCCGATGAGCTTCAAAGTACGAATCGCCCAAGCCGACCGAACGATCGACGTCCCGACCGGCGCCACCATTCTGGAGGCGGCGCTCGATGCCGGCATCTCGTATCCGTTCGGCTGCCAGTCCGGCAATTGCGGTGCCTGCAAGTCGCATCTCGTGAAGGGCGAAGTCACGATGGAGGGCTACTCGGAATTCGCCCTCTCCGACGACGAGAAGGAACGCGGGCTGATCCTCGCCTGCCGCGCCGTGCCCTGGGAAGAAAGCGAAGTCGCCTGGCTGGAGGAGGACGATCTCATCGTCCATCCACGCCGTCTGCTGACCTGCAAGGTGGTCGGCCTCGACGATGCCACGCACGACATCAAGCGCATCCGTCTCGAGATCGCTTCGGGCGGGCCGTTCGACTTCTCGGCCGGCCAGTTCGCCTCGGTCACCTTCGAAGGCTGCCCGCCGCGCGACTATTCGATGGCCAACGTGCCGGGCGATCCGATCCTCGAATTTCATATCCGCCGCACGGCCGGCGGCGCCACCAGCATGCATGTCGCGGAAAAGCTCGCGATAGGCGACAGCGTGCGGGTCGAAGGACCGTTCGGCCCCTCCTATCTGCGCGAGGCCCATCGCGGCCCGATCATCGCCGTTGCCGGCGGCTCGGGCATGGCGCCGATCAAGTCGGTGATCGAGCGCGCCCTGCAGAAGGAACTGCCGCAGCATATCTACTTCTATTTCGGCGTCCGCACCGAGCGCGATCTCTACCTGCACGACCATTTCGCGGCCCTGGCCGAGAAGCACAAGAACCTGCACTTCGTGCCGGTGCTGAGCGAAGCGGGCTCCCCGTCGCGGCGCAGCGGCCTGGTGCACGAGGCGGTCGCCTCGGACTTCGACGAGCTGGACGGCTGCAAGGCCTATCTCGCCGGTCCGCCGGTCATGGTCGAGGCGGCCACGAGATTGTTCGAGGAGCGCGGCATGCGCCGTATCGATATCCACGCCGACGCTTTCTACACCGCCGCGGAAATGGCGAGCGCCAACAAGAAGACGGGAGCAGAACTATGACGGGCCTTCTCGACGGACGCGCAGCGATCGTCACCGGCGCCGGCCGCGGCATCGGCAGGGCCATTGCCGAAGCCCTGGCGGCCGAGGGGGCGAACGTGATCGTTGCCGACAATGGTGCGTCGATTGCAGGCGACGGCGGCGATCCCGAGGTAGCTCGTGAAACAGCCAGGGCAATCGGCAAGAAGGCGATAGCCTTCACCGAAAGCGTGGCCTCGCCCGGCGTCGCCAAGCAGCTCGTCGATCTCGCGGTCAAGAACTTCGGCGGCATCGACATCGTCGTGAACAACGCCGCCATCCTGCGCGACGCCTTCGTCTTCCGCGCCGATCCCGGCGACTGGGATGCGGTGATCCGCACCAACCTGTCGGCGGCCTTCTACCTGATCAATGCGGCGTCCGGCGTCATGCGCGACCAGGGCAAGGCCGGCCGTGGCGGCAAGGAAGGGTACGACTGGGGCCGCATCGTCAACATCGTCTCCTCGGCCGGCCTCTACGGCAATCTCGGCCAGGCGGCCTATGCCAGCGCCAAGGCCGGCCTGTTCGGCCTGACGCGCGTCACGGCGATGGACCTCGCCCGCGCGCAGATCACCGCCAATGCGGTGGCGCCGTTTGCCCGTACGCGCGTGACCGACATCATCCAGCCCGCCAACGACGCGCAGAAGACCTACAAGGAACGCGCACTCAAGATCGGCGCCCACCACGTCGCCAACCTCGTGACGGCGCTTTGCTCGCCGGCCGGCAAGAGCATCACCGGCCAGCTTCTGGGCGTACGCGGCCGCGAGGTCTTCCTGTTCGGCCAGCCGCGACCCGTTGCGACACTCGAAGCGGGCGCACCGGCCAACCTCGCCCAGGATCTTTCGGCCAAGCTCGGCGGCCAGTTCACCGACCTCACCACCGATCTCGAAGCCTTCAACACCGAACCTCTCGTCTGAGGAGAGCGACCATGACCCAGCCGATCATCGTCAAGACCGTCGAAGAGCTGAAGGACGCCCCCGAAGAGTATCGCGAGGCCGTGGCCAAGCTCGTCATCAGCCATGCCATCAACGAACTCTACGGTGCGCAGGTGTTCGACGAACCGGCGATCGCCTATGCGCCGACGCCCTACGCCAAATGGCTGACCTGCCGCGTCGCCATGGAAGAGTACGGCCATCATGTCCGCTTCAAGCAGCTCGGCGTGCAGATGGGCATTCCCGAGGAACGCATGATCCCCGGTACCGGCAAGCGTCCGTTGTCGATCTTCGAGTTTCCGCTCAAGACCTGGGAGGAATTCGTCGCCATCAAGCTGCTGGCCGATCTCGCCGAGATCCTGCAGGTCGAGGATCTCCTGCACTGCACCTTCCACCCGCTGCGCAACCTGGCGCGCGCCACCATGCCGGAGGAGCGCTTCCACGCGCAGTTCGGCGAGGACTTCACTGCGGAGCTGGTCAAGACTCCCGAAGGCAAGGCGACGCTGCAGGCCGCCGTCGACGAGTATTTCCCCTACCTGCCCTCCTTCTTCGGCGGATCCAAGTCGAGGAACAACGAGATCTTCCGCAAGTGGAACATCAAGCAGCGCACCAACGACGAGATGCGCACCGACTTCATGGCGCGCGCGACCGAAGTCGCCGCCAAGTACGGCCTCACCCTGCCGGAGGTCCGGCAGGCCGCGTGAAGCCCGCCGTTCCCCCGCTGTTCGTCTCGCCGCTCGCCCGGCTCGACAGGCTGAGAGCGGAGGCGCATGCCGCGTCGTGGTTCGCCGCCCTCGGCGAGCCTCTGGTCGAAGGCGATCTCGCCGATGCCGCGGCTTACGCCGGCGCCCTAGACCTCGGCGCTCTCTCGATCGGCCTGGCGCAGGACTGGCCAGAAGCGGAACGACTCCTGAAGTCGCCCGACTGGTCGCCTGTCTGGTGGGATCGCGAAGAAGCCCTGCGTCGGACCTTGCTGCGGCAGGCAGATGCGCTCCTTGGCGAGCGGGACCTCTGGACGGCGCTCACCGAACTCACGACGGACGTGGGGGAGTTCGTGCACGGCAAGGCCGCCACGGCCGCGGCCCGCATGGGCGACGCCGCCAAGGCCTCCGTTCACGTTGCGGCCGGTGCTGCCTCGCAGGCGGTCTATCAGCTCGCCGTCGCACGGATGGCTGGCGAAACGGCATCGCTTTTCGAAAGCAAGTTCCGTCTGTTCGCTGCCGGTCGCTGGCCGCTCGGTGTCGTGGGCTCTAGGCTGATCCTCTTCTGAGAGGATACCGTCATGACGTCCTATGCTGCGCCACCGCGCTCCACCGGCCGGCTGAAGCGCCCCTTCGGCACTCTTTATTACGAAGTCACCGGCAGCGGCCCTGCGCTGCTGTTCGCCCACGGACTCGGCGGCAATCACCTGAGCTGGTGGCAACAGGTTGCGCACTTCGCACCCCGCTATACCTGCGTGACCTTCGCCCATCGCGGCTTCGCGCCCTCCGACGCGATCGCGGACGGTCCCGATCCTGCCGACTATGCCGGCGATCTCGCGGCCCTGGTTGATCATCTGCGGTTTCCCGATGTCCGCCTGGTCGGACAGTCGATGGGTGGCTGGACAATGCTCGAATACGCGCTCGCCCGTCCCGACACGGTGAAGGCGCTGGTGCTGAGTTCGACGTCCGGCACGCTCGACCGTCGCAACAGCGATCCGTCGGGTGGAAAAGACTACGATGCCTGGCTGAAGGACGCCGACGCCAAGATCGCCGATGGCATGGCGAAGGGCATCCATCCAGCAGTGGGCGCTTCGGCCGCCGCGCGCTGGCCGGCACTGCACCTTCTTTACCGCAGCATCGACGAGATGGCCGGCGCGCTCGACAAGGTGAAACTACGCGAGGGCCTGCGCCGCACGGCAACGCGCACGCTCGCCGACCTGAAGGCATTCCGCGTACCGACGCTGCTGATCGCCGGCGGCGAAGACACGGTGTTCCCGGCGTTCCTCGCAAGCGCCATCGCAGCAAACCTGCCCTGCGGCGAAGCCGAGATAATCTCGGACTCCGGACACTCGCCATATTTCGAGCAGGCCGCTACGTTCAACGCACGGGTCGACGCGTTCCTCGCGCGACAGCGCTGACTGAAGGGGAATGAGTTGCTACAGCTTGGTCGTTTTCCGCGCGTGCGCCTTGGGCATATGCCGACACCTCTCGAACCCATGGCGCGGCTCAGCGACCGGCTCGGCGGCCCCCGCCTCTGGGTCAAGCGCGACGATTGCACGGGGCTGGCCACCGGCGGCAACAAGACCCGCAAGCTCGAATATCTGGTCGCCGATGCCCTGAACCTGGGCGCCGATACGCTGATCACCCTGGGCGCGCTGCAGTCGAACCATGCCCGGCAGACGGCGGCCGCGGCAGCCAAGGTCGGCCTGAAATGCGTCCTCGTTCTGGAAGAGCGCGTCTCGCAGCCGACCGACGCCTATCGCCACAACGGCAATATCCTGCTCGACCGATTGCTCGGTGCGACGCTGAAGTACGTGCCACGCGACACACAGATGGTGGAAGCCGGCGAACGCGCAGCGGACGAGGTGCGCCGTGCCGGCGGCAAGCCCTACATCATCCCCGTCGGCGGCTCGAACCCGATCGGCGCGCTGGGCTATGTCGGCTGCGCGGCAGAAATTTTGCAGCAGGCGGCCGATCTCGACATCCGCGTCGACCGGGTGGTCCATGCCACGGGCAGCAACGGCACCCAGGCCGGGCTGGTGGCCGGCTTCGACGGCATGCGAAGCGGCGTGCGTGTGCTCGGCGTCACCGTCGGCCGGTCCCGCAGCGTCCAGGAGAAGGGCGTTGCCGCCCTGGTCGACGAAACCTGGGCGCATCTCGGCCTGAAAGGCGCAGCGCCGCATGACAATATCGAGGCCAACGACGGCTATTTCGGCGAGGCCTACGGCGTGCCGACGCCGGCCATGAAGGAAGCGGTTCAGCTTCTGGCTGAAACCGAGTCGCTGCTTCTGGATCCGGTCTATTCCGGCAAGGCCATGTCCGGCCTGATCGACCTGATCCGCAAGGGTGCGTTCGGCAAGGACGAGAACATCGTGTTCGTTCACACGGGCGGCCAGGCTGGCCTCTTCGCGTACGAACCCGCTTTCGCGGCCTGAGGGAGGAGACTGTGTCCAGGGACAATCCGCGGATCGCCGTTCTCGGCTTCGCCATCGAGTGCAATCGGTTTGCGCCGGTCACGACGGCAGAAGATTTCGAGCATGACGCCGACATCCGCGGCAACCGCATCGTGAGCGAAGCCCGCTCGGGCAAGTCGATCACGCTGCCGGACCTGCCGGGCTTCTTCACCGAGATGGACCGCAACGGCGACTGGACACCCGTACCGCTGCGTGTGGCTCTCGCCCAGCCCGGCGGCCCGGTGGAGGAGAACTTCTTCAAGGCCTATCTCACCGAGATCGAGGCCAGCCTGAAATCCGTGCTGCCGGTCGACGGCATTTTCGTCGCCTGCCACGGCGCGGCGCTGGCCGAGGGCACGGACGATCCCGACGGCGACCTGTTCGAGCTCTTGCGCCGCACGGCCGGCCCCGACGTGCCGATCGTCGCGGTGTTCGACCTGCACGCCAACGTATCGCGCCGGATGACCGACAATCTCGACGTCTTCGTGGGATATCTGGAGAACCCGCACATCGACATCTACGAGCGCGGCGTCGAAGCGGCCAAGCACATGCGCGAGCTGCTGGCGGGAACGCGCACGGCCGTCGAGATGGTCAAGATTCCGCTGGTGCCGCCGCAGATCGCGCTGCTGACGGCGCGCGGCCCCTACGCCGATCTGATCAAGTACGGCCAGACCAAGGTCGGCGGCGACATCCTGAACGTGTCGGTGATGGCGGGCTTCGCCTACAGCGACAGCCCGAAGAACGGTCTCACCGCCGTGGTGACGGCGCGCAATGGCAACCGCAAGGCCGCCGCCGACCTGTCGCTCGATATCGCCAAGCGTGCCTGGGCGACGAAGGAACGCTTCAAGCGCGCGATGATGACCTTGGGCGATGCCGTCCAGCTCGCCGTTTCCGTCGGCCGCGACCGGCGGCGCAAGCCGATCGTTCTCGCAGACGTCGCCGACAATCCCGGCGGCGGCGGTCGCGGCAACACGACCTATCTGCTGCGGGCGCTCAAGGGCGGCAAGGCGCAGGGTGTCTTCCTGGGCGTCTTCAACGACGCCGCCCTCGCCGCCAAGGCACACGAGCTGGGCGAAGGCGCGATCTTCACCGCCTCGTTCAACACCCAGGAACACCAGGAATTCTCCCTGCCCTTCGACTGCGAAGCGAAAGTAATCAAGCTGTCGGACGGCAAGTTCGTCGGCCGCCGCGGCGTGCTGAAGAACGTATCCTCCGACATGGGCCCCTCGGCGCTGCTCGACCTTGGCGGCATCCAGGTCGTGGTCATCAGCATCCGCTGCCAGTGCATGGACCCGCGCCAGTTCGAAATTTTCGACCTCGACATTTCCCAGGCAAGGGTCGTCGTCGTGAAGAGCCGCGGCCATTTCCGCGGCGGCTTCGACGAGTTTTTCAAGCCCGAGCAGATCTACGAAGTAGACTGCCCGGGCCTGACGTCCCCGGTGCTGGCGAACTTCACCTGGACCAAGCTGCCGCGGCCGGTCTACCCGCTCGACGAAGAAACGACCTGGAGTCCGCCCGAACGGAGTTAGAGGCCGCGGCGCCGAGCGGAGGTCGCAGCAAGCGTCGCGGTCACGCTTCCGGGATCGGGCCGCCGCCGTTCGGCATCGGCCGGCCGGAGTCGCGCCATTCGACGGCCGCGTGAAATCCGCGTTGCTCCGCGAACTCCTTGAACCAGCGCCCCTCGGCCGAATGGCGCGTGATGCCATCGAACAGCGTCGCCAGCGTCTGGGTCGACCGCAGCCCCATATTGTCGAGCGCCTGGTTGACCATCAGCTTCTGCATCGCCAGGTGATTGGTGGGCACCGAGGCGATGCGGTCGGCCAACGCTTCCACCCGTGCGTCGAGCTGATCGGCCGGCACGGCTTCGAGGACGAGCCCCCATTCGGCGGCCGTACGGCCGTCGATCTTGTCGCCGGTCAACAGCATGCGCTTGGCGCGCTCGACGCCAAGGCGATAGACCCACATCGCCGTTGTCGGGCACCCCCAGACGCGCGCCGGCATGTAACCGATCTTGGCATCCTCGGCCATGACCACCAGATCGCAGCTCAGCGCTATGTCGCTGCCGCCGGCGACCGCATAACCGTGGATCTTGCAGATCGACGGCGTCAGCGAACGAAACAGCGAGAAGAAATCTTCGGTATTGCGGCTCATCCCCCGATAGTCGCGGATCGCATCCCACGAAGGACCGACCTGATTCCACTCGCTGCCGCCTTCCTCGGCGAACTTCTTCAGGTCATAGCCTGCACAGAAAGCAGGACCGTCGCCGGCGAGGATGATGACGTGCACGTCCGGATCGGCGTCGGCACGCTCGACCGCCACGCGAATCTCGCGGGGCATGCGATCGTCGATGGCATTGAGCCGATCGGGGCGCGAAAGCGTAATGTAGGCCTTACGGTCGCGCGATTCGTAGCGAAGCGTCTGAAAGTCAGTCATTGATGGCCTTTCCGGGTTTGGACGCGGTCGACGAAATCCGGGTTGCCGGCTTCTGGTCCAACAGAAGACGAACGACCCCGATCCATTCTTCGAGCAGATGGTTTCGATGCGCGCGATTGCGGCGCAGCACACCGGCCAGAGCGAGGCCGCGCACGAATTCTATCGTCAGAGCCGCAGCGGTTGCGTAAGCGGGGTGATCGCGTAGCGATCCGAACAAATCGTCGACGACGCGTTCGAGATCGCGACGCGCGCGACTTTCGGCAGCACGCAGGCCCGTGTGCAACTGCCGGTCGGTTCGGGCCACTGCCCATAGTTCAAGTTCGGCCAGATAGGCCGGCTGGGCGAAGGCATCGGCCAGAGCGCGGGTCGCGCGGTCGATCGGATCGACGATATCTGTATGGGATGCCAGCGCGGCGCGCGCAGCGCTCTCGTTGCGACGCACGAGTTCGTCGACCGTCGCCGCCAGCAACTCCGCATGCGTCGGAAAATGGTGAAGCAGTGCGCCGCGGCTCACTACTGCGCGCTTCTGCACGGCGACCGTCGTGGTTGCCGCAGTGCCCTCTTCCACGAGCGAAGCAACTGCCGCATCGAGGATCCGCCGATGCGTCGCCTCGTGCTGAGAAGCTCGGATGGAAAGACTGGACTTCTTTGTTGCCGCCATGCGCTGTGGTCTTCACCGTCGACAGTCATACCTGACTGTCAGGAAGCATCCAACAGTCAGATGTGACTGTCAAGCCACGCACCTACGACGGACCCGCTCGCTCCGGCTAGGACTGTCCTGCTTTTCTCCGCTTCCCGCAGGTCGCAGCGCGCCCCGGCATATGCCCGAGGCAGTCGCCTGCACCCGCAGGCCGTTTCCGCCCTTGTCGAAGGCCTCTCAGCGATCGGGCAACGGGATGAACTCGTCGTCGCCCGGAACCTTGCCCATGCGCTGGTCGCGCCAGTCGGCCTTGGCCTTCTCGATCCGCTCCTTGTCCGAGGAGACGAAGTTCCACCAGATATGACGCGGGCCGTCCATGGTGGCGCCGCCCAGCAGCATCGCCTTCGCGCCCTGCGGCCCGGCAATCGCCTCGACGGTCTGCCCCGGCGTCAGCACGGCAAGATCGCCGACCAGAAGCTGGCGATCGCCGACCGTCAACGCACCGTCGGCGATATAGATCGCCCGCTCCTCGTGTTCGGGCGAAACCGCAAGCTTGGCGCCGGCGACGGCTTCGACGCCGACATAGAAGATCGGCGAGAAATGCGTCGTGGGCGCGATGCGGCCGGCATAGGTGCCGACGATCAGGCGCTGAGCCGTACCGCCATCCTGCCAGGCCGGCAGCCGCGCCGCCTCGACATGCTCGAAAGAGGGCGCGGTCTCCTCGTGCGCCTTGGGCAACGCCACCCAGGTCTGGACGCCGTGCATGCGAAAGCCCGTGGCGCGCATCTCGGGTTCGGTGCGCTCGCTGTGGACGATACCGCTGCCCGCCGTCATCCAGTTGACGTCGCCGGGGCGAATCGCCTGCGCATAGCCCAGGCTGTCGCGATGGAAGATGCCGCCTTCGAACAGATAGCTGACGGTCGCCAGGCCGATATGGGGATGCGGCCGCACTTCCATGCCGCCGCCGATGGGCACATCCATCGGCCCGAAATGATCGAGAAAGACGAACGGCCCGACCATCCGGCGCTTCACGCTGGGCAACACTCGCCGCACGGCGAAGCCGCCACCGAGATCGTGGGCCCGGCCCTGAACCAGCAACTCGATCGGATCGGACATCTTGTTCTCCCTCTACGCCTGTGCTGCAACGACCGGCCATGACCGATCCCGTACGCGACCTCTCGCCGTTCTTCGCGCCCAGCAGTGTCGCTGTCGTCGGCGCAGGCGAGCGCCCTACCTCGTCAGGCGGCGCCGTCATGCAGATGCTCCGCCAAGCCGGTTATGGCGGAAGGGTCGTGCCGGTCAATCCCAGGGGCGGCACGATATTCGGTTACGAATCGGTGACCTCCATCTCGGCAATCGATCAGCCCGTCGATCTCGCCGTGATCGTCATCCGGCCCGACGCCATCCTCGATGCCGTCGCCGAGGCCGCCGACCGCGGCATTCGCAACCTGCTCATCCTCCCCGGCGGGTTTGCCGAAGCGGGCCCGGCCGGCGTGGCACGCAACGAGGCCCTGCTCGAACTTGCCGCCCAGCGCGGTCTCAGGGTCGCCGGCCCCAACTGCGCCGGCATCGTTCACCTCGATCCGGCACGGCGCTTTGCCGCCACCTTCCTGCGCGACCTGCCGCCGGGCAACGTCGCCGGCGCCGGGCATGGCCTTGCCTTCATTTCGCAGTCCGGCGCCCTGGCCGAAGAGTTCATCGACAAGGCCAATGCACGCGGTCTGCCGCTGATGTCGGTCGTCTCGGTCGGCAACGCCGTGCATCTGGGAGTCGAGGACTATCTCGCCTGGCTGGGCGACCGGCCGGAGATCGGCGCTGCCCTGCTCTATGTCGAATCGATCGAAGATCACGAACGTTTCCGTGCCATCGCCCGGCAGGTGGCCGCGAAGAAGCCTGTCGTCGCCCTATTCGGGGGCCGCACCGAAGTCGGCGGCCGGGCGGCAGGCGCCCATACCGGTGCGGTCGCCAACGACGATGCCGCCATCGAAGCCTTCTGTACCTCCTGCGGCATCGTCCGCGTGACCAGCCTGCGGCGGCTGCTGATCGCAGCCAAAGCGTTTGGCCGCTTTCCGCAGGGCCTTGGCCGGCGTGCCCTGATCCTCTCCAATTCGGGCGGTCCGGGCGTCTTGTGCGCCGACCGCGCCGCCCTCGAGGGGCTCGACCTGAGGGCCCTGCCGACGGCGATGGCCGACGTGCTACGCCAGCAGCTCCCGGCCGAAGCCTCGGTCGCCAATCCGGTCGACCTGCTGGCCGATGCTCGCGAGGATCGGTTCGGGCTGGCCCTGGAAGCCGCGATGACTCACGCCGCCAGCGCCTACGACATGATCCTGATGATCCATGTCGTGCCCTTCATGGTCGATGCCCAGCCGGTCATCGAGCGGCTGGCGGAACTGGCAGCCGGCGCTCGCCTGCCCCTGATGCACAGCATGATGGGAACCCTGCCCGGCAAGGCCGACTGGTTCGCCGCGATGGAGCGCGCCGGGGTGCCGATGTTCAACGACGTCGAGGAAATGGCCGAAGCCGCCGGGTTGCTGGCGTCCTATCCATCTCTTCGCAGTGCAGCAAACGCAGCGTCCGTGAGCGATTTACCCCCTGTGACAATTAAAAGTCGAAAATCATCTTAACGCCAAAAACCCTTCATTAACAATTATTTAACCCCTCTTTCACGGGTGTTGCATTTTTGCAACTTTTTGTTGGACTTGTAAGTTATCGGTGGCCAGTATTGCGCCGAGCGGGGCACGCGGGGGCACCGGCTTCGGGGGAAGCTGGCGATCGCTATTAGCCTCAATTGTCAATGAGTAGCGTTCTAATGGAGAACGGGAGAGGCCAATGGCGTTTACGATGACGCGTCTCAAACGCGCCCACCGCTGGCGAACCGTCCGCAGCTTTCTGGTAGCAACCCTCGCACTTTCCGCTGCTGGTGCAGTAGACCCCATCGGGGCGATGGCCCAGGTGAAGGCTCCGTCGAAGAAGCAGCTCAAGCCGGCGACCACGCGGTTTGCAGCCCCCGCCCCCAGCGAAGACGTCCGGTCCTTCTCGGTAGCGGCCGAAAGCTCGGTCGCCCAGCAACTCCTCACTCTCCAGGTCGACCCGGCCGATGCCGAAGCAGCCGCCACGGCCGTCAACAAGGCGCTGAGCCTGCCCGAGGTGAAGGCCGCCTCGTCCGGCCGCGCCGTGCTGGAGGCCCAGGGAAGCGGTCCCCACAAGCGGCTCGTGTCGCTGCAGCTCTATTCCAACACCTCACTTGCCGTCGAACTCGCGCGCGGCACCGATGGCAGCTTCGGCTACAAGCTCGCCCCCAATGCCACCAGCGACGACGACGAGCGTGTCTCGAGCGTCCCCAGCACGGCTGCCACCGCCCTCCCCGCGGGTCCCGGCGCTCGCTCGCTGGTCGCGGACTCGATCAAGACGGTCAAGGCCAGCCCGACCACGCTTGCGGGCGTGCTTGCCCCGTCCGGCGCCAACCCGGCATCGGTCAGGGAACTCACGCAGGCCCTGGCCGGCTTCACCTCGGCATCGGCCAAGATCGATATCGTGCAGGGCCGCACGGTCGACGGCGCGCCGCGGGTGCTCGTGGCGAGCCTGAACGACGGCAAGACCCGTCAGTCCTTCTGGTGGTTTGCGCCCCCCAACCAGCCCGAAGGCTGGTTCGACGACCAGGGCAAGCGTCTGGGCGGCACGGCGCTCACCGATCCGCGGCCGGGCGCCCGCATGTCCTCGCCCTTCGGCACGCGCTACTACTACGGCCGCAAGAGCGGCAGCGGCTTCCACAACGGCATCGACTACGAAGGCAAGGTCGGCGAGCCGATCTACGCGGCGGCCGATGGCGTCATCAACCACCAGGGCTGGTACTTCAACTACGGCCGTACGGTGAAGGTCAGCCACGCCGAGAGCTTCGAAACGCTCTACGCCCACATGTCGCGCTTCGCCGACGGCATGGGCCCCGGCACCCGCGTCCGCAAGGGCGACCTGATCGGCTATGTCGGTTCGACCGGCCGGTCGACCGGACCGCATCTGCACTTCTCGGTCATCGTGAACGGCCAGTTCGTCAATCCCCAGCCTTATATCTCCGAAAATGGCGGCCACAGCACGCTGGCCGGTGAGTCGCTGGTGGCCTACCGGCAATGGCAGGGCGAAGTGAAACGCGCCGCCGACCGGGGCCGCAAGGGTGGTTTCTTCGGCCGCGCCGACAACGACGCCTGGTCGACCAATCCCTTCGCCTCAAACGCGGCGGACCGCCTCTAAACCGCCACAGTCGGACGCGCACCGCCGTTGCGCGTGCGCATGGGTTCGCCTAGGAATTGCGCATCGCGCCTGAACGGCCACGCAAGGTGGTCGACGGGCGCCAGAGGCAACCACGAGGGAACGATAAAAATGTTGAAGAAGTATATGGCCGCCGGCGCGATCGCCGCCGGACTGGTCGGTATCGCCGGGACGGCACAAGCCGGCAAGGATCTCGATGCCGTTAAGGCCCGCGGCCAGCTCATCTGCGGCGTCAGCACAGGTGTCGCAGGCTTCGCGTCGGCCGACAGCCAGGGCAAGTGGACAGGTATCGACGTCGATGTCTGCCGCGCCGTATCGGCCGCGATCTTCGGCGATTCCGAGAAGGTGAAGTACGTGCCGACCACCGCCCAGCAGCGCTTCACGGCCCTGCAGTCGGGCGAAGTCGACCTGCTCGCGCGCACCACGACCTACACGCTGACCCGCGATACCGCGCTCGGCTTCGACTTCACCGGCGTCAACTACTATGACGGCCAGGGCTTCATGGTGAACAAGAAGCTCGGCGTGAAGAGCGCCAAGGAACTGAACGGTGCGACGGTCTGCGTGCAGCCCGGCACCACCACCGAACTCAACCTCGCGGACTACTTCCGCACCAACAAGATGACCTTCAAGCCGGTCGTCATCGAGAAGATCGAAGAAGTCCGCGCCGCCTTCTTCGCCGGCCGCTGCGACGTCTTCACGACCGACGCCTCGGGCCTCTACGCAACCCGCGCCGCCAACGCTCCGACGCCGGACGACTACATCATCCTGCCGGAGATCATCTCCAAGGAGCCGCTGGGTCCCGTCGTGCGCCACGGCGACAACCAGTTCGCCGACATCGTGCGCTGGGCCCTCTACGCCATGATCGAGGCCGAGGAATACGGCATCACGTCCAAGAACGTCGACGAGATGCTGAAGAGCGAGAACCCCAGCATCAAGCGCATCCTCGGCGTCACCCCGGGCATGGGCAAGGCGCTCGGCGTCGACGAGAAGTGGGTCTACAACATCGTCAAGCAGGTCGGGAACTACGGCGAGAGCTTCGACCGCAACGTCGGTATGGGCTCGCCGCTCAAGATCGCCCGTGGCCAGAATGCGCTGTGGACCCAGGGTGGCCTGCAATACGCCCCGCCGATCCGCTGACGCATACACGACATCTTCACGACGAACCGCCGCCCGAGAGGGCGGCGGTTTTTCGTTTGGCCTATTGCAATTGTTCATCGGAAGATCGAGAGGGAGGTTGGAGAGCGAGTTGGGTGAGCAATGCGTAGATTTGCGGCGTGGGTCGCGATCGGGCTGGTTGTCGCTGCGTTCGGTAGCACACGCCCGGCACAGGCCGGCAAGGATCTGGATAACGTCAGGATAAGAGGCGCCCTTGCCTGCGGGCTCGGCACCGGCCTTCCGGGTTTCGAGTTCCTCGACAGCCAAGGCAATTGGCGGGGCCTCGCCGTCGACGTCTGCCGCGCCGCCGCCGTCGCCCTGTTCGGCGATATGGGCAAAGTGAAATACGTGCCGACCAACGCACAGCATCGGTTTACCGTGCTGCAGGCCGGCGAGGTCGACATGCTTCTGGGCAACGCCACCCAGACTCTCGTTCGCGATACCGCCCTCGGCCTCGATTTCACCGGCATCTACTACTATGGCGGCCAGGGCTTCATGGTGCCGAAGAAGCTCGGCGTGAAGAGCGCCGGGGAGTTGAGCGGCGCATCGATCTGCGTCACCGCGGGGACCACGACGGAACTCAACCTCGCCGACTACTTCCGCACCAACAAGATGACCTTCAAGCCGGTTATCATCGAGAAGGTCGAGGAAGTCCGCGCTGCCTTCTTCGCCGGCCGCTGCGATGTCTACACCGCCGATATCGCAAGCCTCGCCGCGACCCGGGCGACCACCGCCCCCAATCCAGAGGACTATGTCATCCTGCCGGAGATCATCTCGAAGGACCCCGCCGGCGCGATGGTGCGCCACGGCGACAATCAATTTGCCGACATCGTGCGCTGGTCGCTCTACGCCATGATCGAGGCCGAGGAATACGGCATCACGTCCAAGAACGTCGACGAGATGCTGAAAAGCGAGAATCCCAGCATCAAGCGTCTTCTCGGCGTCACCCCGGGCATGGGCAAGGCGCTCGGCGTCGACGAGAAGTGGGCCTACAACATCGTCAAGCAGATCGGGAACTATGGCGAGATCTTCGAGCGAAACCTCGGCTCGGGCTCGCCGCTCAAACTGGCCCGCGGCCAGAATGCGTTGTGGACCCAGGGCGGCCTGCAGTACGCCCCGCCCGTCCGCTGACGAATTTCCCCGGTCAACGACAATCCGCCGTCCGAAGGGGCGGCGGATTTCATTTGGCCTATTGCTTGCAAGCGTGCCGAAGCGGAGACTGGCACCAAGGGAAAGAATAAAGGGGGTTTCGTTCAATGCAGGCTAGACTCATCGCGGCCGCCGCCGGCTTGGCCGCCATCGTCCTCGGCGCCAGTGGCCCTGCCCAGGCGGGCAAGGATCTTGACGCCGTAAAAGCGCGCGGGATGGTGAACTGCGGCGTAGGCACCGGCACCGCCGGCTATATGATCGCCGACAGCCAGGGCAAGTGGCGCGGCCTGTCGGTGGATGTCTGCCGTGCCGTGGCGGCAGCGATCTTCGGCGATGCCGAGAAAGTCAGGTACATCCCGCTCACCTCGCAGCAGCGCTTCACGGCCCTGCAGTCGGGCGAGGTCGACATGACCATGGGCAACGCGACCTACACGCTGACCCGCGATACCGCGCTCGGCTTCGACTTCACCGGCGTCTACTACTACGACGGCCAGGGCTTCCTCGTGCCGAAGAAGCTCGGTGTGAAGAGCGCCAAGGAACTGAACGGCGCCACGATCTGCGTCGCGCCCGGCACCACCACCGAACTCAACCTCGCCGACTATTTCCGCACCAACAAGATGACCTTCAAGCCGGTCGTCATCGAGAAGGTCGACGAGATCCGGGCCGCGTTCTTCTCGGGCCGCTGCGACGTCTATACGACCGACGCCTCGAGCCTCGCCGCGACCCGGGCCGCGAACGTGCCGGCGCCACAGACGATCGACGACTACATGATCCTGCCGGAGATCATCTCCAAGGAGCCGCTGGGTCCCGTCGTGCGCCACGGCGACAACCAGTTCGCCGACATCGTGCGCTGGGCCCTCTACGCCATG
>WBZX01001631.1_pt1 | contig 16588 bp, 12 predicted proteins | sample 5204211 | NCBI WGS metagenome assembly WBZX01 (sample SAMN12344362, study PRJNA552823) | activated sludge metagenome | biome: Activated sludge suspended growth; feature: Nitrification reactor; material: Wastewater; isolation source: activated sludge from nitrification reactor of wastewater... | reverse complement strand
GATTCACGGACGCGGTGGCACAACTCGTCGTACCGTCGTAATAGAGATCGGTCTGAGCAACCATGTTCACCGGAGCCGTCCCAATGCCGGCATAGACAGACTCGCGAGTCTGAAGTCCCACAATCCAGTCTGTAGTATTCACCCCAAAGACGCGATAGATCGAGCGGTCGTCACTCGTCGTTGCAAGATCTCCATGGTGATATTCCATTGTCACATTGCCATAATCGTCGTAGGCGGGGGCATATCCGGACGTGATTGGAAAAACCACACGGGTTAGTTTGGCCCCGTTGTCAACTGACGTATCCACTTGCGCAACGGGGGTAAAGAACGGTGCGACGCCGTCCGCATCGGCAACATAAATGGTGATAGTCTCGCTGTAGATCTTACCGGTCGCATCGGTGACCTTACTGCGGTACGGAAACCCTTTGGTATAACCGTTGGGAGCCGCGGGATTATTCGCCCCCACGGCGACATCGTTTCCTTGATGAAACCACGTCTCGCTGATCGCCTGTTCGCCGTTCGGGCCGACCGGCCCCGTGACCTTGGCGTAATTGAATCCCCGGAACTCCCGTTCGGCAAGATGGTGATAGCCGCCGCTGTAGACATAGGCAAACGTCGAGCTATTCCCGTTAGCGTCAATAGTGTTGACGGCACTGACGGTTGGAAAAGCATCGGGTAATTGAAGATTGGGGTATTGCGATGACGGCAGGTACGTTAAGGTAGAGACCGCACCCAACCCATTTGACATCGTCACGAGTAGATCAAGCGGACCCGAAACTGCCCCCGCTCGTGCAACTGAGACCTGGCTCGCTTGGTAACAAAATAGATCTTGTTTACCATCACCTGTGAAGTCTCCCGCACCTACAGTCCCGGCAGAACACCAACTACTTAACCATGTCACAGCATTCATCAGGCTGCTACCGGTCGACAACGCGATTTGCACAGAGCCGTCGGCGGGATGACACAGGAAATCGGCTTTCCCGTCACCATTGAAATCGCCGAGACCAAATGGGATCCCGTCGTTGCACCAGCCGCTCCGCCATACCCCAGCATCAACAAAGGCCGACGAACCATTCGACAAGGCAACTGACGTATTGCCTGCGCTATGGCACCAAAGATCCGGCAGCCCGTCACCATTAAAATCTGCAAGCCCGAAAGGCAACCCATCCGCACACCAATTACTCAGCCATACGCTACCGCCGGTGAACGAATTGCTTCCGTTGGACAGAGCAACAGACGTATTGCCACCGCTATGACACCACACGTCGGATTTACCGTCACCGTTCACATCACCAACACCAAAAGGTGTGCTGCCGCTGCACCAGCTCGATATCCAATTAGTAGATGGTTGAAATGAGGTTCCAGTAGAAAGAGCGACGGCTGTTTGCGCTGAGGCGGAAGTTCTGAGTTGGCACCAAATGTCAATTTTTCCGTCTCCATTGAAATCTCCAGTTCCAAAAGAAAAATTGTCTCCAACGAGGCCAGTACAAATTGGGTCCAACCAATTCCCAGGGGTGGAGAATCCTCCACCCCCTGCTATTCCAGTGGCAATAGAGATTTGCCATTTCTGATAAGGGAAACAATAGGCGATAGCTATTGGCCCGCAACTTCGTACCTGCTGGTAAGTTGTCAAACATCCCAGGTCCATCTTGCCGTCGCCGTTAAAGTCACCCACTGTTTGCACCGAACAGCCACTAAAAACACTGCTCCCCGCTGTAAGCGCCCCCGCTCCGTCGGAAATGGCCGTGGAGAACCCATTGCTGCTGTTTCGACACCACAAATCATGCTGTCCATCCCCATTGAAGTCGCTCGGAGTAAACTGCGAGCCCCCGGCACACCAGCCATTGAGCCAGACACTGCCGCCGGTGAAGGCAGGTGTATCAGCCTGATAGCTTAAGGTCACAGTCGGCAATTTCGACGCGGCGGCCTCATTGGAAATATTGCCTGCACCGTCGAGAGTCGCATCTTTGCCATACTGCCCCACGCTACCAAGCAGGGATGTGCCTGTATTTGAGCTAGCGGAGTAACTCAATTTATAAGCTCTCGCCAGCTTCGACATCGCAGCATCTGAATAGATCGCAATTGTTTTGAGCCGTTTCGCTGTGCGAACCGAATACTTGCTTGTATATAGTGCTACCGCATCATCAGGGCGAGGCTCGACAAACAGCTTGACGGTATTAGTCGGCGCTGTACTCCCGTTCCCAGTATAATCAATGTGGTCAAGGTACGTCTGATTTGTCCCAGCATCAGACTGGTAGGACATCGTCATGTAATTTCCATCACGGTCTTCTACCCGTTCGAGCAACCATCTGAAAATCTTGGTCGCATCAGTAGGGTCCGCCAAGCGCGACGCGGGACCCGTTCCGAACATATACCGCCGACCAGCCTTGTCAGTAACCTCCCACCCTGCGGTCCCGCCGGCCAGCTGTTTGATCCGTATGAATCCCCCCTCGACCTTGACTCGGTATTCGTTACTAGGGGCCGGAGATGGCGCTTGGATCAGATCCGCGGACACACCGTTCAATCGAATCACATAATCGTTCTTTATATAGTCAGTCCCAAACCGTGTTTGCCGTTCGATGGCGCCGATTTCAAGTTTCCAACCCATGCCCACCCAGCCATTGCCGTTCCCACTCGCATAGGTAAGGGCCAGATTGGGCTGCATGCCGTTTCGCCCCGGCAACACCTCAATGGGGATACTCGTCGTCGCTGTCCCGGTGAACGGATCGGCATGGATGGCGCCCCCGATGCCCCCTATCGGCGATTCCGAGTCGGTCTCTTTCGCTATGGCCTGTGTATCGATACCGAGCAACAAAACCAGGGCAGGGACGAGGGCCAATATGAGAGCAGGACGACGGATGAGACGCATTGAAAACTCCTTGTTACGCGGTGGCGTCGGTCATGCAGAAAGAACCCTGCATGCGCCAGAGGCTACTGGAGTCTGCTTCTCAGCCACAATCACCCCAGATGGATGTACACCCATCCGAGGGCCTGCGCTCACGCTGTACAAGACTAACTGGGTAAAGGATTCATCAACGGCCTGCGAGATGGGAACAAACTTGCCGATGAGGCCTTCACGGGAAACACCCTCTCCCTGAAGTGCCTTCCACCGAAGGTCGTCACAGCTGCGTAAGACCGCACGCTGCTCACTCAGAAGCAGGGGCCACCGAAGGTGGGATTGAGGGTTAGTCCTCCCGCCTGTAGACTCACCCGAGTGCCTGTCCTCGGGCAAGAATGGTGTCAGCCTTGATTTACGGCGATGGCAAATTCTGATGGCTACACAAGAATCTAGTTCGTGGAATGCGGACAAGAGAGAGCTGAGTCGAACCAGTCAAGCCGGCCTTGTCCTCTTGTCGTCCACGCTTCAAGTGGTGTACCTGAATCCGGAGGCCCGCGTGTTACTCCAGGAGTTCGCCCTTCGTCCAATGCCATCTACTGACCTACCTGCTGCAATCCGATCATTCTGCCAGGAGGTGATGCAGAAGCTGCCGACGTCTCCGGAGTCAACGGCCTGGGAGGGATTGCGCCACTCACGCCTAACCTCCTCCCGCTCTCGTCCGATACTCCTCCGTGCATTTGGCGTCCCTGCGCCAAGTCACGATGGTGACGGACAACTCCTCCTTCTGATTGAGCCAGCTCAGACAACCTCTCACGCGCTCGCTCCGCACTCGCCCACAACAACACCGATCTACCTGACACCACGAGAGCAATCTGTCACGCGGTACCTCTTGGAAGGCCTCACGAACAAAGAAATTGCGAACAAGCTGAGCATCAGCGAGCACACGGTGAAGGATCACCTGAAACGCTTGATGAAGAAAACTCGGGTGACGACCCGAACCGCCGTGGTCAGCCGACTGCTGAGTGACCGCCGTCTGCTCGCTCAACTCGCAAATGCGACCGTCCCTTCCGCGGACCAGGACATTCATGACCTCGCGGTGTAATCAAGCTCCGCTCGATGTTCTGCCCATACCGCGGCTGGCACCGGCAACAGTTCTCACCGTCTTAACACTAGTGCTGCTGGTCGTACCGACTACCTTCGCAAACGGCACCCTCTTTGAGTGCGTGGATGCCTATGGCAAGACAGTCTTCACGGACAGTCCCCGCCAGTTTCTCTCCTGTCACGCCGTCAATCTTCTGTCGCCTAAGGCCTCGACAGGGCCGATGCCTCCGACCAGCATGCCGTTTCCCCCTGACGCTCCGCATGTCGGTAAAACTCCCTCTTCTCCCCTCTTGTTGGACTATTCCCATGCTACCGCCGTCCCAGTGGAACGTTTGGGAAGTGTCCTCGCTGTCATGGCCACCTTGAATGACACTTTGCAGGCACGACTCATTGTCGACACCGGTTCGTCGCAAACCATCATTTCACGACGGCTCGCTATGGAGCTTGGATTGTCCTCGACCGCCCACACAACACACGTCTTGCTGCACACAGCAAGCGGGTCGGTTCAAGTGGATGCGGTGATACTTGACGCGATTCGCATCGGGGAGGCAGAGTTGAAGAATAGCCAGGTCTTGATTCACGACCTTCCCGACCTTCCATTTACGGTAGATGGTCTCTTAGGATTGAGCTTTCTCGCGACGTATCAGATTACCCTCGACACCAACCGAGGAGAACTTCATCTGAAGTCTTCACCAGAGAAATTAGGTGAGCACGGCGATAAGAACTAGATCGCGGGAGGCAGACGCACTGGAGTTCCTGGTAACGTGCATTATGTAGGCGCCAACCGTGATCGCCCTTGTGTTAACTCCTCGGTTCATGGGGCGATTTTCACCTTACCACTACAGCATGGCACTACCGATGACTTTAGATACTAACCCTATGTGTTCCAGCGGTGTTTCAAAAACAGCAAAACACGCCAAGACTTGCCTCATTCTAACTGAACAACACGAAGCTAACAGAACAGTACAACGCCGCTCTCTGGGAGGAGGGATTTGTGAAGGGGTATCAGAAGGCTTAGACGGCTGGTGCTCCATCGGACCCAAAATGCTGGTGTCAATAGAGTGTCATCTCTACAACAAGAAAGGCCCGATTACACCTAAAGAGGCCTTAACAAATCTGACAATCAGACTCGAAACAAACCCGCTCCAGTAGCGGCTTTTACTTGAATGTATTAAGGCTTGTGGATGGTGACCAGAAGTGCTTGGGAAGCAAGGACTCTACCACTGAGCTACGCCCGCCCCTGGCTGAAGAGAAATCGAATCCTACGCTGGCAACGAGGCGAAGTCAAGGCAACTGCCGACTCACCCCTTGTACTCGGCCACGGCAAACTTTCGCCGACCGACACGCAATTGCAGCACCTGCCCCACCGTCAGCGGGACTACGGCATTGGCATCGGTCATCTTCTGCTCGTTGATTTCAACCCCACCCTGTACGATCAACCGTCGCGCTTCGCTTTTGCTGGGCACCAGGCCGGTCTTGGCGATGAGATCAACCAGACCAACTGACGGCGTGCTGGTATCCTTCACGTCGGATGGTGTCAGGACGACATGCGCGTCCGGCTGTTCGGGAAACTCCCGCGCCTGAAACTTCTGTTGAAACGCGCTCCTGGCTTCACGACCGGCGTCTGCCCCGTGATACCGGGACACGATCTGCTCCGCTAAACGTTGCTTCGCATCCATGGGGTGCGCCGCCTTCACGCTCGCCAGATCCTCAGTCGTCAACAGTTCGTAATAGCGATGCATGAGTGTATCGCTGATCGACATCAGCTTACCGAACATGTCGGCCGGCTGATCTTCCAGCGCGATATAGTTCCCGAAGCTTTTACTCATCTTGCGGACGCCGTCAGTCCCCTCCAGCAACGGCATGGTGATGACGGCCTGCGCCTCCTGCCCGTAGTCCCGCTGCAGATCCCGCCCCATCAAGAGGTTGAACTTTTGATCCGTGCCGCCCAACTCGATATCGGCTTTGAGCGCGACGGAATCGTAACCCTGGATCAAGGGATACATGAACTCATGGATACTGATCGGCGTGCCCTCGGTGTACCGCTTGTGAAAGTCTTCCCGTTCCAGCATCCGGGCCACCGTGTAATGGGCGCTCAACTCAATCAGCCCGTCGGCAGTCATGGCGCTCATCCAACGGCTATTGAATTCCACCTGCGTTTTTGCCGGGTCGAGGATTTTAAAGATCTGGCGCTCATAGGTCTTGGCGTTCTCGAGCACCTTTTCCTTCGACAGTGCGACACGGGTTTCCGAGCGCCCGGTCGGATCCCCGATCATCCCGGTAAAGTCCCCGATGAGAAAGATCACTTGATGCCCAAGGTCTTGGAAATTCTTGAGCTTATGAATCAAAACCGTATGGCCAAGGTGAAGATCCGGCGCCGTAGGATCGAACCCCGCCTTGACTCGAAGAGGACGGTGTTCCTTGATCGAGCGAGCCAGCTTTGACTCAAGCTCACCCTCCTGAATAACCTCAACTATTCCTCGAAGTATCAGATCGAGCTGTTCACGTACCGATGTCACAGGGTTCCTTTGTGTCGTGCAAGGGATTTGGTATTGGTAACGAGGACATGCGGGCGTAGACGGTCGAACTTCTTCCGGCCAATGCCTTTCACGTGCCGCAAATCGTCAACGGAACGGAAGGGGCCCTTCTCATCACGATGCTCAATCACTCGTTGGGCCAGTTTCGGGCCGATGCCTGGCAATGCTTCCAGATCTGACAGGGTCGCGTGATTCAGATCAACCTGCCGGGCACCCGCTTGATGCGTGAGAGCCGAGTGAGCTGTGACCCGCTCTGATGCCGATGCAGGTGTTGACTCTTCAATCGGCATCGCCACCGGTCGACGCGATAGCGTACCAGGCGGATTCGCCTGCGCCAGGGCCGGCCTGGCCGGAGAGACCTCCACCGGTGGTGGCGATGACACGGTTGCTACGGGATGTTTGGCGAGCAGCTGGGGTTGCCCCGGCATGACTTTCGTGACGGGGGTGACTGAGGCAATCCAAATCAGCGACCCGAGGGTCACGGCCAGCATCCCCGCTTTAATGAGCAATGATTGCATCATGTCGTCGCCGGCTTTCTCACGAGATGGATCGCGTGGCCGTGCACATCTTCCATCGCTTCCATGAGACCCTCTGCCAGGGTCGGGTGCGCATGAATCATCTCGGCCGTCCGCGAGACTGTCGCGCCAAGATGCATCGCCAGCGCTGCTTCATGGATCAGATCAGTCGCATGGGCGCCGAGAATGTGGACGCCGAGTATCCGGTCACTCTCCGCATCCACCACCACCTTCACCAGTCCTTGAATATCCCCCGTCGCCTGAGCCTTCCCCAGTCCGCCGTAACGGAATCGCCCCACTTTCACGCCCTGCTGGGGATCTTTCCCTGCTCCTACACAACGGTCACAGGCCTGTTGCTCCGTCAGCCCCACGCGTCCGATTTCAGGTAACGTAAAGATCCCCGTCGGAATGACGTCATAATCAATCGCCCGCGCATGGCCCATGAAATTCTCGACGGCCACCTTGCCTTGCTGCGAAGCCACATGCGCCAACATCGCCTTGCCAACGACATCGCCGATCGCATAGACGCCAGGGATGTTCGTCTCCATACGGTCATTGACCAGAATCTCACCACGCGTGCCGACCTGTACCCCCACATTTTCCAACCCGATGCCACGTGAATTGAATCCTCGCCCCACCGAGACCAGTACCTGCTCCACGTTCAGCGAGAGTCCATCGCGAAGATGGGCCGTCACCACGTCAGGCTGCCGGACAATCTGATCGACGGTGACGCCAGTCCGAATCTCGACGCCGCGCTTCTTCAACTCCCGCTCCATCATCTGGCTGATCTCTTCATCCTCCAGCGGGAGGATTCGAGGGACCAATTCGACCAGCGTCACCTGGGTTCCCAACCCGCTATACAGAGAGGCAAACTCGCAGCCTTCCACCCCACCACCCACGATCAGGAGGCTGGCAGGGATTCGCGCAAGGTCGAGAGCCTGTTTGCTGGTGATGATCTGCGTGCCGTCAATCGGGAAGAGCGGCAAGTTCGGCCAGGATGATCCGGTAGCGATGATGATGCCGTCGGCTGCCACCTGCAGAGCGGTTCCATCGGGTTTCGTCACGCGAATGGTCCGAGCATCCACCAACTCACCCGTGCCTTCCAGATGCTCGATGTTCCAGGTCTTAAACAGGGTGGCAATACCCTTGACCAGCGTGGAGACGACTTTGTTTTTCCTCGCCACCATGACGGCGGGGTCATAGGCGACCGGCCCATTGAGCAGAAGGCCGAAGTCCTTCGCCTTCTTGGCCTTATCGCCCAGTTCGACGACCGACAACAGGGCCTTGCTCGGAATGCAGCCCCAATTGAGGCACACACCACCCAACGCCTGGTTCTCGACGACGGTTACGCGCGCGCCCAGCTGCGCGGCACGAATCGCCGCCACATACCCTCCGGGACCTGCGCCGAGAATTGCGAGATGCTTGGACATAAGAATAACTCAGTGAACCAGTGCCGAGTGAAACACAGGGGCCACGATAAGGCGTCGCCCATTTCATGCGAGAACGTTGCCCGGCCTTAGTGCTTCTGCTTGCTCAAAAATTCTTCGTACTGAGCTGCCGTCATGAGCTTGTCCACTTCAGCCGGCGTTGCGAGATCAATGACCGCCATCCACCCCTTGCCATAGGGATCGGAATTCACCGCTTCGGGATGGTCTTTGAGATCCGCGTTGATCTTCGCAATGGTTCCGCTGACCGGCGTATAAATGGTGGACGTGGTCTTGGTCGACTCCACCTCACCGATCTGCTGACCGGCCGTCACCTTGGCGCCGACCTTCGGAAGATCAATGAACACGATATCTCCCAGCGCATCCTGCGCAAAATGGCTGATGCCGATCGTCGCCTGTTGGCCCTCGGCCCGAACCCATTCATGTTCCTGGTGGTAACGAAGATTGGACGGTATCATGGCACTCCTCTTGGCGGCCGCCTGCTCCGCGGCCTACGTGAATAAAACGCGCTCTAGACAGACGTGGCGCGATCGTAAAAGCTGAGAAATTCTTTGTCAAGGAATGGCCGCCGGTGCGTCCGGCACAAAGACCAAATGACGAATGTCCGGCGTCCGTAATTCATCCGCCTGCTGAGCCAGCCCCATAAACATGCCGCCGCCATGCTCACTCGGGGTCCGCAGTAAGACCCATCCTTGCGGAAGAGTTTGCGGCTCCCCCTTCTCGGACTGAATCACATCACGACTCCAACCCTTGAAGGTTCCGCCGAAGGTGCGCACATCCGATGCCTCACGGGACGGCCCACCCAACAATAAATCAAATCCCCGACGTCGCGCTTCAGCGGCGTCTTCGCCGTAGTTGACCAATGCAGAAGTCGGATTCGACAGGGCCTCGGGATGAATTTCCAGCACCATGCGCAACCGCGGCACGGCTTTCTGCAGATATTTCTTCAAGCGTGCCAGCACATCGAGCTCCTGGCGAGCCTTCCAGCCGACCCATCGCCAGAGCGTTTTGTCCGAGGCCAGAGCACTGGCATCCTGACGCACCGTCACGCGCTCACGGAGCGCCTGGGCCACTTCAGACGATGGCTGGCGCACCTGCGATTCAAACTGGCGTAAGACGCCGTCGCTCACCTCATACGCGAAACTGTTCTCCGCCCGCGCGCGAAACACCATGCCATCGACGCCGCTTCGCACCAGATCGGCCAACAACTGCGCCAATTCCTGTTGCACCGGCGGGGCGAGGAGATCGAACTGTGTCCAGGAATGGACCTTGCGCCTGGTCGGATCATACAGCAGCATCCGGGATTCCTGGCGGTGATCGGACAGCGGCGCGTGAAACAAATCAAGCACGGCGAAGACGGAAATGCCCAGCTCATGCGCTTGCGGGACCATGACGCTGAACCAATCCGTCATGACGGGACCTTGGGAAGTTGAGAACAACGCGCCGGCAGGCAACTTCGGCAAAGGGCTGGTGGGAGGAGGACCAGTCGGAGCAGGCGGCCTGGTGAACGACGACTCCAGACTGGCATCCATGAGAATCGCGCTGACGCCCTGTGCGCTCAGCTGCCGGATCCAGAACTCCACTTGAGCCATGGGCGGTAAATTGCTGAACGACACATAGAGCGCGGTATGACCGGATCTGGCCCCGCCGGGCACGGTCGACTGGTTCCGCAAGGCTTCGATCCGATGCACCGCACGCTCAGCGTACGCACTCTGCGTCGAAACGGGAGCGCCCTCAGGGCCAGCCAGTATCCGGTATTCCTTCAACGCGCCCGTCGCTTCACCCATCTGTTCATACGACTGCCCCAATTCCCAATGGGCTTCATTCGCGCGCCGGGATTTGGGATAGGTAGTCAAATAGCGTTCATAGAGATGGATCGCGGCAGAATACCGGCCATCAGAAAAGGCCGTCGAAGCCTGATACCACAAACGGGTCTCGGCTTCATTTCCAGGATTCTCGATGGGCTGAGCCACTGGAACGACGGGCGGCGCGGTGCAACCGGCGCCGAGTGCCATCAGCAGCATCACCAGCGGAAGGAACGCTCGACGGCCGGAACCCGGCCGTCGAGCCTGCATGACGTGGGGAAAGTCTGCGCTCAATGTGCGCCTACCCGACCAACTCCATTTCAGGAAAGAAGTACCCGATCTCGAACTTTGCCGTCTCCGGCGCATCGGATCCGTGTACCGCGTTGAATTCGATATTCGCCCCATGGGCCGCACGGATGGTGCCATGGTCGGCCTTCGCAGGATCGGTGGCGCCCATCAGTTCCCGGTTCTTTTTCACCGCATTGTCCCCTTGCAGGACCAGCACGACGCACGGCCCGGACGACATGAACGTGCACAGGCTGTCGAAGAAGGGGCGCGCCTTATGGACGGCATAAAACCCTTGCGCCGTGGCTTTGGACAGGTGCATCAGACGCATGGCAACCGGCTTCAACCCCGCCTTTTCATAACGATTAATAATGTCGCCGATAGCATCCTTCTTCACGGCGTCCGGCTTGATGATGGCAAGGGTTCGTTCACTCATGGATCGTCAGCTCCTTCAGCTAAAAATATCGCAACAGACTGCTCTGGCGGCATTATAAAGAAGGGGCGGAAGTACTGGCAAGATAAAGGGCGCTGAGATTCTTCGGCAACCCGATCGCAGCCGGGATGTCTCCCCTGCCCGAGAACCTCGTGTCAGGAGACACCACAGGAATTGTTCCCGGCCTGCCCCGGCCCGAAGGCGCCGGCGAGTTCTCCCGGCGTAAAGATGCCCCGCTCGGTGATGATGCCGGTGATCAGGTCGGCCGGGGTCACATCAAATGCGGGATTGTAGACGGCCACGCCGGCCGGGGCGACTGGATGGCTGCCGTGAATGGACGTCACTTCGAGCGGGTTCCGCTCTTCGATAGGAATATCGGCGCCGGTCTTCGTGGCCAGATCAATCGTGCTGTACGGCGCGGCAACATAAAACGGAATCCCATGCGCCCGAGCCAGCACGGCGACCGAGTACGTGCCGATCTTGTTGGCCACATCGCCATTGGCCGCGATCCGATCCGCGCCGACGACGCAGACCTGAATTTTCCCCTGACGCATGAGGCTACCGGCCATATTGTCTGTAATCACCGTGACCGGGATCTTATCCTGCATGAGTTCCCAGGCGGTCAACCGCGCACCCTGCAGCACGGGTCTGGTTTCGTCGGCAATGACACGAATCTGCTTACCCTCTTCCCACGCTGCCCGGATGACACCAAGCGCGGTCCCATATCCGGCCGTCGCTAAGGCCCCGGCATTACAGTGGGTCAAGATCGTCTGACCGCTGTGAATCACGACGGCGCCATGCCGCCCCATAGCCTTGCAGAGCGCGATATCTTCGTCGAGAATGGTTTGCGATTCCCGGATCAACTCACGCTTGATTTCTGCGAGCGGCTTATTGCCGAGCGACGCGAGCCGGTGCTTCATGCGCGCAATGGCCCAAAATAAATTTACCGCTGTCGGGCGTGATGCAGCCAGGTGGTCACAGATCGCTTCGACCTGTTTGACGAATGCGGGATACTCGGCGACGTTCACACTCTGCGCACCGAGGGCCACGCCCATCGCAGCAGTCACACCAATGGCCGGAGCGCCGCGCACTTTCAACTCTCGAATCGCCTGGGCAACGGCACGATAGTCGAGGCAGTCTAAAAACTCGACATGCGACGGTAATCGACTTTGATCCAGGAGCCGGACCGCTCCGTCTTTCCACTCAACCGTGGGCACCATACCAGTTATCTCCGGGTTTCAGCTGGGGGAAGACTGTGACGCCATCACGTCACGTTCGAAATCGACGACATCATGCCGATCAGTCAGGCACGGGTCAAGGGGGAGACCGTCTCGGTGCGGGGATCCGAGGTCAGTGAAGCTCTTCCTGCAGAATATGCACAGCCTGCCGGACCACTTCTTCCGTCAGTGAGGGGTGCAGAGGGAGCGATATGCTAGACGTGTCTACCTCATCACTGGCTGGGAAGTCCGGTAAGTCGAGATAGCGATGCAGGGGACGAAAAACCGGTTTCCGGCATTGCAAACCGCGATGGGCCAGGCGCGAGAGATAGTCCGTGAATTCGTCGGGAGACTGTAACCCCTTCATCAGTCGCACGACGAAACGGTAATAGACATGCGTCCGGCCAGCAGGCACCACAGGCGCAGTGAACAACTCCGCCGGCAACAACTCACGATACAGAGTGGCCAGGGCCGACCGCTTGTCGAGAAACTCTCCCAACTGATTGAGTTGCGCAACGCCGAGCGCCGCCTGCAGATCTGTCAATTTGCAGTTACCCGCCGCCGTATTCAGTGAGGGCGCCTTATCATATTCCCGCAAAGCACGGACACGTTCGAGTAACGCCTCATCATTCGACAGGACCATCCCGCCTTCACCGGTACACAGCAACTTCGTGGCATAGAAGGAGCAGACCGTCAGAATGCCGACGCTGCCGACCGCACGTCCCTGTTCGAAGGCGCCCAGCGTCTGCGCGCAATCTTCGATCAACGGAATGTCCAGGGCTTGCAGACTGGTCAGATCAGCCGGCAATCCGAACATATGCGGGACGATGACGGCTCGCGTGCGGCTCGTGCGGGCTTTACGTACCTTCTGTGGATCGAGATTGAATGTGGTGGGATTGATATCGACGAGTCTGGCTTGGGCGCCGACACGTTGCACCGCCAACCAAGGCGCCGAGCAGACGTAACTGGGAAGAATGACGTTATCGCCATGTCCGACGCCCAGCGCGCGCAGGGCCAATTCCAGGGCGACCGTGCCGGAACTGACTGCCACACCGCCATGCAGCCCGATGTAGGCCGCCATCCCCCGCTCGAATTGCGCGACCATAGGCCCGGCGGTAATCTGCCCCGACCGAAGCACCTCGGTCACGGCTCGAAGTTCTTCTGGTCCCAGCGAGGGCTTCGAGTGCGGGATCAACGTCATTGCGTCAGTGGCTGGACTTGCTCAATTGTCAGACGGTCTACGACGGACACTAGAGAAAAATTCTACGTCGAAGACGGTCAGAACACAACAGATTCCTGAGGCGGGGGAGACTTTTGGTGGGACCTTGCCAGCATGACGCAGGTGGATCAATCGTACCGTCAACACGCCACGGCCTTCGGTGCGAGAAGATTCTGGTAGAGCGGCTCCAGCGGCCAGAGACAGCGGCTCCAGTCGTACCAGATTTCCGCCATGTGGCGTGCGGCCTGTGCAAAACGCTCCCGATCAGGTTGACTTGCGAGCAACGTTTGAATCGATTCAATCATATCGACCGGTTGATCCGCGATGAGCAAATCACGGCCCGGCTGCACTTTCATTCCCTCAATCCCGAGCGAGGTGGTGATAATCGGCAAGCCCGCCGCCATCGCTTCCAACAACTTTGTGCGTGTGCCGGACCCGGTGAAGTGTGGCGCAACATAGATCGTCGCCGCACGCAGATGGACCTGCATATCGGGAACGGCTCCCGTGACCATAGTCCCCTGTCCCGCCAATCGAGCCACCCGAGGATCCGGATTTCTTCCCACCAGCCGGAGTACCGCCTTCGGGAACTCGCGGCGAATCGCAGGAAACACTTCCGTGGCCAGAACCGTGGCGGCCTCAACATTCGGCTCGGCGCCCATGTCGCCCGTGAAGAGCAACACGGGTGAGGTCATGGCATGATCAGATTTCGGGCGGATCGTGTAACAATCGACACCATTGGGAACGACGAGCACACGCTGCCCGGGGTGGGCACGTTCGCAACGGATTCGATCCTCGTCGGAGACGACTGTGACACAAGAGGTGACAGGCCAGCACCAACGGTCGTACAACCCCAGTTTGAGTCGACGTACGAGTGGCGTCGGTCGACCGGTTGTTCCACTGCCGCTCTTGAAGATCCGCAGCGGACTGGACAGACCGTAAGACCACACATCCAACACCACCGGGATCGCTATCTGCGCCGGTAAAGACGGCATCATTCCCAGCTTTTCGACATGGACCGCACCATAGAGCCCACTGGCTATGCGCTTCCGCACCACCGAGGCCAAGGCCCGATCTTTCGCATAGGGACTGACGCGGCCGATTCGATCGAGTACGCCCGGTCCTTGCAGGGGAACAAACCTCGTCTCTCCACACACACCCTCCAACGAGCGTTGCGCGTCCTCCCATCCATCAGTCGCAGGGGCAATGAGATCCACCTGAAACCGGCTCCCCAGGAAACGGAGCAGATGCAACATCCGCAGGGGACCTCCGCCCTGATGATCGGACGGTGGGACCGGGGCCAGAAACAATAATCGATTCGCCATCATCGCGTAGCCTTTTCCCTCGTGCATCAACGTGCTGAACTGCGGGCTTCCGGAGTTCACCACAGGGGTCATCTGTGACCGGCAGTCCACACAGAACCTGCCGAAACCTAGCATTGATAATGGTGCACGTGTTATGCCTTGATGCCACTCCTGCCCCCCTGCGCAATATTGCCGACTTATACCGTCATCCCCTCCCCACATCGGCAAATTTGACACCGCCACTGGTGAAAAACGGGGCACCCGGCAAATTCGGCAGTGGTCGAGTGGGGATTTCTGACCGGAGATGACGATTCGAGTTCTCGAGGCTTATCCAGGGACCGGGATCTAGTTCCAATTCCACCGACGCCACAGGCGAGAAAGATTCTCTTGCTCGATCGTCCACTGGGGGAGCGTCAGCAAGGCCGGTTGCAACTGCCATTCTCCAGTACTGTGCATGGTCAGAGACTGTTGAGCCAGGTCAAGATCGGCCCAGACGGCGCCGTCCTGATCCGTCCTCCATAGTTGCGTCTCGACGGACTGGTAGGCGGCAATGACGTCACCCGCAGGATGACCATAGGGGTTGCGGCGTCCGGCCGAGACCACAGCGATCTCCGGCTGAACGGTGTTCAACCATCCTCGATCCAGCGAACTCAGCGCTCCGTGATGTGGAACTTTGAGCAGACCGATGTGGCGAAGCTGGCCGGCCTGAGCCATACGCGCCAATCCTTCTCGCTCGATGTCCCCTGTGAACAGCATCCGGCGGCGGCCACAGGTAAGCTCCGTCACGACCGACAAATTATTCAACGATGGCTGTTTCCCTGCAGAAGACGCGTCACGGCCAGGCGGCGGATTCAACACCGCCATGGAACAGGCTCCGTCTTCCAGCATCTGTCGGCCCTGCTCTGCAACTGTCGCCGAGAGATGCCGGCTGGCCATCGCGCGCTCGATCTTGCGCCAGAATTCCTCGCTCCGGGAGACGCCATTGGTCCAGACCTGCTCGACGTGGAAATGCCCCAGGATCCAAGCCAGTCCACCGGCATGATCCAATTGAGGATGCGTCGCGATCACATGGTCGATGGTACGGATCCCGCGATTCCAGAGGAACGGCGCGACGACTCCGCGTCCCATATCAAACCGCTCATACGTGGCGCCGCCATCGATGAGCACTACCTCACGTCTCGGCAATTCAATCACGGCGCTATCTCCCTGCCCCACGTCAAGAAACGTCACCCGCACCTGCCCCTCCTGACTGAACGGACGCGGAGACCATAGCCACCAGACAATCAGACAGGCCATGCCCACCGCCATCGCGCGCTGTACCATCGGAGACGCATGAACCGGCCGATCAGTCAGCATCGCCCAACCTAGTACGTAGAACAGCAGCATCGTCGGAACGGTCGGCGCAGCCACGTACCATTCCGCTCCTGGCAGACCAGCCAGCCACTGCGTCGAAGTCATCACGGCCTGCCCGAGCAGCTCAATTGCTCCCGCAAAAGGGAGCGTACTGCTTTGCGAGACGATGACCCAGACGGCAGAGAGCAAACTCATCGGCAACAGAAGGAATCCCACGAAAGGCACCATGAGGAGATTGGCGAACAGCCCCATCCAAGACACTTGGTTGAAGTAACAGGCCACCAATGGCATGGTGGCCAATGTCACCCAGGCCGTCAGCCGCACGGACTCTTGTAACCAATAGAGGGTGCGTCCGACGAGGCCTATGGTTGGCGAGGGTAGTTCGTCCGGGGATCGCTCCCGTTGCAGTGCCAGCGCGAGCACCCACACGGACACATAGGAGAGTTGAAAAGAAATATCATACAAGGCAGCCGGGTGCACCAGCAGCGTTAAGCCGGCAGCGGCCGCCAAGGCATGCAGGAGATACTGCGGTGTACCC